>UMEZ01078025.1_pt1 | contig 71204 bp, 89 predicted proteins | sample 1964841 | NCBI WGS metagenome assembly UMEZ01 (sample SAMEA4836029, study PRJEB28245) | human gut metagenome | biome: gut microbiome; material: fecal sample | place: Denmark | collected 2008 | reverse complement strand
AATCAGCTGCTCTACCAACTGAGCTACACCAGCGTTTTTCGCTGTTTCACAAGAGATTTTGTTTTGCTTTTGTATCTCTCGTTGACTGCTCATATATAATACCATACGAGGTTCCAAATGTCAACACTTTTTTCAAACTTTTTTAAAAAATTTCAAAAAAGTTCTTCAGCCCCACAAAAGCGGCTTAAATCCCGGAGTTTTTTAAATTATATTTATTGAACAATCGTCTTGTTTTTTAAGAAAATTCAAAAATCTTTTTAATTTTTCCTTTAAATATTTTAAAAATATCCGATTTTTTTTAGAAAACGACATTAAGACAACAGAAATATTATGTGCAGATAATCAATTTATCTATACAACACATATATTCTTTTAATTACTATTAATGTTTTTAACGGTCGGCTTCAAATCCCTTTTTTTCTTTGTATATAAAAATAAAAAACACCGCAAAGGATGTTTTTTATTTTTTGGCCCACCCGAAGTACTCTTTCTTATTCTTTTACTCTCTGCCTCGTATATAACGGCTTGTTCTCAATTATAATATCATCAACGCTCCTCCCTAAAAACAGTCCACCGGACTGTTTTCTTAACGGTCGGCTTCAAATCCCTTCGTTTTCTTTGTATATAAAAAATAAAAAACACCGCAAAGGGTGTTTTTTATTTTTTGGCCCACCCGAAGGGATTTGAACCCCCATTCTCCAGAATCGGAATCTGTTGCGTTATCCAATTGCGCCACGGATGGATATTCAGCCGTATTTTCATACGGCTTTTTATATTTAATTAATCTGAAAGTTCTTCCCAAATTGCATACTGTTCTTCCTGTTCATTCTGCAATTCTTCGAGTTTATTTGTAAGTTCAATAAGTTTTTCGTAATCAGCCGCTACTTCCTCGCCTGACAGCAATTCCTGTGTCTGCGCTATTTCTTCATCAAGTCTTTCAATTGCCTCTTCCGCTTTTTTAAGTCTTGTCTGTTTTTTGCGTTCTTCACTCTGTCTTTGCTTTTGCAGAAAGTAATCATTCTGCGGTTTTTCTTTTTTGACCGCCGCTGTCTTAACTTCGGTCTGCTCGGTTCTTATATGCTCAACATAATAATCGTAATTGCCGAGATATTCGGTTATACCGTTCTTATCAAGCACAAGCACTCTATCTGCCAACTTATTGATAAAATAACGGTCATGGCTGATTATGAGCAAAGTACCGCTATAGTCGGCAAGTGTTTTTTCGAGTTCTTCTCTTGACGCCGAATCAAGATGGTTTGTAGGCTCGTCAAGCAAAAGGAAGTTACTGCCCTTAAGCATAAGTTTTGCAAGCGAAATTCTCGCTCTTTCGCCGCCGCTCATTTTTGAAAGAGGTTTAAATACCTCGTCACCTCTGAAAAGGAATGATGCAAGCGCACTTCGTACATCTGTTTGAGTCATTTGAGGAAAAGTATCCCATATTTCATCTACGGCGGTATTTTCAAGGTTAAGGTTTTGCTGTAACTGGTCAAAGTAACCTACCGTTACATTTGTACCGTACTCGTACTCGCCGCTGTCCTGCGGGCATTTTCCCGTTAAAATTCTGAACAGAGTTGTTTTTCCGCAGCCGTTACCGCCGAGAATAAATACTTTCTCGCCCTTTCTGATATGTATGTTTACATCAGAAAACAACTTTTTATCTCCGAAAGATTTTGAAAGATTACTGCACATAAGAACATCATTGCCGCTTTCAATCTTCGGAGTAAATCTCATTTTTACGGTATCAAGCTCGCTTTCAGGCTTAACAAGCTGTGCCTTTATGCGGTCAGCCTCTTTTTGCTTGCTTGCGGCAGTAATAAAGTTTCTTTCTCTGCCCCAGCGTTTCTGCTGTTCTACTATGCCCTCTATACGCTTAATTTCGTTTAAGTCATTTTCATATTTATTCTTTAAAGACTCGTTATATGCCTCTTTTTTCTTGATAAATTCAGAGTACGAACCTTTATAGCACATTGTTTTGCAGTGCTCAAGTTCAATCGTCTTGTTTGTAACATTGTCAAGAAAATATCTGTCATGGCTTATTATAATCATTGCGCCCTTAAAGTCACGCAAAAAGCTCTCAAGCCAATTTACTGCGCTTATATCAAGGTGGTTTGTAGGCTCGTCAAGCAAAAGGAAGTTGCTTTTTGAAAGCAAAAGTTTTGCAAGGCTTAATTTTGAACGCTGACCGCCGCTTAAATTTCCGACAGGCATATCAAGCTCCGCCTCTGTAAAGCCGAGCCCGAGCAAAGCCGAGCGTGTGCGGCTTTTGTATGTAAGTCCGCCTAATCTTTCAAACTCGTCAATAAGCCTTGTCTGGCGCTCTACAAGCGCATTTAAGTCGCCGTCTTTATTTTCTATCGCATTTGTTACTTCGGCTATCTCCTGCTCTGTATCGGTCAAATAATCGAACACGGACAGCAGTTCGTTATAAATGCTGATTCGTGGATTATTGCAGGCATGCTGCTCCATATAGCCGACAACAGTATCCTTGGCAAAAACCACATTGCCCGATGTAGGTGAAATTTCGCCGTCCAATATTTTAAAGAGAGTTGTTTTGCCCACGCCGTTTGCACCGATAAAGCCAACTTTATCCCTTGACTCTACCTCAAACGATACATCGGTAAACAAATTTCTTTCTATAAATGTCATTGTAAGATTACTTACAGATAATGCGGGCAAAAACAACACCTCCATATTTACTCATTCTCTATTATTTTACATTAAAATATGAAAAAGAGCAATACAAAATTGAAAATATGCCAAAGATTTACGAGCATATATATAGAAATACCCACATACAGCATTATGTTTATTATAATACTGTCGCCTGCGTTCGCCCATTTGTTTACCAAACAGCTCAACATAATTACCGCAAGGGGAATTACTCCCTTGATTATAATTGTCTGCCAAAAATTGTTTAAAACAGGCTGCATAACAGGATTAGCCTCTGCAAAGTATCCGCTTGCAAGCAAAGCCTCAGTGCATATCCAATCCGTTATATTGAGAAAATACAGAAAAAACATCTTTTGATAAAAGGTGAATTTTATCCTTTTGGGTTTCTCTGCTTTTTCAATCGCTATGTTTATTGCCTCTGACATTAAAAATCACCTCACAACTATTATTTGCTGTGAGGTGGTTAAATATTACGATTTTTTCCATGCAGACGGTGCAAAAAGGAGCAAGAGCGGGTAAATCTCAAGTCTGCCTGCCAGCATATCGAAAATAAATACTATCTTTGACAAAATGCTGAAATCGGCATAATTTCCTACAGGGCCAACCGCACCAAGACCCGGGCCCGTATTGTTAAGATTTGCCGCTACCGCCGTAAAACTTGTTGTAAAGTCCATATTGTCTATGGAAACAAGCAAAAAGCTAATGGCAAACACACCTATATAAAGCACCAAATACATTGAAGTGGTACGCATAATATCGTGATTTACTGCCTTGCCGTCCATTTTTACGAGTTTAACATTTCGTGGGTGTACAAGGAGAGAAAATTCCTTTCTTACCTCCTTAAAAAGCAGGATAATACGGGAAATTTTAAATCCGCCGCCCGTACTGCCCGCTGACGCACCTATGAATGTAAGAATTATAATAACCGTTTTTGAAAGTTCAGGCCATTTATTAACATCGGTAAGTCCGAAACCTGTTGTAGAAATAATTGATGATACATAGAAAAAGCTCTGATGGAAAGCGTCATACGGCTTGTAAATCGAGCTGATATTAAATGCAATAATTGCAGTTGAAACCGCTACTATTCCAAGGTATATCCACAATTCCTCAAATTTGAGCGATTGTTTGAATTTTCTTGCAATAAGACAGAGATATACCGAGAAATTTATGCCGAACAAAAGCATAAACACGGCAATTACAGTCTGCACATAATAGCTGTCAAAAGCCGCTGCGTTGCTGTTATATATTCCGAATCCGCCTGTACCGGCAGTTGAAAAACTTGTGTTTATTGCCTCAAATACATTAAGACCGCCAAACAAAAGCAAAATAAACTCAAGTGCGGTAAGAGTAATATAAATGCCGTAGAGCATAGTGGCATAATTTCTCATTCGAGGTACAGCCTTGCCTATGATAGGACCGGGGCTTTCTGCTTTCATAAGAAAAATATTCTGCTGTCCGCCGAGTTTAGGGATTATTGCGAGCAAAAAGACGATAACACCCATACCGCCTAACCAGTGAAGAAAACTTCTCCACATAAGCATACCTTTGCTAAGCGCCTCTACATCATTGAGAATTGTTGCGCCGGTTGTAGTGATACCCGATACGGTTTCGTAAAAAGCATCTATAAAAGACGGGATTTCTCCGCTAAGCCAAAACGGCATACAGCCTACAAGCGAAAGCAAAATCCAACTAAGCGCCGTTGATGCAAAACCTGCTTTTTGGTAAAGCACCATATTTTTAGGCTTTTTAACCTTTATAGCAAGTACACCGAGTATTGCGCTTACAACACCGGTAAGCACAAAATACCACGCCTCTTTTTCACCGTAAATTAAAGATGTAATTGTGCCTATCTGCATTGCAACGGCATCAACTATAAGTACCCAACCCAAAATATAAATAATACTTCGTTTATTCATAGTTATTTAACCTCAATGCTTTAAAATATCATCAAGGTCGCTAAGGCCTTTATGCTTAGTAATTACAACTACGGTATCGTCACACATAATTTTATCGCTGCCTTGCGGAAGTATAATTTTTCCGTGACGATTAATGCTGATAACCTGCAAGTTATCTTTTAAATTAAGTTCCTGCAAAGGAATACCCGTTACTCTTGATGTACTGCGCACTCTGAATTCGAGCGCCTCTACAGCGTCATCATTGAGTTTGTACAATGTTTCTACATTACTGCCTAGTGAATTCTGCATTGCACGGATATAACTTGCAATATACTCGCCCGTAAGATTTTTAGGGTGAATAATTGTTTTTATTTTCAAGCCGTGAAGAATAGAGTCAAAAGAAGTATTATTTACCTTAGTAATAACCTTTGCCTTTGATACGCTCTGAATATACAGCGAAATGAGAATATTCTCCTCGTCATAGTCCATAAGTGCAGCCACACCGTCGGCGTGTTCAACACCTTCGCTTAAGAGAAGATCCTGATCCATACAGTCACCTTGAATAACAACGGCCTCGGGAAGTATGTTTGTAAGTTCCCAACAGCGATCAGAATTTTTTTCAATAATTTTTACGCTTGCACCCGAAGCAATAAGGTTTTTTGCAAGATAGAACGAAATCTTACCTCCGCCAAGCAAAATCACATCTCGGCTTTTACCGATTGATACGCTGATACGCTTAAAGAATTTTGCCGCCACATCGGCCTTTGACGCAACAGAAATTCTGTCACCACCAAGCAGCACAAAGTCACCGTTAGGAATAAATACCTCGTCACCTCTTTCGACAAGGCAAATTCTGACTTTACCTTTTAAAATGTCAATCTGGCTTATCTTTTTATTCGCTATTGAAGAATTCTCGGGAAGAGCGACTTTTATAAGTTCAACCGAGCCTCTGGAAAAAGTGTCGATTTCAAGAGCACCAGAAAATCTGAGAAGTCTGCTCATTTCTTTTGCCGCCGTAAGCTCCGGATTGATAGACATTGAAAGACCGAGAGTATCTTTAACACGGTGAATATCCGCCGCATATTGCGGATTTCTTACTCTTGCAATAGTGTGTGTTGTACCCGCAGCTTTTGCCATAAGGCAGGTATAAAGATTTACTTCATCGAGAGCCGCCGCCGCAATAACAAGGTCAGCCTTTTCCGCCCCTGCCTCCGCAAGCACCTCATACGATGCACCGTTACCCTCTATTCCCATAACATCAAGGGAATTAGAAAGATTTTGCACAGCGTTGCGGTCAATATCAACTACAACAATGTCGTGCCCCTCCGCATTAAGCAGGGACGCTATAGATGTGCCGACTTTACCGCATCCGACAATTACTATCCTCATATTATTACCTCATAAAATTAATTGGACAAAATATGTCAATTATAATTCTAACTAATCATACACCAATTAAATATGAAAATCAATACATACTCGTTAAAATCTCTGTTTATTGAAGTTACAAATCCGTTACAAATCAAAAAGCCCGAAAATTATCTGATTTTTATAAATTCAACCTCTTAAATACAAAAGGCGGCATATAAAGGAACTGTTTTTTTATTATCTTCATATCCAAAATTCTTAGCAGAAAGTTTTATTGCGTATTTAGGATTGAATTTTTTCATATATATGCCAAGACTCTTGGCTTTTGTATTGTCAGCAGACTTTACCTCTATAGGAATAATATCCGAAGCTCGCTGTATTATAAAATCTATTTCAGCGCCCCTGTCGGATTCCCAATAATATGTCTTATGTCCGTTAATTGTCAACTGAACATTAACATAATTCTCTGTCATTCCGCCTTTGAATTCATTAATTTCATCAACCATATAAAGTATATCGTTAGCAGATAAAGATTTTTTTGCGCATAAAAGCCCCGAATCCGATACATATATTTTAAAAGAATCAATATCACGATAATTTTCAAGCGGCTTTTTTATTTGTTCCGCTTTATAAACCTGTGAAACTATGCCCGAAAGATTGAGCCATTCAATTGCATTTTCAAATTCAGATGCTCTTCCGCCTTTTTTTATTAGCTTATATTGAAATCTTGTATTCTTTTTTGAAAGTTGGACGGTAATATTATCATAGGCGAGCCTTGTCTTTTTTATCTCATTGAGATTATTATATTTGCTCATATCATTAAGATAACTTGCAAGAATTGTGTCTTGATTATGTCGAACAAGCACATAATCTTTTGTTTGTGCAAAAAGTGAAACACATTCAGGCATTCCGCCGACTACAAGATATTGACGATATAACTGCATACATATATCATGCAATGCCGCCGGCATAGGTGCATTGCTTTCAAATGATTTTCTTATCATTTCCGTCAGGTCTTTGTTGCCCATTGCTATCATAAATTCTTCAATATCCATAGGATACATAGTTTTGATATCCACTTTGCCTACAGGAAAAGAAAAAGTTGAACGATTGACGGCTACTCCAAGCAAACTGCCTGCAACAATTATATGATATTGAGGAGCATTTTCGCAAAAATATTTTAGTGAAGTCAGTGCTCTTTCGCATAATTGTATTTCGTCAAATACAATCAAAGTTTTTTCACTTACAATTGTTACTCCCGCAATATGCGATAAAATAGGAATTAGATAATCGGGGGTTATATTTTCATCAAAAGTTTTATTTAATGACGGATTAGTTTCAAAATTAAAATATGCTACATTTTCATAATATTCTCTGCCGAATTCAAGCACTGTATATGTTTTTCCAACCTGTCTTGCCCCCTGCAAAATTAACGGTTTTCTATACTTACTTTCTTTCCATTTCTTTAAATACTCCATAATTTTTCTGTACATAAGCCAATCCTCCTTCAATCATAATTATATTATAACATTTATTCGTGTAAAAACAAGTGAATTATATCGAGATTTTTACATTAAATTACATAAATAGTTATCAGAAATTTCATTATTTTACACTTATGTTTTCAGATAAACAAAAAAGCCCTCAAAAGAGAGCTTTTATACTGTTACGGCATTCCTACTATATAATAAACAAGTACAGAAGAAACGCTGAATACCGTTACAAGAGTGTAAATTGCACCTCTTGCAACAGATTTATATTTTTTGTCTGAAGCTTTGCCTAAATACTGCACCGCAAGTCCCGTAAAGAATGCTCCGAGTATTATAAGCGGTACTGCATATCTTATGTTTTCTGTACATACAAATGGGAATTGGAAACAGAAAATATAATATGATACAAAGAATACTGCATATATCAAAGCAATAAATATTTTATGTACATTGTTAAGGGCTGAATTTTTCCTTTTACAAAAAGCATAAATCATTGCCGCAAATCCGAATATTCCGATAATAACCGCAGACCAGAACAAAATAATGTTAAACCCTGCAATTTTCGGATAATTGTTTGTATTTATAAGTTCGTCAAACATTGATGTCTTGAACAATGCCACAAGCGGGTTGTACTCGTTATATGACGCACCGTAGGTGACAAACTGATCGCCTACATTTGCATACTGATTTAAACCGAAGTCAAACAGTCTTTTTGCATACGGCAAGTTTCCGATATACTGGTCGCTTGTAATTGAAAGTGCCGGCACATAGGTAAGCGGTACTCCGAATTTCAAAAGATTTCTTACCTGCCACCACAGTGCAAGAGGCGCACACACAACGCCAAAGCACAGAAATTGAACGAGGTACTTTTTAAAGTCCTTTAAATTCTTAAAGAAAACATATAAAAATACAAACGCAATTGCAGGTGCTACCATCCATACGGAAAGCTTTGTCATCATTCCCAAGCCAACACAAAGAGAAATTGCCATAATTCTCGGGAAAGTCGGATTTTTATACCAATAAAGCGTATTTAAAACAGCCGCAAGCATAAAGGCAATCGAAAGAATATCGTTGTTTACGCTGCCTGCCATTATGTAGAAAGTTGGACAGAAAGCCACTATTGCGACTGCACATACAAGACCTCTGCCTTTCAAACCCAATTGTCTGAAAATCTTATATGAAAGAACCATACAGATAGATGAATAGAAAAGTGTGAGAATCTGCACATTTTCGCCCGCAGCATAGTAATCTATACCTAAAAATGTCTGCAAACGCATCCATAATGCCGCTATGATATGGTGGAACGGAGGATGATAGAACTGCCAGTAATTTCTTACATCAAAATCAGGCAGATTAAAGTTTTCGTAAAAATATCTTATATATCCGCAATGACCTATTTCCATATCGAAATTTCCGACATCGTGTTGTCTTACCGAAATATCGGTATAAAGCACATAGGCAAGCCTTAACACAAAACCGAGTGCAAAAATTACAACCACAAAAGCCTTATCCGTCAGTCTGTCTGTACAGGCAAGGTAAATAAGCACAAGCGCCGACACAAGCAAACCGTAATTCAGAATATGAAAAGCCGTTGAACCTTTCATAAGTATTATTAAAAACAGCCCTATCGCACCTGCAAATGAGGCGACAGACATAAACAAAGCCATCTTTTTTCTGCTGTCGTCATCGGTTGTGTTTTTTGAACTGAAATAAATTCCGACAGGAACTCCCGCAAATAATACAATGAGCATAGGAACAATCGCAAATATCGGCAAAAGACTTCCGAATGATGTGCTCGTTGTAATAACCGTGCTTGCGAGGCACAATATTGCAACCGCAATGTACGGATGTGAAGTTACAAATTTTATAAAACCGTTGCAAGGATGATTTTCCCTTTGTACAAGGCTGTGCTCATCCTGCACCAAATGGTTAGGTTTAAATTCCATCAGATTACCTCCAAAACCGATTACTTTGTTTCGTGGTATTCTTTTTCTGTATTAACATTCCAAATATTGTGCTTATCTGTATTGCCTGCCTTTATAGCTTCTGCGGCACGGATAGCGGTAAGCATAGAGTGGTCCATATTATTGTAACGATGCTGACCGTTTCTGCCGACGCAGTAAAGGTTTGTGTATGTATCAAGATACTTGATAAGCTCGTCCATTTGAGCATAAGTATCAAAATAAGCGGGATAAGCCTTTTTGATTTTCTCACGGTGAGAGTCGAGAACTTCGCTTGAACTGATAACGCCCATTGATTCAAGTTCTTTTGTAGCAAGCTTAATGCACTCTTCATCGCTTAAATTCCAGAAATCGTCACCCTCGGCGCAGAAATATTCAAGTCCGATCCATACTGTATTTTCCGGGTCTTCCACCATATACGGCGACCAGTTGTTGAAAATCTGAATTCTGCCGAGTTTTACGCTGGTTTCCTGAACATAAATCCAGCAATCGGGTACGATATTGTTAAGAGTTTTCATCTTGGTTTCATTCTTAAGGTTAAGTTTATTAACAAGAAGTCCGACCGTAACAAAATCTCTGTAAGGAAGATTCTCTGCAATATACTTAATCTCCTTTGAAGGCTCATCGCCTGTCATACCTGCAACAAGGTCTTTAACAGGCATTGACGATACAAAAATATCGCCCTCAATAGTCTTTTCGCCTTCGGGAGTATTGCAAACAACGGCTGTAATCTTACCGTCTTTGCATACAATATTCTTTACACTATGATTTTTAAGAAGTTTTGCGCCTCTTTCAATCGCTCTGTCAGTAGCAATCTCCCAAAGCTGTCCCGGACCGTACTTTGGATACCAGAACTGCTCAATAAGCGAGGTTTCCACCTCTTTTGATGATTTTTTGCCACCGAATGCCTTTGAGAACATATCCTTTAATACGGCTCTGATTGAAAGTCCCTTTACACGCTGTGAACCCCAATCGGCTGAAATTTCACTCGGATGTCTGCCCCACAGCTTTTCTGTATAGCCCTCAAAAAACATTGAATAAAGCACCTTACCGAAACGGTTAATGTAGAAATTCTCAAGAGAATCTTCGGGCTTTTTGAACATTACGGATTTAAGATAGCTGAAACCTGCTTTCATTGTGGTGAGAAAGCCCATATTTTTAATTGTTGCCGCCGACATTGTAACGGGGTAATCAAAGAAGTGCTTGTTATAGTAAATTCTTGAAACTCTGTCACGCACAAGAATAACCTTGTCGTCCTTTTCGGGGTCAGGGCCGTTTTCAACCAGCGGCTTTTCTCTGCCGAGGAGCTTATCGTCAAATGACGGCTTGCCCTGTACAGGCATAAGCTCGCTCCACCAATTCATTACCTCGTCGCTCTTTGAGAAAAAGCGGTGACCGCCGATGTCCATACGGTTGCCGTTGTAGCGTACTGTCTGAGAAATACCGCCTATACGCTCTGTTTCCTCAAGAATTGTAACATCATATTCGCCTTTTGTATCCTTTAAAAGCTCGTTTGCCGCTGTGATACCGGCAGGACCCGCTCCGATAATAATTACTTTTTTCATTATATTTCCTCTCTATCTGTAACAAAATTATTTTTTGCTCTTATCAAATAAAATAAATTTTCTGCCGCAGAAGTTCCATAAAAATACAACTACAGTAGAAACTATCTTGCCGATGTGGTAATACTGAATACCCCAAAGCCAGAAATACTTTGTTTCGCCGTTTACCACAGCAGATTCGCCGCCAAACACAAGACCTGTCGCAAGCGGATTTTGGAAAAGCCAGATAATTGCGGCATTAATTCCGAGACCGATTACACCGATAAGTGCAAAGGCAAGAAATTCCGCAAATCTGTTTTTTATTTTTGAATTTTTAAATATCCAAAATGTGCTGAGCAGGTAATTTACCAACAAACCCGCAACAAAAGAAACGGTTGACGAAACCACGGGATAAACCGAGAAAACCTCTGTCAAAAGCGTCATTACGCCAAAATCAACAACAAAGGCAAAACCGCCTACAAAGCAATACCTGAAAAACTGAATAAAAGTATTGTCGGTATCGCCGACAAACAAGCTCTTGATTTTCATATAATTTTCCTTTCGCACCACAAAGCAGTGCTGTTTTTTCCACACTAAGCTATTATATAATTTTAATTCAAATAATACAAAAAGTCAATCTTTTACGCCATTTTTATACAAATTAACAGCAAAAAAATAAATACCTCTGCAACCAAAACGCAACGGTATTTTGTGTTGAACGGATTTTATTTAAAATTATGATTTGCACTGTTAAGATTTTATAATCGCAACGGATAGTTTAGTGGTTTTCAAGCGTTGTCACTCGATTATCACTTTACTAAACCTTAATAAAAAATCAGGTCAGAGGTTATCACATTTTTACGACATTCTCTGACCGAACTTTTATAATTTTGATTGCGAAAAGTTATACTGTTACGCGCTTTTTGCTTGTTTTTGCCTGTTTAATTTAAAATCTGTTTTGCTCCTTAATGGCACGCTCCATATCTCGTTTTGCAGAGCGTTTTGCCATATCCTCTCTCTTATCGTAAAGTTTTTTACCTTTGCACAGACCCACCTGCACTTTAACCTTGCTGTCTTTAAAATAAAGACTTATCGGTATAAGCGAATAGCCCGTCTGTTTTACAATACCAAAGAGGCGGTTGATTTCTTTTTTGTGCATAAGCAGTTTGCGCACACGCATTGGGTCACGATTAAAAATATTGCCGTGGTCATAGGGAGAAATATGCATTCCGTTTATGAAAATTTCGCCCTCAACTATAGAGCACCAACTGTCCTTAAGGTTTACTCTGCCTGCACGGATTGATTTTACCTCTGTTCCGCAAAGCTCAATGCCTGCCTCAAAAGATTCTTCAACAAAATAATCGTGATGTGCCTTTTTGTTCTGCGCTACTGTTTTTAATGAAGCCATTATATTTCACTCCTGCCTTCAAGAGCCTTTGCAAGTGTGTATTCATCGGCATACTCAAGATCTCCTCCGACGGGGATACCGTAAGCAAGTCTTGTAACCTTAACTCCAAGCGGTTTTAACAGCTTTGAAATATATAAAGCTGTTGCGTCACCCTCTACGGTTGGGTTTGTTGCCATAATAACCTCTTTAACATCATCTCCGTTAAACCTTGCCAAAAGCTGTTTTATGGTAATGTTATCGGGGCCGATTCCGTTAAGCGGAGAAATTGAGCCGTGCAAAATATGATACACACCGTTGTACTCGTGTGTTTTTTCGATTGCTGAGGCGTCACGGGGAGTTTCAACCACACAAATAACCGACTTATCTCTTGCGGGATTTGCACATACGGGACAAAGTTCTTTATCCGTAAGATTACAGCACTCTGCGCAATAATGGATTTTTGTGTGAGCATCAGTCACAGCCTTTGCAAGTGCCTCTGCGTCTGTTTTTGACAGGTTAAGCACATAATATGCAAGTCTTTGCGCTGTTTTGTGACCGATACCGGGCATTCTTTCAAACTGCTCCACCAACACTTCGAGGGGAGCAACATTATAATTAGACATTATTAAAACATTCCCGGAATGTTAAGTCCGCCTGAAATAGTTTCCATTGTGTCTTCCTTTTCCTTACGGGCAGCTCTTAAAGCCTCGTTTGTAGCTGCAATAATAAGGTCGGAAAGCATCTCTACATCTTCGGCGTCAACAACATCAGGAGAAATATCAATCTTTGTGAGTTCCATCTTACCTGTTAATGTTACGCTTACTGCGCCGCCGCCCGATGTAGCTGTGTATTCTTTTGCCTCAAGCTCCTGTGAAGCCTGCTCCATATCGTCCTGTAACTTTTGAGCCTGACGAGCGAGCTGCTGAATGTTGTTTGCGCCACCGTTGCCGTAGCCCTTTGGTAATCTTGCTTTCATATTAAAAACATCCTTTCAATTACATATTTATTCTTGTGTTATTTCTACTCCGCTGCCCTCAAGGCTTTGCACAAGAGAGTTGAGCGGGTCTGTTTTTTCAACTTTTTTAGGTGTTGACCTTTTATAAGGTCCGAGGCTGTAATTTTTGCCTGTCAATTCAAGCAAAGTCTGCTTTATTTCTGCTCTTCTGCCGTTTTGTCTTAACAAATCAAACGCAAGCTCATTGTTTGTGTCAATCAAAAGGTAATTTCCGCTTTCGTAAGCTGTCGAACCTGCAAAGGCAGCCGCTATTGACCTTGAAACCGATTTCAGGCTGTCAACTACTTCTACCCATCTTGCAAAAGGCACTGCATTATCGTAAAGTTCGTCAAGATTTACGCTTGCTCTCTGCACAACAGGTTTTACCTCAGGTGCAGGCTTTGCAACAGGTGCTTTCTTGTGCTCCGGTTCGGGTTTTGCAAACGGTTCTTCAACTTCGTTCTGTGTATTCGGTACACTTGCCGATTGCGCAGCTTCCGCCTGTACGCTCTGCTGTGCAGGCTGTGCGTAATTTACGGTAATTCCACGCTTTACCGCTTTTTCAAGTGCAGTAACTCTTGCAGTCAATGCCTCTACCGTGCCGTCAAGTTCGGCTGCCGACAGCTTTACAAGAGCCATCTCAAGCTCTGTTCTGTCGCCTGTTCCCCTGCCCATTCGCTGATATGCCCTTGAAAGCACATCCATATAGAAAACTATATCTGCAAGCGAAAGATAATCCGACTGCGTAACCGCCTGCTCAAACTCATCGTCCGACATTATCAGAATATCTCTCGGATTTTTGATTGTTTTAATAAGCATCAATGCTCTGAAATGTTCAACAAGTTCATCACAAAGCCTTGCCATATCCTTTGACTCGGAATACAGCCTGTCTATTATCTCAAGCGACTTTGTGGGATTCTTGTTAATTATAGCCGTTGCAAGTTCAAAAAGATATGTTTTGCTTACAAGTCCCGCTGCATTGCGGACTACTTCCTCATCAATATGAGAACTTACGGCAAGACAACTGTCCAAAAGCGAAAGTGCGTCACGAAGTGCGCCGTCTGCAACAGATGCAAGCATAAGCGCCGCCGACTCGGTAATCTCTGCATTTTCCTGCGAAACCACATACTCTACTCTGTCTGCTATCGCCTTAGGCGGTATTCTGTGAAAATCAAATCGCTGACATCTTGAACGGATTGTCTGCGGCAACTTGTGAACCTCGGTAGTGGCAAGTATAAAAATTACATGCTCGGGCGGTTCTTCAAGCGTTTTAAGAAGAGCGTTAAAAGCCTCTGTGGTAAGCATATGTACCTCATCGACAATATACACCCTGTATTTGCACTTTGCGGGCTTAAACTGTACCTCGTCAATTATCTGACGAATATCATCAATTTTACGGTTAGATGCGGCGTCCATCTCGACAATATCAAGAATACTTCCGTCATCAATGCCCTTGCAGATTTCACATTCGCCGCAAGGATTGCCGTTTTGCGGATTAAGACAGTTTACAGCCTTGGCAAGAATTTTTGCGCAGGTGGTTTTGCCTGTTCCTCGTGAGCCTGTAAAGAGGTAAGCGTGGTTAAGTCTGCCGGACGAAACCTCGTTTTGCAAAGTGGAGGTAATATGCTCCTGTCCCGAAACATCGGTAAACACGGCAGGTCGCCACTTGCGGTAAAGCACACGGTACATACAAAACACCTCTCTTCAATAAAAAATGCAAGCCGTCAGCCGAATATTATACGGCATCATGCAAATAAGTGAACGACAGACTTACTGCATCGCATCGGCAATACTGCTTAATGCTGCTCGGTTCCCCGCCTGACATGATTCACAGACCCCAATCGTACAGGGCCTGCCGCTCACTTACTTGCACGCTTAACTGGCTTGCAATTACTTTGTAAGTATAGCATAAATTTTCAACAAAATCAATACCTTTTTAATAAAAATGCAAAAGGTCGGCAATTTCAACAATTACCGACCGAATATTTTTACATATAAATGTTATATTCAAATTTACTTTTTAACTTTTTCCTTATACATTACAGTAAATGCTCTGAAAATTATAGAGCCTACGCCGTTTGCGACAGATACTGTTAATATGTAAACAAACATTTTCGCAACCTGTTCAAGTGATGACGCTGCATAAGAAAAATAACAAATATCTGCAATACTGTGTTCAAAGCCTGCAAATATAAAAGCGGGAATACCGAGGAAAATACCGAGATATTTGCCGAGCGGACTGCTGTTTGCGCTGTAATTTTCTACAACAATATACATAATCATACCGCAAAAAATACCGAGAATAAATGTCTGCAAAAAATTCTGCGAAAGTTTATTTTCAGCAAGAACAACAGCTGCCTCGTTATATTTAGGATTTGCAAACCTCAGCGGAACTGTTGTTATAAGGCAACCGACAAGGTTACCGAGCCAAATCATAAGGCAATTCGGATTATTTTTTGTAGGAATAACATAGCCGATTTTGCCTGTAAAAAGATTAAACCCAAAAGCACATATACCAAAAAGTCCCAGGCAGAACAAAATTGAACCGAATACTTTATTTTCAGATGAAATAAATGCTGTAACGCCCAATCCAATCATCACACCGGCAGGTATAGACTTTAAAAATGTGTTCCAATTACTCATATTATAACCCCTTGTTATATACTTTGTATAAATCCGAACTCAAAACGAGAGGTCACAGAAAAAACTCTGCGACCTCCCTAATTGCATTAACCGAAAGGTTTATTATTTATTTAATCCCTCGTAAACTGCAACTGCACATGCAACTGTAGCGCCTACCATCGGGTTGTTACCCACTCTTAAGCTGTTTTTCAGATTTTAATTTATTGTAACTTATTCTAATTTATTATGACTTTAAACACACAAAAATAGTCAAATAATCCAATAGCGAATAACTTATTATAACTTATTTTAATCTGTAATAATTCAAGCCAACTCAATTTTGGTGGACAAAAAGAGGACAGAAAAGAGAATATGGAAATTGTCCACAAAAAAAGACGAGTGGCAATAGTAAGTGCCATTAAATGTCAACTATGTACTTGTTTATTATACACATATTCAAAGGGGTTTGTCAAGTCACAACCTTCGTAATCTTCAAGAAATTTAGCTAAAGTTTCTTTCCGTATTTTATATGAACCGAGCTTTAAAGCTGGTAACAAGCCTGATTTAATTAATGAATATACATATGTTTGATTGGTATGAATTATCTCTGAAACTTCTTTAACTGTAAAAATCATTTTATCCATAAACTAATACCACAATTTACTTGATTTTTTATTTCATACCTGTTGAGCCAAAGCCACCCTCGCCACGCTCTGTGTCTGAAAGTTCAGTTACTTCGTTAGGCTCGATATGAAGATATGGTGTAATTACAATCTGAGCAATCCTGTCACCATTATAAACAATATAATCCTCAGATGAGTCATTATGTAATGCTACAATAATTTCACCACGATAGTCACTATCAATAACACCAACACAATTTGCAGGTCTAAGACCATTCTTGATACTTAAACCACTACGAGCATATACTGCACCAAAATAGCCTTTTGGAATTTCCATTGCAATACCTGTATTAATTTTTACCGTTGTATGTGACGGAATAAATAAGGAATTAGTTTCTGTATCAATCAAAGCATATAAATCAAGTCCTGCTGCTTCGGTTGAGCCATAGGTCGGAGTTGTTGCGTTTGAATTAATTTTCTTTATATTTACTTTCATATGTATTTGTCCTTTCTTAAATGAAGTTATTTACTTTGTATTTTACTTGTATTGTGTTTTTACATTTTGATAGTGTTATTTTATTAATTGAAACAAAATGTAATATAACCCAAATGCAAGCGCTTATATGTAAGTTCTGCTTATTGTATCATATTTTAAGTTTATTGAATCACTTACAATATTATAATATAACAACTTTAATATTTTAAATGTTTAAAGTCGTAAAGTTTGTTGAATATCTTGTTTGGAATAATTCCAATAAAGAACAGCCTTACTTTTTGATGCCACTTCAATCTAATGTTAAAATCGTCACAAACCTTATAAATACGCCTAACTTCATCAAAACTGAAATAATGTTTCTTTACTGACGATAGATATATTTGCTGATTTGAATATTTCGGTTTTGAATATTTGTGAGAAATCATAACCGCCTCTTTCTTTTTTTTGAAGGTTTTATTGTTTTTAATTTTCTTTATACAGTTTAGGTTTGCCGTTTTCGTCAACAAGAAGAGTAATAGACCCCTCGTTGTGATAATCGTCAGAGATTACATACATTACCTTAGTTTCATTATCATACACTTCATAGAATTCAAACAAAGAATTGTGACTTACAACAGTAAATCCATACTTTTCTTCAGAAAAATTTTTATTATATTTGTTGTGGCTGTTCTTTTTTCTATTTTCGTCCGCAAAATAATCTATAAGCATCAATACTATAAGGACAACTATTAAAATTAAAAGCATTATTTCTCCTATTCCCGTACAATCACCTCAAATTTGTATATGCGTTTAATAATATAACAAACGCTTCTATAAAATATAATAAATCAAGAATAAGTATTGTTTCTCGATTTACACCTGTAAAGGCTTTCTCTTTAATTTGCCAACCAACAAGGCTAATACCTATAATGACAAACAAAATAGTTATAATAATTGTCGCTATAAACGATAAAGTCATTATGTATTAGGACTCCTTACTCAAACGCATTGTCTGCAACTTCTTCATCAGTATAAGGATTGTAAGAGTTACCGTTTGTCACCTTTACATAAGTCTTGTCAAAAATATCACTTCTGCACGGGTAAATTTCACCCTCAACGCCTTGTATAATGTAACAACCTACTTCACAAAGCATATCACCCTCAAGTGTTTTTACAAATAATTCCGAAGGACTATCATCTGTTTCTTTGTAGTAAAGTGTTCCGTTTTCATATGCTTCGATAGCCCAACTTGGAATACAATTTTCCCCATTGGCGCTTAAATCACCTTCATACTTAAAGGCTTCAATAATAATTGGCTTTTTAACATATTTATAAGAATTAGTTTTCAAATCTATCTTTCCTTTCTTTTCTTTTTGTATTAATATCATACAGATGGGTTGTATTGGCTTTTGTTTCCTTGTCTTAAAATTCTCATTTTAAGCCCTTATGTTAATTTATCCACTTTACAACTGTATTACCTTTATATCCCTTTTCCCACACATACCAAGCGTAGGCTACTGCACTACCGCCACCATCTCTCATTCGTTGAAAGTCAGCGTTCTTAGCACACAACAATCTTGAGCTTGAAACATAAATAGTTTTAGGCGGATTGTCTAAGAAGAATGATTTTCTTTTCTTACTTTCTAAGAACTGCAATTTTAAGAACATTGCCACTTTATGTCCGTTAGATATAACACTTAATGCTTTCTGACAAAATTCAAGTGCATACTTAAATGGAGGATTAGTGATAATATCACCATCATATGTATTTTCTTTTGAATTAAGAAAGTCAATCGACTGTTCTTCTCCAAAACCTCTATAAACAATATCAGTTGATTTTACATTATAACCATTATCTTCAAGAACTTTGGAAATTTCTCCACTTCCACAAGCACATTCCCAAATATCAGGGGAAAACTTTTCAACTTCAAGTAATAGTTCTGTCGCTCTTGGCTCGGTAGCGTAATAATCATTTTCTTCTCGTTCTTTATTAGTGTGATTGCTTGCCCCTAATGTTGTATAAACGCTCTTGTAATTGCCTGTCCAATCTTTTGCTATATTATCAACCCCTTTAATTTCTTTGTGTTATCACTCTTTGCATTTAGATTTTCTGCCACAACTATTCTTTTCTGGACAATAACCAAAAACCTCACATTTTGGCATAAATAATAAATCAGTCAATGTTTTCCACTCGTCAGAATATTTGGATAATTCCTTTTTGTAATCTGCAAATAAATTCCTGTATTCCCAATACGCTCTATTACACTCTCTTTGTCTTGACATATCAACAATATTTCTTAAATTTCTCTTGTCAACAATAGTTGTTTTCATACCCAAAGGAAGTAGCATAGCGTAATCTTCTTTTGGGACACCACAAAACTTAAGATTTGTAACAGCTTCTTTTATTGTCATCATTGCATTATGATAATATTCTAAAGTTTCTTTTGATTTAATACTTGGTGGCATTACATAATCAAAATTAGTGCTATCAACATATCTTGTACTCTCCTGTAGTCTTGTAGGACTACCACCAATGTGTGTGTACCACTCACGAATAACTCTTGCTGAATAACCTGTGATAACAGTTTCAATATTTACAAACTCAAAAGCTCTGCCGTGGTTTGATTTAATACAATCAAGACCTCGTTTATAATTTTTTTCGGGGTTTGACACATCACCGCCCCAACAATAACCGGCTCTTTCACCAATCAATGTAATTGGATTTTTAGTTGTTTCTGGTAAAATAATTACTTTGCCCATTCAATTCTCCTTACTGTTAATTTTATTATTTCTCGCTTCTCTCGCTTTAGCAAGTCGCTTTGCTAACTCTGCTTTTCTTTTATCTGACATTTTATGTTTTCGTGGTGGTGAAATCTTTAACCAACTAACAGGAATTTCAAACATTGCAGAGCCATCTGTGTTTTTATGTGTAATAATTACATTATTATCTTTCTCGTTTGCATATTTAAGAAGTTTATTTAGCCATTTTCTTTGTGAGGTAAATACAGTCATTGTTTTATCTTCTTGAAGAAAATTAATTGTTGTTTCTAAGTCACTCATTCAATTCTCCTTACTTTGATATTTCCATTAAAATAAATTACAGCCTTGCTCTATAAAATCTATATTTTTCTGACTATATTCTTTTGTAGTCATATTTAATTGTTTACATAAGCATTTTTTGCATAAAACTTCTCTGTCATCAGCGATGTTTTCAAATCTGCCACATAATTTATAGAACATTGCTATTTCATTTTCTACCATTTTACGACCGCAACTTTCGCAAGTTCTGTTAAAGTATTTTCTCGCCATATTTTCTGAAAGACCTTTCATATGAGCATACAACTTAACATTTTCATCAGTCGGCTTGCTTTGTAAAAGTTCAGTGTTTTTACACTTTGGACACTTCCAAGCTCCGTTTACCCATTCTTGCATAGTCCAACCTAATCTTCTAGCTCCGTGTCTATCGTAATTTTGTTCAATAGCTTTAACAAACCATTCGTATTGGTGCTTATAGTAGGTTTTTGTTATTTCATCATCATATGTTGAGGAATAAGGACATATAAGACAACCTACACGACTATAGCTGAGACGATACCTTCTATTGATTGGTATTTTTTTAAGCAACAAGAGTAACCATACATCAACATTTTGTAAATCAATAATTGGTGCAAGTTTTATCCATTTTTTAGGATAAATATCTTTTTTAAATAAATTAGCATTAAACTCATTGTCCATAATAAAATTATATTTACTTCTTTTTGTACTTTCAAATTTTCTAACGCCCAATACTTGTACTATGTCTGTGTCAATGTCAAATGTTTTTTTAGCTTGACCTTCTTTATATACAGAACAGCAATTTCGTCTAAAAATATTTGGAAAAGTATAATTTGATTTTTCTATCCATTGTCTCCATCCTATTTGGGGATTAATAATTCTTATATTAGGAATTTGTTTGATTCGCTTATATACATCTGCTACTTCATTAGATAGGTGTAAAATCTAACATTTCTAACATATCATTCCAAACAGACATTATAAGCTCACTGTCTTTGCCTCCTGAATGATTTATTTTATATATTTTATTGGGGTTGCTTTTGACATAATCGGTCAACCTATGTACGCACTTATTATACAAATCGTTTATTCTTTCTTTTTCATATTCTATTGTATCTTTCAACGATACAGGGGTGTAATTTTCAAATAAAGACCTGTTGTCTTTTAATAAAATAAATTTTCCACCATTTTCCACCTTGAATTTAAATAGATATTCAGATGAGTATAAATCTACGAATACAGTTTTAGTTGAGCCTCCACTAATCCAGCAATCATTGGGAATAGGGGCAATTTGTGGTAAATGCGATTCAATAAACTCTTTCTCTTCTGTAAAAATTGGCTTTGCTTTGTATCTATTAGATATTATTTTTATTGCCTTTTTTATTTTCATTCAATAATTACTTCCTTACTTTGATATTCACTTTTAATTTCATTATTCAATAAGTCCTCGCAAAATTCTTTAGCAATATCAAGAAGTTCATCTTTACTTCCATTGTTGTTAATTACGATATCATAGTCATAATCAAATACTTCTCTATCAGACTTATTAGATGTAATATGTTTTACATTATCACGCTTAATAAGAATTGTTTTAGCATCAAATGCTTGTTTTACTCTTTCGATTTCTTTTGGCTCTCTGCTATGTATAAATAGTACATATTTGTTGCTTTCTCTGAATGATTCAACTTGTATAGCCATATAATTAAATGAAAAATCACTATACTCACTACATAGGTCTTTGAGGTCGGATAGGAATTTTCTATCTTTTTCGGTTTTAAATTTAGCGTTCCAACCTACAAATTCTGCAATTTCTTTAATTTGGTCTACTGATGAAATTGTTTTTACAGGCATAATTCTCACACCGTCAAACTTGTCTACAAACAAAGGCAAGGACTCTTCTACCATTCTACAAAATGTACTTTTACCTACTCCACCGGAGCCATTAATAATAAAAATTTGTTTGTTCAATATATCGTTCCTTTCTGTTAAGTTCTTTATTACTATTATTCAAATAATAATATGTTTCAGAGGTTCTGCTGTAATCTTTATAACGACAGAGTCATCACAAACCTCAACATCGTATATTTTTAGACAACTTATCAAATTATTAAACCTATCTTTGGCTTCTTTTTTAGTCCTACCCCAAACATAATATTGAGGTTTCTTAGGATTGTCTTTTCTATAGTCAGCAGTAATTTTGTATAGCTTAATATCTTTATTTTTCAATATCTGTTTCCTTTATTTTGTTTAATATATGAGCAATTACATCAACAGTCCACCCATTGCCTATTGCTGTATATCTTCTACTGTCTGCCACACAATTCGTATAATTATCTGGTAAAGTCTGCAATCTTTCATATTCAAGTGGTATTAATTTTCTTACTCTGCTATCTTGATATATTTTCTTTACTAAATTACCGCCGTTACCATCACAAAGTAATGTATTACATTTATGATTTAACCCATATACTTCCTTTGCTTGTCTATGCCCATTTAAATGAATAGTAGCCTTTACTTTTATATCACCTTCGTGGACTGTTATTGGGTATTTTGTATACCAATATTTGTCTGGTACCTCACTTGCCGGAATAACAATATCTTTCAGTACAATTCCTCTATCTTCTGGCTGTTCTATGTTCGGTATATTCGTCCAGTACAACCGCTTTCGTTCTGCTGCACATACAAGAGCTGAGTTAATCATTATTGGTTCTACACCTAATTCTTCTGATATTACATCTACCCACTTCTTTTCCATACTTGCAACATTTTCAAGCAGAAAATATTTAGGCTTTACTTCTTTTAGAGCCTTGACATAGTAATAGAATAGACCACTTTTCTCTCCGTCAAGTCCTTTTACCTCTCCACGGTCATATTTGTAATTTGACAAATCTTGGCAAGGACTTCCACCAATCAACAAATCAAAACCTTCGTATTGGCTAAAATCTGCTGTTCGTACATCTCCACATTGTTCAATCTGTGGATAGTTCTTTTGGCTTATCTTGATTGCATTTTTCTCAATTTCATATGCTACATATCTCTTTATTGGAATACCAGCTCTTTCCAAAGCTATCATTCCACAACTAATTCCGTCAAACAGGCTTAGAACTTTTAGTTTTTTATTAATTATTTATCGCTCTCCTTTGCCATTACTCTATCTGCTTTATTTGGTGATAATTTATTATCGTTGATGTCACTAAATAATCTATCAAGTGCTATTTCAAAAGCACCTATTCCAGAGAAATAACTGCTAACTTTCAAATCCTCAAACAAATAAGGCATAGCATTATATAATTCCTTAAATATGTAATATAAAACATCTGTAACAATAGAATTACCAGCTTGTTTATATAGTTGAGTATTACTTACTCCTGCATTTTGAGCTTTTTCAAAATCTTCATCGGAAAATCCCATAAGTCTCCAACACTCTTTTGGAGTCAATTTCCTTATGCGATAACCAAAATTAGAATTATTTTCTATCATTTTTATTCCACTCCTTGTTGCTCTTTGAGTAGGGCAAAGGTCTATTGTTTTCTCCCCCAGCCTTTATCTCTATCATCAAATATACAAGGCAATTCTGTATGATTTATTTTAATCATTAACCCTTTTACCTTTCATATCCAACTGAATTAACACTTTTGGTTCACGACTTCCCCCTGACAAGTATTTAATGTAGGTGCAATGCCTTCTGCCGAATATATTCTACCGGTTTGTGGGTTCGCGAAGTTTTTAGTGTCTTTTCTCAAATTGCCAAGTTGAATAATCTTATTCATCCTTTTTCTCCGTTTCATATCCAATCAAAATTTTAGGTGGGTCTTTATAATGTGTTGCTTTTAGAGTACATATTGACCTCCCCCCGAAGGTGTTATATACCTCTTGATTTTGATGCATCTTTCCTGAATCGGGAATAAGCCTTCCGAGAACTTCAACTTTGTTTTCCTTTATTCCTTGCATTCAATAACTCCGTTCATCGACTGGTTGCCAAAACCTTTATAATCTCTTGCGAGTAAAGTATTAGCGACATCAATTTCTTTGTTAAATTGGCTACATTGCTTTGAGAATAGTCCAGTTTTTATACCTGAACCATATCCCATTGATGTCGGTCTATGCTTCCTCTTCCCCCCAGCCCTTATAGTGTTGGAAACATCTTTATCTAACTTTCCGCTGCTGATTAAATCATCAATCAACTCTTGGGCTTTTGGAGTATTGATATAATATTTATCGTCAACCTCATCTTCGAGAACATCCTTAAGGCGTTTACCATTATCAAAGCCCTCTGGGAATTTGAACTGACCGTTATCAAACTCTTTTAAGATGATAATAAGATAAACTCTTTCTCTGTTTTGTGGAACACCAAAGTCCTTTGAATTCAGAACTTTATAATATGTATTATATCCGTATTCGTGAAGTTCGTTAATGAACATATTAAATGTTTCCTGAAATTTCTTGCCGACAATATTTTTTACATTTTCATAAATTCCCCATATAGGTTTGTTGGCTCTAATGATTCTTAACCATTCAACAAGTAAAGAACTTCTCGTTTTATCAAGGTTTTCACTACCGCAATTTGGGCATTGATGTCTTTTGGAGTAATGTACTGTAAGAGGATTATATTCGTGTTCACAATCTTTACATTTCCATTTGCTTCCGGCTTGACCCCCTGCAATAGAAAAATCTTGACAAGGGCTACCTCCGCAAATCATATTAAAAGGTGTAAGTTTTGTTTCGTCAACTAAAGTAATATCTCCTAAATTCAAACTCTTATCAACTCCGTGAATTGCACAATAACTTCGCTCTGCAAACTTATCAAATTCACAGAAATTTATAAGTTCATATTCCTTAATAATTTATCATTCTCCTTTGTTATTTAATTTCTGGGATATATTTTTTAAGTACATCAATAATATGATATTGATATATTTTCCTCACCTATTATTTCAAAAGTTTTATCCCAACAATAATTTGCTAAATCTGTTGAAGTGTAATATTTGTCATTTTGAATTTTCACTCATTAGTCATCTCCTGAAATTTAACTAAGTTATACACGCCTATAACATCGCTTAATACATCAAGACCGTCCATAACCATATCAACGGCATTATCAGAAAGATTTTCACTATTGGTTACACAAACGGCAATAGCTTCTTTACCGTCTTTATTTCTCACTTGAATAATATCACCTTTGTTAAGGCTAATACCGTTTGGAACTTTATATGTATATCTTTTCTGCGTAATACTATTAATAAAATTAACCTGTACTATATTCATAAGTTGTTCTCCTTTTGTTTCCTTGTTAAATTTTTCTTCAAGTTCTTTTTCTTTATCATAATTTCTTATTTCAAATGCTCTTAATTTTCCCTGTGTATCAATGTCAATTTTATTATCAACAATTAGCAAGTGGCAATGAATATATTTTGCTGTTGTTGACGCATCAATAACACGGATGTAACTCCCATTCCGAAAGTCGATTTCACCAAATGTATTAGTAAATCCTTTGCCGGCAATTGAATCATCAGTGATTTTACCAAGTAAATAATAAAAATTTTTTTTAATACTAATATCATCAAGTACTGCAATATACACTACATATTTTGGTTTTGCTAAACACATATCTATTGCATATTTTAAACTTAAATCTGTTAAATAAATCATTAATTATTCTCCTTTATTTTAAATTGTATTTTATTTAATGTTCAAATTCTACTCAAATCAAGTCCTAATATTTCTGCCTGTTCTTTAAGTGTATAACCATCAAAACACTCTTTAAGTCTTGCTCTTACGCAATCCTCACACAACTCTTCCCCGTCAAAATTGTATAGTTCACTCTCTTGCTCACAACAATCGCAATAATATCGTGTAACATTTTTGTAAGGGCAAAGGTCGCCAATACAGCCTATTTCTTTAGGACAATCTACACATTCATTTTCTGTTTTTATCAAATTGTTTCCTTTTCTTTATTCCTTTTCTTGAGTTCGTTTATTTCAAGTTCTTTTTCTCTCATTGTTTGTTCCTTTATTTCTTCTTTATAACATACTTTCCCACAAGACGGGCAAAGTGATATAAAAACTGTAGTTGTAGAATTAATTGGGCAAACCCAATTACAATCATCTATAGTTACTTCAAAAATACATTTACAAGCATTACACTTAAAGAATTTTAGATTCACAGTATCTTGTGCCATACTTTTCTTAATTATTCTTTTTATAGTTACCACCCCAATCTAAGATTTATAATGCTATTCACCAATTCTTTCTTTCGCAATATTAAAATAGTTTTCATCAATTTCTATACCAATGAAATTTCTATTAAGATTTTTACAAGCTACACCTGTTGTTCCTGAACCCATACAATTATCAAGAACTGTATCATTTTCATTCGTGTATGTTCTAATTAAATATTCACATAATGCTACAGGCTTTTGTGTTGGGTGAAGTTTGTTGCACTGATTGCCATTATTAAATATTTGTACATCTAACGGGAATCTATCTGTGCTGTCATAAAATGTATTTCTTATTTCTCTTCCGTAACAGCTATTACCGTCTGATTCCTTTATGTAATTTGTTTTAGCAATTTTCCTTGTATGTCCATAAGTCATTTGTGGATTATACAATGGTGGTTTTTTATAAAAAATTTCAATATTTTCGTGTGCTCTCATTGGCATCTTCTTAGCGTTTAAATGTCCCTTTGGATGGGTTTTCTGCCATATCCATTCATATTTATACATTTTAGGATTGCTCATTACTAATGAGCTTGTAAATGGTTGGCTGCTAAACAGCGCTATACACCCATTATCCTTTATGATTCTTTTATATTCTTTCCACAATGGTTCAAATGGAATGACAGTGTCCCATTTGTTTCGAGTTGTTCCATAGGGCAAGTCACATAAAATCATATCTATTGACTTATCGGGAATTTGTTTCATAGCCTCAATACATTCTCTGTTTATTAATTGGATTTTGTTAATTATATCACCTCATTATATTTAGTTTGGTTTTCCTTGGAAGAATTGTTTATAATAATTTTCATTAGCTCAATAGGCTTTTCAGTATCGTGTAAATTCCTGTTATTATTGTCTTTGTTTTTCTCTTAATAATTCGTAATCAAAACTTCAACACTGCTATTTGCCGATTTATCTTTTGTTTGATAATTACAATTTTTATAATCCATATTTAAATAATGAACATTATATTTTTTAGACCATTCTTTTAAAATATCGTTGCTTTTACCTTTGTGTTCTAAGACATTTGATAAAGCAAACTTAGCCTGTTTATAATCAAGAATGTCTAATAAATTTAGCAGTTCTCTTTCATAACTTTCAGACCATTTACAAAAATAATCTCTCTCATATGCTCCTACTGTAATCAAATAAGGTGGGTCACAATAGTAAAATGTGTTTTTAAAATCCTGATTATCAAATGATAAATTATGAAAGTCCTCACTATAAAAATTGATATTTCTTTTACCGATTTCATCTATGTATTTATTTAATTTTGTTTCCAAAGATTTAGAAAAATATGACCTGCTTGCACCAGAGGGCATATTATATTCGCCTTTGCTATTAAAAGCTATCTGATAATTAAATGCGTGTACGAGTAAACAATACAAAGCAACAGCATTTTCTCTGTTTAAATTATCTTTCAACGAGTTATTATATACAGAGCGAAGTTTTAAGAAGCCGTCTTTATTCCATTTATCAAGTTTATATTTATTAATAATTTCTTTAATCTCATTAACGAAATCGTTATCTAAATTTTTAAAAATATTTACTAACGGCTTACATTTGTCATTGTAAACTATTGAATTAGCCTTTACATTTAATGATACTTCTCCCCCCCCTCCGAATAAATCCACAAAATTATCAATTCTATCAGGGAATAATGGTAATAATTGCGGTAGCAATTTATATTTTGCACCCGTATAATTAAAGGGATTTTTTAAAAATTCTATACTTTTCACTCCTCTTTAAATAAAATCACTTTATTTTCTTTTAAACTTTTCTGAATATCTATGACCCTTTGGTTTGATGAACCACACCAAGCAAGTGTGATGTCTCGCTTGGTGCAATCATATTTTCCATCAACAAGAATATCTATATAAGGCAATATGTTCCTTACCACAAATGGCATTTTTAATATATTCTCATATAAATAACCTGTATATAACCAAATAGTTTTAGTTGGATATTTAGCTTTAACCGTTTTTGCTATATTGGCTATCTGCTGTTGGTTTTGTTTTTCCAATGGATGCCCACCTGATAATGTTAAGCCGGCGATATAATCGGGAATTAGTGAATTTAACAACTCATTCATCGTATCATTTGTAAATGGCTGACCTGCGTTAAAATCCCAAGTTGAGTGATTATGACATTCCTTACAACGCATAGTGCAACCACTTACCCATAATACTGTTCTAACACCAACCCCATTGGCTATATCATTTTTTGTTATTTTGATATAATTCATTATTCGTTATTCGTTTCCACCTAAGTGGATATATCTTTCTTTGATTTCTTGTGTTCTTCCTTGGTTCCAGAAGTTTGTTCCTATATCCTTTTATACCCTCGGTTTCCCGATATTTATTTATTAGGGGAGTAGACTATACAATCTCATTGTTTCTTTTTATATAAGAAAGAAACAAATCCCCGAAATTATAGTCGTTGAGCGTCCTCCATCAGCATTACCTGTTAAGGAGTTTCGTTGCGTAAGAGTGACTTGCACACTCGGTAATCCCTTGCTTAATGTTTTTATGGTTTCTATCCTTTCAGACTGACAGATTTAATCCTATACCGCATTCACACTTGCCGTTTCCAGCTATGTTGTAGCCATTAAGGTTATGGGGACTTCCCCGCAATTTATTCGGTTTAAAGTGGGCTTATAATCAACCCACAAGTTCTCCGACAGATATTCAACTTATTTTCATCTGTGTTACCACAATTTGGGCATTTCCAAATTAATTTACCGTCATTATTTTTAACAATATTAATTTCTCCGTCATATCCACATTCTTGACAATAATCAGACTTTGTGTTTAATTCGGCATACATAATATTGTCATAAATAAATTTAAAAACTGATAAAACAGCTTCAATATTATTTTGTAAATTAGAAGTTTCTATATAACTAATTGCCCCACCTAAACTTAATTTTTGAAACTGCGATTCAAATTTAAGTTTATCGAAAGCATTAACATTTTCCCTAACATTAATATGATAACTATTTGTTATATAGTTTTTATCAGTAATACCTTCTATAATTCCAAATCTTTTCTGTAAGCACTTTGCAAATTTATATGTTGTATTTTCTATAGGTGAACCATATAAAGAAAACCCTAAGTTTAACTGACTATTCCACTCATCACACTTCTTGTTCATATATTCCATAATTTCAAGTGCGAACGGTGTTGCTTCAGTATCAGTATGAGATTTACCTGTCATATACTTGACACATTCATATAACCCTGCATAACCAAGCGAAATTGAAGAATATCCACCAACAAGCAACTTATCAATGGTTTCTCCTTTTTTAAGTCTTGCTAATGCTCCGTATTGCCACACTATAGGTGCTACATCTGAAAGTGTACCTTTTAATCTTTCATATCTACAAAGTAATGCTTTATGACAAAGTTCCAATCTTTCATCAAAAATTTTCCAGAACTTATCTTTATCTTTGCCCGATGATAAAGCTACATCGACAAGATTAATTGTTACAACACCTTTATTAAATCGACCATAGAATTTATAGTTTCCGTTTTCGTCTTTATATGGTGATAAAAAGCTTCTACACTAACTGTTCGGTATCAACAGTTCGGACTATATCTTTGGGAGTTATTACGCTAACTCACTCACTCCGCACTTCCATCTGTATCATTATTCAGATGTACTCTACTCGCTTCCTCACACAAAACTATTTTGTGTTATGCTTTTGATAGTCTCTTGACCTTACGCATATGCGTCTTGGCACAGGATAGTTCAAGTCTAAGTTTCACCCCGAAAGTCCCCTGTTAGCACACTACTTAACTGTCATTTCCTACAGCTCCTATTCGTGTAATGCACACCATTTTGATTTATGTTCACGGAGTTTTAGATGAGCCGTTTAACCCATCGAAGGGAAACAATTTCCCTCTTTTAATTCTTTCATCACCTTTTCAGAAATATAATCTGGAACAAGTCTTTTTGCTGAACATTTAGCTGCTAACTTAGTCAAATACCAATACTTGCTATTTTCAGTAATGTTATCTGCTTCAAGTACATAAATCAACTTTGGAAAAGCAGGCGTAATCCATACGCCTTTCTCATTCTTTACGCCTTGATACCTCTGTTTAAGAACTTCCTCAATAATCATTGCAAGGTCATTCTTTTCTTGTTCATTCCTTGCTTCATTGAGATACATAAAAACAGTAATAAACGGTGCTTGACCGTTAGTTGTCATCAATGTTTCAATTTGATACTGTATCGTCTGAACACCTTTTGTAATTTCCTTTTTTAGTCTTTTCTCGGTAACTCTGTTAATATAGCGATAATATTCATCAGAATTAATACATATCTGGATTTCCCCTTTGTCAACACCCTCATTAATCTCATCAATAATTTCATTTTTAATTTTCTGCCTACTAACATCAACAAAAGGTGCGAGGTCTCTTAAAGTTATACTCTGACCCCCATATTGGTTGGAACTTACTTGTGAGATTATCTGAGTTGCAATAGTACAAGCTGTTGAAAAGCTGTGTGGTTTTTCAATCATAGTTCCGCTAATCACAGTTCCATTCTGTAACATATCATCAAGATTACATAAACAGCAATTGTATGTATGTTGAGCATAATAATCTTTGTCGTGGAAGTGAATAATACCCTCTTTATCAGCTTCTACAATATCTTGCGGTAACAAAATTCTATCAGTTAAATCCTTGCTAACTTCGCCAGCCATATAATCTCGTTGCGTAGGAATAATAGTAGGATTTTTATTTGAATTTTCCTGTTTAATTTCTTCATTATTCAAGTCAAGCAATGATAAAATTGCGTTGTCCGTTGAATTGCTTTTTCTAACCAAGCCTCTTTTATAACGATATATGGCATATCTTTTGGCGAGTTTAAAACAACCAAGATTATCAATAAATTCCTCGTTTAAATCTTGGATTTCCTCAACAGAATATGCCCTTTGGCTGTGATTGATTTTTCTTTCTATTTCATTTGCAATATTAAGTATTTCAGATTTACTTAAAATCTTTTCATTATTAGTTTTACTTTCGTCATTCGCCTTGCTAATAGCTTTAATAATTTTATTCTTATCAAAATCAACTTCTCTGCCATCTCGCTTAATTACTTTCAATAAATCACCTCAACTTATATTAATATTTTCTATCGCTGCTCTTGCTTCAAGTATAGTCTTATAATCATTCATTGCTTTAATCTGCAAGTCATATGTACTGCGTGGGCAAGTCGGAACGAAAGATAGTTCTCCCTTATCCCAATTATCAAGCATTTTCTTCAATCCCTCATAACGGATTAATAATTGCTGATACTCTGCAACAAATCTTTCTTCGTAATCTTTACTAAGCATACCTTCAACTGTTTCTTCTAAGACCATAATAATTATTCCTTACTTTCACAAATAATTTTTTTGTTTTCAAACTTTTTATATGCGTCAAGATACATTTCGCCTTTGTCACCATTGTATGTGCATTCGTAATACATCCCGTCGGGTAATGTTGTGCTGATAAGGCATTTGTAGTTTTGCAAAGTCTTACACGACCACACCACGAAAATGTCAAAAACCGGCGTATCATCTGACTTATCTAAATGATTTAACACATACTTGTTTACCTCTGATACCGCAAGTTCAATAAAATTTACATTTATCATAATTATTTCTCTACTTTCTCGTAAGTTTTGTTAAAAATATCGGGTTTACACGGGTAGTTCTCACCGTTTACACCTGTGATAATGTAATCACCGATACTTGCCTTCATATCACCTTCAAGGGTATGAATAATCATTTCTTTGTCGGTCTGATATGCCTCAATAATAACAGGTTTCTTGCAATATTTAGCCATTTCTATTCCTCACTTTCTGTAAATGATTTTTCTAAATCAATATTTTCTATAACTACTCTTGCTTCAATTACTCGGTGTAAATGCTAATTCATTTTTTATCCCAATTATCAAACATTTTCTTCAACTGTTTCTGCTAAAACCAATTAATCACCCATTCTTTCTAAGAATATCGCCATATGTAAGATGACTAAAGTCAAGCAGGTTATGACAATTGTTACAAGGTGTGCTTACTGGACTTCTATCCTTAAGTGTGATTTTATTTACAGATTTGCAGAAAGGACATTTGGTAAGAATCTGGACACCACATATATTCATAAAATTCCTTACAAGAGGATTAACAACATTATAAGCTATATATGTACGAACAATATTGTCCTCATTTATGTATGCACTTTTAGTGTTCTCGCATACATTGTCATATTTATGTATAATTGGTGCTGTTGTCATAGATGCTTCATCGTTGTCAACTTTGTTTGCCTTTATTCCATCAATCAAACCTTTGACATAATCATAACCTTCAACTTTGTGTGGATTATCTTCTGCATTTTGTACGAATAAAACATCAATTTTATGTGCGTTTGCGTACTCAATTTCCTTGATAACACCTGTCGAATCGTACCATTTTTCGCCTGTCACCCATATTTCATCACATTCGGCAAGCTGATATAGGCAAAGTTCAAGCCCATCTTCATAAGACATATCGTTATACAGAAAACCAAACATATGCAATGGTGAAATAAACATATAATTCGGATGTCTTTTTTGCTGTGTTCTAATGATTCCTTCAACTTCTTTGAGATTGTTTTTGTCGCCGCCATATTTGTGGCTCACATAAACTGTCTTTTCAAATTGTTTCATTCAATTCCTCCTAACTTATTATTTACCAGTGTTACTATTCACAAACATATACATTACCACCTCTATAAATCATTGTCTCCTTTAATAACTGCTAAAATAAACATTGTCAACATTTGTATAAGGACTGCCAAATGAATGATAATAGTCCGTTCTAAAGGCTCTTACATTTACATCCCTGTCTCCATTAATTATTCTTGTAGCAACTGAATAAGATAAACTACTTGGAGTATCTGTATATAGAATATTAGCTACATTGAATATATCATAATTAAAAGCAACGGTTTCCAAACTACCATATTCATTTGCTAAATTCATTGCGGTACTACCAACAAGCCACTGACAATATTCAGAACAGCTACCTGACTCAAAATAAATTATCCTTGCAAGCAAATCAATATTTGTATCAGAATTATTATCCGTCACAATATTTTCACTTTCCTCTGTCGGCTCTGTTTCTGCTTCAATATATTTTTCAATTTCAGAACAACTTTCAATTTCTTCTTTGCTCTCTGCAACTACAATAGTTTCAGTAGGCTTAGTTTCAACTTTGCTTATAGTAGTTTCGGTTGTGGAAACTGTAGTTTTTTCTATAGTTGTTTCTTCGACTGATTTTCTTTGAACAGTATCATATGTACTAACAAAATTTATCTTATTAGCTTTCGGTGGAGTTTTAACTGAATTAATATATCTTCCACACCCACTTAAAACAATCAATAAAGATAATATTGCAACTGTTAATTTATACCCGATAAAACCACCCTTTCTTATTAAACATATTCAATTTGTCCTACTTATGTTTCTTTGTTTCCCATTTTTTAAAGCTATCAACAAAGCTATCATCAAAGAAGCCTCTAATAATCAGTTTTTGTGGCTTATTATTATCTATGAGAGATAGACCAAGTAAACTTTTACCTGAAAGCACATTATTACCTTGTGCAATTTCTACTATGCCTGATTTTAATTTTTCAGCTTTGTATAAAAATTCCTGATAATCACTATTTGGTAAATTTATATTTAGCATAATTGTACGATGTCTCATTTACTCACTCCATAACCGAGCCAACTGCCCACTTTTTAATATTTGAATAAATATCTTTTTCGCAAATACAAGTAATAGTATTCCAATCTACCTTGTGCGCAGGATTGTTTTTTGCTCGATTTACCGAATTAACCAAAAGCAAATTAGCTAAAAAACTCTTGCCGCTAATAGTCCAATCTTTGCTATTTTCATCTTTTCCTATTAAAGTTACTTCTTCATCAATTCCATTTACTACATCAGTAAATTCTGAAACATCTTTTGTAGTTATTAGTTCAATCTTCTGTACCACTTAATCATTCCTTTCTATATTTTTATTATTTATAATTATCTCAAATCATAAGCAACACCACCTTTCATACACTGATTGCTACTTACATAATATTTTCGCTTTTTACAATACAATGTTGTAAAAAAATATCAGCTAACTATAAACACACTGAATTTTTCTGCGTATCTATTGATTGCTGTAATTTCAAAATTGTAAAAAGTGAATTTAATTATATAATGTAAGTATATTATATATGATAACATATTAATTTTAATAAGTCAATAAAGATTTTAATATTTTTATATTTTATTTTTTAGTCCTCGTTCATAAGGCTTAACCAAGTCTGACGACTAATAGTGTGATTGGTTTTAATTGCTCTTTTATAAGCAGACGGTTCAGCTAATAATAAACATTTTTTCTTTGCTCGTGTTAATGCCGTATATAACAAACAGTTGTCCAATAATATATAATCAGTGTTGTCTATGATAGCAATAACACAATTGTAACCACTACCCTGCGATAAATGAACTGTAAGAGCATAAGCCAACTGTATTTGCTCTAATTCTTTATAATCATATTCAACTGTTCTTTTTTCTTTCTCATTAGTAATATTTTTATATTCACACTTGATAACACTATCGTTTATGTTGCCACTATCGGCAAAAATAATATCAACCAATGTTCCAATCTCTCCGTTGAACACTTCTTTTTCATAATTGTTTACTCTTTGAATTATTTTTGCACCAACTTTATAAACCTGATTGATGTATTTTATTTCTTTAGAAGAATTAGGAATTAAATTTTCTTGAATAATATTATTAATTTCTGTTACAGAATTTATACACTTATCTTTTCTTGGTGTTATAATAACAACATTATCTAACCCATTAGTTTTAACAGCATTTAAATATGACTTAATAGCCATTCGTCTTAGTCCTTCTCGGTTTTCACCAAAACGATAAACCATATCTTTATTTTTACCCGATTCTACTCTTATTTCTTTAATAGGAATTGGGTCAATGCCGTCTCTTATTTTATTGGCGTCAACTAAAATACCTGAATCTTCTGCTTGTCTATGCACCTTTGTAAGTTTATAAACAGAATATATAGGATTTTTTAAATTAAGTAAATCATTAAATATGTTACCATATCCGATAGGTGGCAACTGTCTATTGTCACCGCATATAATAACCCTTATTCCCTCTTTTACTGCTGACATTAAAGATAATGCTATTTTCGTATTTATCATTGAAAACTCGTCAACTAACAACACATCACAAGGCAAAGGATTTAGTTTGTTGTATGAAAACTCATCGCCTTGGCATTGTAATAATCTGTGAATAGTAGATGCCGGAAACCCTGTAGCTTCAGTAATTCTTTGAGCTGCTTTTGCCGACAACGCACAGCAAGATACCTTTAATGAATTTTCACTAAGTACACTAAGCAATGCCTTTGTAATACTTGTTTTACCACTGCCAGCTTTACCTGTAATAAGAACAACAGGTTGATTAATAGCCTGATTGATGACTTCAATTTGTTCATCATTAAAATTAAAGCCTTGTTCCTTTTCAACTCTTTTAATTATTTCATCATAGTTTTCAATCTTCTTTGGTTTAAACCCACTAAGATATTCAATTAATCCTAACACTGCTGTTTCATTGTCATAATATTCCTTTAAGCCAACTTTATTTCCACTAAAATGTAGAAATAGATTAGTCCGTTTTTGAGAATTAATAAAATCATCATACAAACTCATACATTCAGGAATGTTGTTCGACATCTCATTTTTAAAAGCATCAAGCCTTACATATGTATGCCCTTCATTTTCTCCAAGTGATATAAAATAATATTTTGTAAAAGCTATAATTCTTTCAATCGACTGTTTCAATTTTGGTTTTAGTTTTAGAGCCAAATCATCTACTCGTTTAAAGCCAAGACCTTTAATTTTAGTCATTATATATGGGTTTTTAAGAAGTTTTTGCTTTAGCAACTCTGGCTGTTCTTCACTCATAACTAATTTTTTCACCATATTATAAGTAACACCCAAAGGTGATAACATAGTTAAAATATCAGAAATATTATAATTTTCAATAATTTTAGCTTTGCAATTTTCCCACTTTGCCTCTCCAATGCCTTTAACCTTTGAAATATCAATTTCATTATTAGAAATTACTCTTTCAACAATATCAGGATAAACACTAAGTAAATTATTCACTTGATTTTCAGTTAAAATAGAAAGTAAATAATTACGCTGATTATCTTCGGTAAATTCCATATTTTCTTTTACTGTAATCGGCTGATATTGCCAAGATTTATATTTATTATTATAAACTAATTCAGCTTCAACTTCATAAGTGTTACCAATAATAAGTTGTTGCATAGAACCGCTTAAAATAGACATATATATATTACAGTTACTGCCGTCAGCCAAGACAAGAGGTTTTAAACTATCATATTCAGGTATTTCATTTTGAGTTGTGAACACATAAACACCAAAGCAACTATCATCATTGTAATAACGCTGCTGCTGTATTTTAGCTTGGAAAATTACTGTCGTGGGCTTGTTTTTTTGCTTACTTTCAATTGCCATTAATGATATTACCTCCGTTCTTTTTTAAGTACAACCACCTATCATATGATTTAACCGCTTGAACTTCACAACAATCATTTGACCGTTTACAACAAAGTACAGCAATCTTTTCACCCCTCTTAATGAAGTCTGTATATTTTTTAAATACCGAACTCCATATTGTTAGTTCAATAATACCGTTAGTGGAATACAAATTTACATAAGCATACTGATTTTTATACCTATCTTTTTTCTTTTGCACTTTAGATATAACACCAATTAGGGTACAAAGACAATCATTCTCAATTTGAGCATAATCTGTATTACAAAATTGAACACCCTCTTTGAACGGATTGTCCGTAAGAAAGACTGATAACATTTCAAATTCCCAAAAGTCTTTATCCTTATTATATTTCTCCATATAAGTATCAAAGGCTTTTTGTTCTTTCTTTTCTTGTTCTATTTCAAACATTACTTTTTTACGGATATTATATTTTGACAATCGTTCCTCTTTGGTTTTAATTAAATTTGTATCTATCCCCATCTCATTCAAGACTGATAATTTAGGCAAAGTTGCAACAGGCGTGTATTCTTTATGAGGAATTAAAGATTTAAAATATCTTTTCAACATTTTTTCTCTATCATTACAAGGGAAAGCACCTGATTTAATTAATGCGATTATTTGACTTTTATTAGTCGATACTCTTGCACTAAAATTATTTAAACTTGTAAACTTACCGCCGGAACTGCGTTCTTCTACAATCTCATTAGCAAATTTATCACCTATACCATTAATGGCTGATAAACCAAAAATTATCGCATTATCATTGACAGAAAAATTCACTTCGGATTTATTAATATGTGGTGGTAAAATATTTACGCCAAAACTTTTCGCATCAAGAATATATTTATTAATAGCACCATAATCACCTTTATTTTTATTTAGCAAAGCAGTGAAAAACTCAAGTGGATAATGAGCTTTGAGATATGCTGTTTTAAATGTCAACATAGAATATGATACCGAATGTGATTTATTAAACAGGTAGCCACCTTTTGTTGAAAGGTCATCACTAATTTTTTTAGCAATTTCCTCACTATATCCGTTATCTATAATTTCTTGATACAATTTTGCAGATTCTTGCTTAACTAACTCTACACTCTTTTTGCCCACAGCTTTTCTAAACAAGTCCGCCCGTCCATAACTTCTTCCACCAAATTTACGAACAATATCAAGCATTTGTTCTTGATAAATCATACAGCCATATGTGCTTTCGAGAATTGGTTTCATATCTTCGTGAATATACTCTGCTTGTTTTTCTCCACATTTACATTGAATATAATCGTTCAACGCACCCATACTATCAGGTCGATATAATGCTAATACGGCAGAAATATCATCAATATTAGTCGGTTTTAATTTGACTAATATATCTTTCATACCTTGACTTTCAACCTGAAATACACCATCAGTCCTACCACTTGCTAATAATTCATATGTGGCTTTGTCATTAATAAAATCTTCATTACTTGCGTTGAAATAATCTAAATTCAGATGAGATTGTTTTACACTATCGTCAACAACTGAAAGTGTTGCAACACCAAGCAAGTCAAATTTAATAATACCAATTTCTTCAATTACCCTTTTATCAACACTAATAACTCTTGCATTATCTTTACCGCAACGCATAGCCATATAATCAGTAATCTTAGTGTCTACAATACCCACACCACCTGCGTGCATTGATACTGTTTTCACTCTGCCGCTCAAGTGACTTGCTATGTCAAATAAATCTGTATATTGAGCATATTCTTCAATAATTGTCTTATCGTTATCCAAGTTTTCTTGAAAGTTCTCATAAACAAACTTTTTACTTATCTTATCTGTCACTTTATATGGAACACCTAATACTTTACCAACATCTTTGATTGCTACGCAAGGTGTAATAAAATTAAAATTGATAATCTGACAAACATTATCTTTGCCATATTTGTCCATTAAGTACCTAATTACTTCATCTCTCTTATTAAAGTCTGTGTCAATATCCACCTCTCTGCTTATTTTCATAAGCCTTTATTTATTTTATAAAGTTTAAGGTTAGACTATATCTTGATATTCGTATCTTGTTGCACTTCCAACAGTAACTCATCTTCTGTTGTACAAATTAGTCGTTACACTTTTTGATTTACATATATTAATTTATAATTTTTAAATGTTTTATATTTTGATAGACTACTTCCGCTTATATTTAAATATTTAGTAGCATATCTACTTGCTTCAGCAACGCTTTGAAATTCTTTGATTAAATTATTATCTTGATATATAACACAAGGTCTATAATTTCTAATCTGAGTATATTTTTTGAAACAATGAGCCATATTATAACCCCTGTCGCACCATTCAAGATTTTGTACATTATTATTTTTATTATTGTAGTCAATATGATTAACCTCTGGTAAATTATTAGGATTCGGAATAAAGGCTTCTGCAACTAATCTATGTACTAATTTTTTCTTAGGTACTTTATTCCCATTACATAAAGACACCATATAATATCTTTTTTGTCCATCAAGCCAAAGTTTCATTTTTTTCATTTTACCAGAATGTAAACTATATACATCTCCCGCCTCTGAAACATAATACATTGGATAGTCTTTAACTACTTTTATTATAAAGTTTATCATCCTTTCTATTTTTTATTTGTTTATATTTATATATAATGTAAATCAACTTAGCACGGTATTACCTGCTATCTCATTAGAGACCGTAGGCTCTCTTAGTCAGCTACTTCGTCTTTTTTAATCATATATCTGCTTGTAAGCTTTGATATGAAGTCTTATTCAACTGATACCGTTAGCACTTATTAATTATTATAAGTACACCTTTGAGTAATAAAGTTCACAACAAATGCCCAATAAGGATTAGGCATTGACACTCTTTCTGGGTTTAAAAATCTTTCAAAAATAAGATTATGCTTTATAGGATTTAATGTAGAAATATGCAATAACCAATTAACTATTGAGCCTGCGCCGCTGCCTCTGCCGTCACCGACTGCTATGTCATTACTTTTAGCGAAGTTAATCAAGTCCCATACAATGAGAAAATATCCGTCAAATCCCATTTGGTGAATTACAGACAATTCATATTCTAATCGTTCTCTATAAATCTTTTGTTCATCAACAGATAATTTATCAAGCCCACGCTGTTTAAAACCATCTTCACATAATTTAACTAAGTATTCATAATTATCTTTATATCCCTTTGGAATAGGGAATGTTGGTAACTGTGGCTTTTGAAATGGCATATGCACTTCATCAATCATATTAGCTATCTTAACGGTATTAGCCATTGCAAGACTTACATTTTCTCTGCCAATTTGTTTATCCATAATATTATGGATTTCTTCAGGAGATTGCATATAACAATCTTTATATGTTTCACCAAGAGTATCTTTGTCGTGAGCAATCTTTACAAGATACTCTTGATAATACAAATCCTCCTTGGTTGAAGCGTGAGAATCACAAGTAACAATAAATTCAGTATTTGTAGCCTTAGCAAGTTTAATTATCTTTTTATTATACTCACGCTGTTCTATTGTATCGTGTGATTGCATTTCAAGATAAAAATGCGGAAATACAGATTTATATTCATTAACATATTCTATACACTTATTAAAATCATCTTCTCTTGCCAACTTAGAAGCAAGACAAGCAGAACTGATAATGAGGTCTTTACCATAAGACTTCATAGCATTTAAATCAACTCTACCGTGATAATAAAATCCCTCAAACTCACCTTTTGTAATCAACTCATTAATAGCTATTCTGCCTTTTTCGTTTTTAGCCAAAGCAAGTAAATGAAAATATTTATTTTCAGTGTCGCTTACACTCATATCAAATGCTTCATAGAACTCAACACCAAATATCATTTTTATATCTGGATATTTTTCTTTTAACTTATCAAAATATACCCAACTATATTCATTGCCATGTTCAGTAATAGCAAAAGCTGAACACCCTAATTCTTTTGTCCTCTGTAAATATTCAATAGGCGAACTATATCCATCAAGCAACGAATAATACGAGTGGTTATGTAAATGTACAATTTGTTCTTTTACCACTTATTCACCACCTCATAATCATCAATAATAAATTGGCAGGTAGCTATGCCTTGGTAATAATTGATATTAGCCTTACCAACAGCATTTACGAACAAGGTTTCATAGCCACTAAAATCATCAAATGAGTTAAGAACTTCATCAGTTTTTAAATCAACATTAAATTTCACAATATTAACACCACTGTCAGTTTCAAACTTCCAACTATTACCAAGTTTCCCCATTATTTTAAGCTGCTCTCTGCTTAATTCGATATTCTCAATAGCAATCAAAGGTTCGTCTATATTTTGACCGCAATAATCACTTACATCAGACAACCTTTTCATTGTTTCAATGGTTAAGTCATCTGGCTGAATAATAAAGTCACAAAACTTACAAGTGTTACCGCTATCAATATTAAGATTATTTAAAGTGTTTATTGCATTTTTAATGTTGCTTGAAGCAATTTCTAAACCGAAAGCATTGTCGTGACCTCGTACCATTTCAAAGCAGTTTGTATTAGTTAAAATATCTTTTAAACTCTTGATAAAACTATTTTTATAATTTCTGCCTGAACCGCCATACAAGCCTTTCGTTTCAGTTTTTCTAAGGCAAAGAGTTTGTTTTTGATATTTTTCAGCAATCTTAGTAGCTAACACACCTGTCAAGGTATCAGCAAGAATTTTACTTGTATTAATAAACAAAACCTTATCTGTATTTTTATCAATTAACGGCTCAATCTCACACATAGCTTTGGTAACTGCTGTTTGTTGTCTTGTCTTAGCATTACTACAAAAACGAGCCACTCTTGTATAAATATCCTCTTTTACAATTTCATTTGAACCACGCTTTTTGTAATCGAAGTATTCATCTTGCTCTATAAAAGCCTTGAACATTAATTCCTTTTCTTCTTGTCTGCCCATTCTAATCATTGCATTAATTAACGGAACAATATAAAACTGAATGTTATGAATTGACACATTATTATGAATAGTGTCTCGTTGTCGCTCAATAAATGCACGAAAAACTTTATTTTTTATGTTTTTATGAATCAATCCTTTATCTATCAGCCTTTTAGTTTCATACACTCTTATGTCCATCATATCTGCAATGTTGCCCAAAGCTACTAAGTCAAGATAGTTATTAGCTTTATCCTCAAGGTTTACATCATCAAGAGCCTGTAAAAATTTATATACTACTCCGACACCAGATAATTCTTTGTTAGGATAAACACCGTCATTGCTATTAACAACAATAGCATAAGGATTATCCTGCTCAATAATATGATGGTCTAAAATTATAATATCAAGATTTGAATTGTTTTCTTTCAGCTTTTTACATTCTTCAATATCATTACTGCTTGCATCAGGAATAATTAATAATTCAATATCTTTTGGTATTTCTATATCATTAGTTAAACCGTGTTGTTTCTTTGTATGTAGAGAATAAGACAATCTGCAATTTGGAAACAAGTCATTAATGTAAGAATACATAATAGCACCCGAAGTATAACCATCAACATCAGAATCAACAACAATATGGATATTACTGTTATTATCAGTATGTTTATTAAAACATTGAACAGCCTTGTCTATATTCTTAAATAATTTATACGAATATAAAACTTTATCTGTCAAAGAAAGATATTCATTAATATTATCAATACCTCTATTTTTTAGAACTGTATCAATTATATTATTCAAATCATTTTTACTATTCTCAATTAATTTATATTTTAATTTATTACTTATTTTTTATCACCTCAAATTTATTATGTTTTTCTTATCATTTAATAACTGTTTTAATTTTATGTAATCATCAGAGGGTGACTCTTTCTCCCCCAAGATACCGCCCTCATCAATAACTGCATAAAGATTTATTCCATTAATAAACTTATCTGCTATCCCTTGTAATTCAGAAACACCCACATCTTTATCAAATAAAAACACTATATTACCACATAATCTTGACAACTTATGTATTTGAGTTTTAGTTATTTTCTTGCCACAAGTAGCCACAACATTTCTATAACCACTTGAAAACATTTGCATAACACCTTTTTCAGATTCTACTACATAAACTGTGTTTTCTTCTTTTATATAGTCATATGTAACATTAAGACCATACAATATTTGACCTTTCGAGCAAGGCTCAATATATAAATACTTGTTTACTTCATCAGGAACTTCTCGGTAGAAGTATCTCCCCTTAACTCCTACCAAAGTACCTATTTCATCACGGATTGGAATAGTTATTCTATTCGTTTCACAATCAAACCCGATTTCAAATAATTGTTGCGTTTCATAATCAATATTATCTTCGCAAAACATATCATTGACATAAGGGAAATAATAAGATAAAATTTTTTCACTTATAGGCTTTACAGGATTTTCCTCTTCACTTTGTGTAGAACAATTACTTAATTCAAATAACAGCTTAGTAATTTTTAAACTTTCAGGAAGTTCACTATCAAAATCGTAGTAATAATCTATTCCAACACAAGAACATACAAATTGCATAGATTGAAAGAAATTACATTTCTGAAAAAACATAACTAAACTAAAAATATCAGAAGTATTATTCTGTTCAATATTTCTTGTGTAATCAATAACATTTAGACTATCTTTATATACAGTAATAGCTGTTTGATTGTCTCCGTCCGGATTAGCACATTGATAATATTCCCCTTTGTCTTTAATGCTATGACAACCAACTTTTTCTAAAACCTTATATATTAAATCATTATTTATTATATATTCTTTTAGCTTTTGAACTTCCATTTATTATTCACCTACTATCTTCCTGTGATTACTAATTGCCCCATTTCATACCATTCGTTGGTATCAAGGTCAACTTGATATACCATTTTATATTTATTACCAACTCTGTTTTTATCGGTCACACCAATATAATATTTTTTAGAAGTATCAAGTTCTTTCTCTCCAAAATCTCCCCATTCCGAATCATAGACAAGATACTTATATTTATTATAATCTTTTAAATCTACCGATTTAAACAAGACCAATGAGTCTAATATATGCTTTAATTGTTTACAGTTTGCAATATTTGAAGAACATAATTCCTCTGGCTTCACAAAGTTGGTATCATCCGTAAGCTGTATCGAACAGTAAACAAAAATATCAAGCTGCCTTGTTAATTCTGACAGCATAGTTGTAGTGATTTTTAATCCTGTCCAATCACCGACTGTACTGTCAGTGTCTTTTAATGTATCATAAAAGAAGTATTTTGTTTGAGTAATCATATTTTGTTTACGAATTTCAAGTTCAAGTGTTTGGTTATCGTAAGCTGATACCATATCAACAGCAAAAATCAAACCTTTACTTTCCTTTTCAATCCAATCAGCCACTTTAAGAATATTCTCAAATTCTGTTGATTGATTTGTTACTCTTGCGTAATAATCTTCATAACTTTCAATAAATTCACCGTCAGCATTTTGCTTTCTGATAACAAATTCACCTTTACCGTCTTTATATAAGCCAAGAGTGATTTCTCGTTCCTTTTTGGTAATATGTATTCCGTGTAATTCTTCAAATTCTTTATTGTTAATTACTGTTGTCAACAAACAAAATTTCATATTCTCAATAGACATTTCATTAAGTAATACACAAACTTGTTGTTTCTGATATAACGCCAAATAAGCAATTAACTTAAACATAAATCTTGATTTACCGTCATTTGACCTCATACCAACACACATCAGCGATTCAGTCTTTAAGCCTCTAAACATTTCATTCCACAAGGGATAAGGAACTGATACACCCATATCTGGTATTTCAAGTCTTTTTAGTATCATTTCTTTAATATTAGAATTTAATATTTCTGTTTCGGCATTACCTAAAATAACAGTAGAAACCCTATCTATTTTTGACCTTACAAGTCTTGGTATATCACTTGAACTCCAAGATTCAAACTTAGGATGAGAAACAATCTTGCTTACATCAAAACCTTTTCTGTCATATTCTCTTAACAAAGAATACTTCTTTATAACCTCAGCATAGGATTTAGCATTTTCAGGCAAGGCTAAATCTATCCATTTTTGAATTGTAGCCCAACCACCATAATTAATATATTTTTTATAACGCTCGTTATCTTCGGTCATATATGTAGTAACAATTGCGTTATCAAACATTTGGCTTCTGTTTTTGTAAATAACTTCTGCGTTGTCATAAAAAAATCTTGTTACTTCATCGGAGAAATCATATTTACTCCTGATTTGCGTTGAATACTCAACAAGCAATACAGGTTGTTTGTAAATTGCCCCAACGAATAATATCTCATTTTGTATATTATTTAATTTTATTTCTTTATCCTCTGTAATAAAATAGCACCACTTGTCTTTATTCTTATTTTGTATAATCTATCTTGTTATTTTTTTAAATCTCATCTATAACTGAACTTATATCAAAGATAGTTTTATTACTTTGTTTATGATAATTCTTGTATCGACTATAATCAATTTTATCATTTAACCTTTGTTCTATCATTCGTTTACGATTTAATTTATCTTGCTTAATGTTTTCTTTCCATTGGACATAATCGTCATATTGATTAACAATTACAGCTATATCATAAGCGAATATACTATCTACATTACACCTAATACCTCTTTGCTTGTTTTTTGATATTAATGTTGTATTAATGCCTTTTAATTCGGCAGATTTAAGTCGAAACATATCATATAGTTCATATATTGGAATAGGCTTATTAATATTTTTATACTCACCACTCACTACTTGAGATATAAGTTTTCTTGCATAAGGTGTTATTGTCGTTTTGCTAAAAAATAAACAATACCATTCTATAAGTAAAGTATTACATTTTGCATTTAAAACTATTAATTGAGTATTTTGTTTTAAACTTTTTAAATATTTTTCACATTCATCAATGTTTTTTTTACCTTTTTTTAAAGAAGTTTTATATTCAGTAAAACAATGACAATGGCAGTAATGCTTTTTGTCATAAACAAAACTGCCATCATATTTTTGCTTTAAATCTATATTTCCTTTACAGTAAAAACATTTTACTGACAGAGCCATTTTAAATTACTGATTCAATAATTGATAAATACTTATTGAGTGTATCTATATCATCAATAGTATTATATCTTACTGGTAATTCAGCTTTCTCAATAAGGCTTTTAGCTTTAGCCTTTTTTGTGCTTGTCAGACTTTTAAGTGTGGAGCTGATTTTTGATTTAATTTCGTCAGCAGATACTTCTGTAACTGTTGTATCTTCGGTATCATCAGATATTAAATCATTTTTAATATTTTCAACTTCAACATCTACACTTTTATTGAAAGTATTTGTGGTTGTAACATCTTTTTTATTCTTATTTCTATCAATTACAGGCTGCCAAGTTAAGAGAGTCGGATTTTCAATAATTTCATTTTGCTTACATATTGTAGTTCTGTCCTTACCTTCAACAAGGGCAATTACATCTCCATTTTCTTCGTCCTGTAACATATGTAAAACAGTCTTTACATTATAAGCGACATCTTTAAAACCTTGCGGTCTTTTCTCACCTGTTGCAACCGTTTTAATATTGCCCTCTTTGTCCTTTACATTTTCTTTCACATCTTCTTCTCTGCAAGTTACCGCAAAATGTTTGCCACTTGCAAGCAAATCAAGAATAAAAGCCTGTCCGTTAAATTTAAGAGTTTGATAATCTTTCTGTTCTAAGCCTGCACCTTCAACGGCTACAAGTTTTTCTTCACCAATAATTTCTTTCTTCTTAGCACGAACATTGGCTCTCTTTTTAGAAAACTCAATAATGCCTTGCTGTCGAGCCGTGTAAAGAAGAGATAATCCATCTACAACAATAGCATCAGCAATGAAAATATTACCGTCTGCATCTAATGCAGTTTTTTCTTCATTATCCTCGTCATCAAAATAGTAAATTTCTTCGTTTGCCGAAACTGTTTTTATAAGGTCTCTTACTTCTGTCAATGACTGCGTACTTGCAATGAAAATATTTCTGCTGTCAACACCCTGCTCTGCAAGTTTATCAAGGTAACTATCAATTGAACCCGCTTCGGCATCTATATAAAGAACTCTAAACGGTTTGCCATCCTCTCTCTTCATTTTTGCAAATTCAAGGCAAAGGCTTGACTTCCAAGTCCCCTGCTTACCATAAATCAAAAAACCAAGTTTTTCTTTAATTGCTGTTGCTCTACGAATTACCATATATTATTAATCCCACTCCTCTCCGTCAACATCATCCCAATCATCACTGTCGGACTTGCTTGTCTTTGTTGAAAATTCTGCTTTTGCAGTATCATTCGTTTTCTGCTTTACAAGAGCTTCTTCGATAATTTCCTCACTATATGTAGTTGTATCAAGAGAACTTTTATCAGCACCATTAACCATTAGTTTAATAGAGTACGGAGCTTTTACCTTATTCATTTCAATACCAATACCCCATTCATCATCACTCTCAACTTTTTCAGAACCAAATTCCGCAAAAATATTACCACCTAATTCAATAAGATTATATGGTTTACAATTCTTTTTTAAGATACTTGCTAACTTGTTGTCACGAGTATATAATTCAACATCTTCAATCGAATCATAATTTACAACCTTACCGCTGATGATAAATTCTCCGTCAATTTCCTTGCTTTTATCTATTCCCATAAAAACAATTTCTTGCTTAAATTTATTTTCTGATTTAAAATTTTCGTTGTCAAAGTCAATATCGTCTTTACACAAAGACACCTGTGTAAAATCAAAGTTTGTTTTATGCGAACCCTCATAGGTGGAATATGTGATATTACCTTTCACAAAAACACTATCGTTATCTTTTAAGTGGTCTGCAATTTCTTTGCAAGCATCAAACTGAGTAAGGCTTTTTTTACTATTTACAAGGCTTCCCTTTTTATCAACTATCTTTTCTACTCCACAATTAATACCAACAAGTCTATAATTTTCACCCGGAGACTTAAATCTATCACTCCAATTAACCTTTTTAGTTTCTTTTGTTTTTTTATTACCTGTTGTTTCTTGTTTAGAATAATAGACATAATCCTGTGGCATACCGAACTGCTGTACATACACCGAACAATCAGGCTGATACTCTACTCCAAAATTAATTCTGCGGTAGTCTTTTCCATTTCGTGATTTACCTTCTGTATAGAAATTTTCCTTTTCAACACCTGTTACCTTGCCTCTTACCTGAAAATAACCTTTTGTCTGTCTCAAACCCAAACCCTTATTATTACTCAACTACACATCCACCTTTCTTGTTTTCGTTATCCTTTGCTTTCTTATTCTTTCTCGGTACATAACCCTTGCAGTTTTTATCTTTTAATACTGTAATAAATTCACCATCATTTTTCATAGATGGTACAGTTAAACAATTAAGATTTCTAAAGACATCATATGTACATACTTCTTTACCGTTCTTATCGTATAAACTATGTTTTTCTTTCAATGCTCTACATTGCTTGTACTTAAAATCCAAATTTGCACAACCGTTACAGGTTGACTCTTTCTCAATAGTAAAATCTCTCAATTTTATTATCCTTTCTCTGTCTCAATTTTGTTCTCTTTGTTGTTTTGTTCATAATTTGCTATATTTTTATTATTCATAAGAAATTTAATAGCATTAGCTTTTGCCAAAGCAGGATTTTTATTTTCTCTCAATTTTTGAAGAACGATAGTTGAAATAGAATATGCACCAACTGCTAAACCTTTTCTGTAAGCTGTATTATACACATTCTTTACAGTTTCTCTTATCTTTTGTGGAAGTGACTCCATTATTTCTTCAACTGTTTTATTATTTAAATTCTCTGAAATTTATCTCACCACCTTTCATTGCTAATATTATCCCGTTTTTAAATGGTTTCCGAAACTCAACGGTTTACCTTTATTATTTGACTCGCTAAGAGTATACAATCTCGCTTTAAATCATCTTTAAAACTTTTTATAGTTTCTTTTATTTGCATTAGCAAAAACCTATAAATTACTTATGATATTTTTTACAAAGTTCATCTGGAAATTTCCCTATAGTCTTAAAATAACCGATTTATTAAACACTTATTAATTCTTGTATGGAACGACTATAGTTGAGGACTTAAGAGTAAAGAATGGGCGGACACTATGCCTTAAATAAACGCTTATAGCCCATTGTATCGTGCCTCTTGTATCAATAGAACAAACAGTCTGGCAGCAGTGGCTACTTGGAGTTGAGTATGGGGTAATAACCCACCACCCAGCAGAATAATTAGGTTTTAAACCAAGAATCTTGTGATATTTAGCATATTCAAATACAGATAACAATGAAATTCTATCATAACAAACACCATAATCATCTAATCCGTCAAGAGATGTTAAATCACGCTTCATCGGAATAATATTATTTTCCCCAACCAATTTTGCAATCTTATTGTAGTAATCATTATTCAATAAAGTACGAATATTAGATTTTTTCCAACAAGAATTACCGCCAAAAGTTTTATTATTATATGCAAATTCCTTAAAAATAACCTTAGTCCTATCACCATTCTGTTCTAAGACAATAAACACTTCATCGCCAATCTTAAATTCATCCTTTGGTTTCAAAGTTGAGAGCTGAACTTTGTCATTAAGAATAGAACATGTTAGTATTTTTAATTGTTGTGGACTAAGATTAATAACAAGTTTATTTCCTTTAATCTTTACATCTGATAAATCAATAACGCTCCCAATAAAATCTGTGTTATGTAAAGTTGTATTTCTCCCATTCATTTTATTATTCCTTTCATTTTAAAAACTTAATAATATGATATATTTAGTGAGTAAAAATACACATAAACAGTACACATTTTACTCCACCTCAACAGGTTTACCGTCAACCAATTTATAAAAAGTATCAGCCTTAATAATCTCGCCGTCAACTTTAAAGCATTTACAATCAATGATTTCGTATCTGTCTGTTACATCATTCCACTCAACCTCAGTCAGAACGATATAACAACCAATGTCGCCTTTAGCCATAGAATCTCTGCCAATAGCTACAGCAACACTGTTGTTTTTACACATTGCTTGTGAATACCCGCCTACAACCATTGCGCTACTACATCTGCCCGTAGCACTTGCTCCGCTATAGTCACCTGTAGCACTTGCTCCGCTGTATCTACCAACAGCACTTGCTCCGCTATAGTCACCTGTGACTATAGCTCCGCTGTGATAACCTGTGACTATAGCTCCGCTGTGATAACCTGTAACCATTGCACCACTGAAATCACCTGTAACCATTGCTCCGCTGTGATAACCTGTAACCATTGCACCACTGAAATCACCTGTAGCACTTGCTCCGCTATAGTCACCTGTAGCACTTGCTCCACTGTATCTACCAACAGCACTTGCTCCGCTACGGTTACCTGTAGCAACAGACTTCTCTTTATCAAATTTCTCTTTTGACAAATTAAACTCAACACCTGCTTTAATTAATTCATCAAAAGAAATCTTACTACCAATTTTAAGTTGTTTTGTAACAGATTTATTACCTTTACTCTCTGTAACATCTTCTGGTGCTTCAACTTCTGCATACTCTGAAAAACTTTTTGTTTCGGGATTATAAAACGGATAATACTTCAATACATTTAAGGGATTTTCACAGAAGTGCATACCCCTTTCACATAAAATAGCCTTATCTTCATTAAACACCGCATTTTCGGCATACTGCTTGTCTCTGCATATTAAGCCTTTGTTGAAACCTTTATATCCTTTTATCATTTTTTCTGACATTTTTATCGCTCCTTTATTGTTGCTTTCGTTGCTTATGGATTATTCGGAATTTCCGAATTTCTTAAATCACTCCTCGACAGGTTTAAAATATTTGGCTTTTATCCATATCCATTGATTTCTTTCATAAATTAAAAATGTAGGATAGCCATTCTTATTATTTTTAATATTAAAGACTTCATAACTTGATTGGCTGAATTTTGTTTTATACATCATTATTGGGGTAACTCTCATAATTCTTATCCTCCTGAAAGTTGAGCAGTGATAGCATAGTCACCGCTCAACTTATCATTTTTTAGTTCTCAATATTATTGAGCATTTTCTTTAAATCCTCGATAGAACTGTTTTGCAGAGCTTCATCCTCTTTTGCTGCAATAGCAGACATAATTTTTTGCTTTTGAATTTTCTTCATAGTCTCATTCTCTCTTGCTTTTCTCTCTTCTAACTTAGTAGACACGATATACTTCACAATGTTAATTTTAATTTCAAGTTCTGCGTCTACATCTGTCTTTGTAGATAAAAGACTTTCCTCATCAGATTGTTTAGCTTGCTTATTTAAAGACTTATAAATAGAATCTAAATTTGCAAGAGATAAATCCCATAAATCTTCAACTGAAATCAATCCTCTAAAAGGAAATCTGACTTTATTTCTTACTGCATACTCAAAAATATTTACTTCCATAATATTATTCTCCTTTTATTTTTTTATTTTAAAATTTAATTTTTAATACTCTTTCTGTGTTACCTTTAACTTTTACAACCAATTCATCACGCCTTGTTGCCGAAAAACCAATTCCAGATAATTGCTGTTTCACTTTATTAACACTCATTTTAGAACCAAGAGCTGCAAGAACTCTCTTGTGTTTTAACAGTTCATTATTTAAAAATTCATTATAAAATCCATTTGGCGTTTCAGGATTTAAACAATCTTTTAACATAAAGAAATAATGCTTATGTCCAATTCCATTTTGCCCATTCCAATAATTAGGTGAATACATAATTACAGAAACAGGTACAAACTGATTACTTTTTAAGTTCCATATCTCTTTTGAGGACACAGCAGAAGAAGGAATTAACTCTTTAATTGTAAATACTCCGTTGGAATCAAGTACAACCTCTGCTACTGAAACATTTTCATCTGTCCTCATTGACTTGTTGTAATCAAATGAAAAAATTTGACCGTCAAACTCAATTTCTGCTCTAAATCCTTTTTTTGCCATACCGCTGTATTGATGCACAAAGAATAAATACTTACCGGGCTTCATAGTCTTTCTATCTGCCCAAGTGATATTTTCAACTGCAACCATTCCATCTGGGGATATGACATCAACATCTAACTGTCCTTTTGTAGGAGAAAAATAAGGCTTTTTAGCAGAACCAAAAGCAATTTCATAAGCATAACCATAAGCAGACTCTTTACAGTGTGCATCAAGGTCACAGTTATCACTGCCATCCTCATTCCATTGAATAGAAAATCTTAAATCTCCATCGACCTTTCCACCTGCTAACTTAACCTTTTCTTTTATAGAATCTGTTACATTACCGGCATAAGCCCAACCAAAGTTATTATCCCATTTAAACATTGTTTTTGCATTTTTATGTTCAGGAGCAATTAAAGAAACCATATTATTTGAATGTTTGTTTTCAAGATAAACTTCAACCTCTTTTGCAGATGGAAGTATATCAGAAATAAATCTATCGACTGAAATTTCTTCAACCTTAGAAAACTTTTTTGGCTTTACAGTAACTTCTTTTTCCATTTCTCCAAAAACATCATTCACACCTTGAATCCTTTTAGCAGAGTCCTTGTTAGAAAAAAGAATATTATTCACGGTAATATCATCAAGCGTTGCAAACCTTCTACCGAGAGAATCCATATAACCAAGTTCTGTAATAGTGTTCTTTGCCTCTTCAAGCATTTTCTTTGTAAAAATTTCTTTTGGTCTTTTATAATTACTCGGAGCAACAATCTTTTCATAACTCCTCACTGCTGTGTCCAAATCCATTCCATTACTTAAATCCACGAGAAGTGTTCCAATACTATGATTTCTAATTCTGCCAATTATTTTGCCGACCTTAACAGATTGTTCCCAAGCAAAAAGATTTTTCTTTTTATCTGTTTTAAGTTTATCGTATTCTTCTTTATATCTACGAAACTTAATTAATGAGTTCTTCCACTCTTGTCCCCTATATAAAGTGTTAGAATTAATAAGTTCAATAACAGTGTCAAGTGATTCCATATCAATATCATCGAGAGAACGCTTAAAAACATTCTTCGTATCTCTGAAATCACCCTTAATTTCTCCAATAGAACAAGAAGTGGTGTTCACAAACTTATTAGGAAGTTCTAAGAAGAAATGAGTCCATTCGTGCATAACACCATTTTCCATTTCCTCATAATTTTGTAAAGTTCCAATTTTTTTAACTTTACTAACATAAACATCTGTTACTGCGTGAGCTTTTATAAAGGCTGATAAAGCATTTAATACGGGTTGATATGTACTGTCATTTGTTTTAAAATCCCAAATTGTTGTAATTTTATTATCTTTAATAACAACCGCATTACCGATAACCTTGATGAATTGGCGACAGCAACAACAATCGTGCTCTCTACGCTCTCTGTAAATTTTATTTGTACCTAAAGGAAAACTATCTAAGTACAAATTCCACATTTCGTCTTTATCTACATTTACCTCAAATAAATGCGTTACATCTTTTGTAATATCATTAAAATTTTCAATTAATTTGTTTCTCATCTCTGTAAAATTCATAATTCTTGTCCTTTCTAAATTAATTATTTTCTTATTAATGAATATAATCTGTATCAGTTAGTGTTCCCCAACATTTAACACAATCTCTTTTTGTATTTGTTGTATTTGGTGAGCAATAACTTAACACTCCTAATGCACTTGGGTAAATTGCTTTTCGGGATTGTCATAGATATTGCCGATAACTTCAACTGTGCATTCATATTCATTCCAAACACTCTGAGCAAGTCCGATAGCACAAACATCAGAGCCCTCTTCGGGTACATTTATACACAAAGTACAAAACTTATCATAAATTACAGTTAAATAATTATAGTTCGGATTAGGACTACTGATTTTGAGGATATCTCCCTCAAACATTTCTTTATCATTTACATCAACCATATCAGTACAGCTTCCTAAAGTATTCAAATCAATAAATTTAGGTATAATACATCCATATTCTGTTCCTGTAATTATACAGGGATGTAATCCACAACATTTAGGATATAAAGTGTAATAACCATACACCCATTCACCTGTATTTTCCTCTTTAGCTCTACATAATTCAATCATTTACTTTCTGCACCGTCCTTAATAGGCTGGTTCCAACAGTCAACGCAGTTGCGGTCATTTCTGCAATCAGTTAATCCTAAGTTATACAAGCATACATCTTTAGGTAGTCCAGCATCATTAAGCAAAGTGTTTGGATAAGTCTTCAAAAACTCACTCAAATAAGTTTTCAAGGGATGTTCATCACTCCACTTTTGCACGATTGCAATGGCTTTTTCGGGATATCTTTTTTCAAAACTTACACACGATAAATTTTCAGATGTCCAATTGTTTGTGGGATATAAAGGACATTTTTTGCAATTGATTTTGCATATTCCGTATTCTGATTCTGTTGCTCTTGTCATTCTTGCTTTTTCGGCAAAATAATTTTCAGTTTTCGTACAATCAATCATTATGTAAAATCCTTTCTTTTCACCGATAATATTTTATCAATTTTAATAGTTGGTTTAGGCACTCTTCTTTTTAATATAGGCACATTCATTCTGTAATATTCCAAGATAATATCTCTAATATTTATGTACACAATATCTGTAATAAGTGGAATAAATAACAGCATACATTCTCCACCAACCGTTTCATTTCCTCTCCAAGATACTGCTTGTTCTCTGCAAATAAAGAACAATACAACTGTAACAATAACACTTACAAATGAAATTCCAACCCTTAATCGCTTTAATGTTAATATAAGTTTATCCATAAAAAATTTCCTTTCTTTAAATAATATATATAAACCCACCACCAACCGTTATTAATTCTTACATTAATAACCTTTCTTTTGTCAATAACGGATTCAGCTTACAAAGCAACCACAAAGCAATTCTTTATAGCGACACTTATCCGTTATGTGTCTGTTTTATTTTAAAAGGAGGTGTTATTTAAGCATAATCTATAATTCTATAATATAGTTATACTTGTCTTGTTATTGGCAGAGCTATAAGGATTTGAACCTTAATCAACAGAGTCAAAGTCTGCTATGCTAACCATTACACCATAGCTCCATATATCTCCAACAACCGCCAATGATTAGTAGCGATATTGTAGTTTTAATTCTTCAATAAGAACATTGCTTTTAAAATTGTTTATTTGTATACCGCTAACAAAATGCGGTAATCTTTGTTGTTGGCTTTAATTTCGTGATTAATAACTTAATGAATTATTTAAATGTTTATTCTACTATGAATAATGCAGTTATGGTAGAGTGAGTTGGACTTGAACCACACATTAACCAACTATAAATCGGTCGTTCTACCTTTAAACTATCACTCCATATATATAATCTGCAACAAAAGACTTCCGAAAATTTACAGTTGATTTTCATATTATATATTTTGTTTGTTTTTTATTCTAAACTAATTCCAATACCAAATTTTTCAGCATAGTCATCAAGCTCTTCCCTTTGAATATTCAAATAAGTAGAAGTAATCTTTTGACTTGAATGTCCTAAAAATTCAGTTGTAAGTTGAATATCTTTAACATCATTTGAATTATCAATAACATTTCTTGCAATGGTTTTTCTCAATGAATGAGTACCATAATGCTTGTTGAATAATTCTGGACAATTTTCATTTACACGGTCTGCAAAGTCTTTATTAACTACCCTTATTTTATCTATAAGCCTTTTAATCATTTTACGCATACTATCAGGTGTAGTTGGCTTTTCTCTGTTATAACATTGAGGAAACAGCCAATCGGACAATTTGCTTGCCGGTAAACACTTTGCAAGGTTATACTGCCCAAGTTTTTCAAGATAAAATTTTAAGGCTTCTCTGGCATATGAATTAATTTTCACACGAGCATATTTATCAGTCTTTTGTTCTTTTAAACAAAGGTGGTCGGCAATTTCAATTACACCATTTTTGATATTAACTACATCGCCAATTCTTAAATTAAGAATATCACTAACTCTACGGGCTACATTTACGCTCAATGTAATATAAGCAAAGTTGCGAATGTCATTAATCGGATATTTACCATTTTGAGAATATAGATAGTCAAGCAATAGTTTAACTTCCTCGACACTAAAAGCATCAGTGGGATTATGCTTTGTTTCAACTGTTTTAATATAATCATCAGCAACAATTTGAGCCTTGACTTTAAAAGAATTATTATCAGTATTCTTAGTCGTACTTGTTTTTGTTATGAAATCCTCAAGACTTATAATATTATTACTAACAGGACTTTGATTTTGTGATTCAGTATTTAATTTATTACTTTCAAAAAAACCTGTAATAGCTAACTGCTGGCTCATACACACACTCCCAATATACTTAGTTATTTTTTAATGTTTTTCAGTTCTTATTTATTATAAGTTCGCTTTTTACATCTTTTCCTTGTTATTATTTGGCTATGCACTATTACAGCACATAGCCAGAATTAATTTATAGGTCAAAAGTTTAAACCAAAAGTTTTTCGCCATTGATTATATCGTCCGATTGCTTTCTGAAAATCATCATTATTTCTTATTTTCGGATGCCCAAACTGAATTAGTAGCTTTCTTTGAATAAATCCTGCCGAGATAATACCATCATTTTTTAAGTCATACTCATACATCCTTCGATATATACCCGACCATCTAATCGCATATATGGAAAAAGATTTAAAACGGTCATCTCCCTGTCTTTTATGACTCCAACAGTCTCTGTAACTTTTAAAGGAATAGTTATTTCTTTGAGCTGTCATTGTGACCGCTTTAAAAAAATTCTTTGTTTTTTCATCAACTGAAAAAGTCACTCCATATGACGAAAGATAATACTTATCTCCATTTTTTTGTATTTGACATTCAAAAATATCATCAGCCTTGATTTTAGCGTTGTAATAGCACAATAGCGAATACGCTAAGAATAAGCTATATATTTCAAAGGCTTCCTCTCTATTCCTTGCCATATTGTCAAAGAGATTTTTGTTGACATTTATAATACTGTATTTATCCCATTTCATATCATTGACACAATCCGGTATGACTTTTAAAAAATCAACTTTATCTATTATAACAGGGAATTTTTGGTTGTTAATTTGAAAATACTCTCGTAAAACTGTCCTAAATAAATCCATTTCCTCTGAATAAGTGCTTTTTGATATAAAATCGAAAAGCTCACTGTCACTCCATTTAAGACAACTTTTACCTATTCGCTTTTCTTCCTTTGACAGTTCTCTCATTTTAAGAGTCATAAGATATTTTTGATGAGCTGATTTTACAGTGGTGTTTATTGCAAAAAATTTCTTATCATCGTCAGTAATATCTTCTCTTATAATATCAATATGCTGCTCTGATATAGCCATTAACATAAAACCTCTTTTCTGTTGTTTTAATTACATATTTCTTTTATTATATCAATATGTAACTTAATTTGTCAACGGCTGACATCAAATTCTATCAATTGTTTTACGCTACTTTAGTAACCAAATTAGTTTTCTTTTTATCATATGCTACTTTTGCCAAACAACTCATACTAAGCATATTTAATACTGCAAATCTAACATTATTAATCTCTTTATTATTAAGACAACCTATCTTCCTTACAAGATAATCTTGTGGTATAGTAGTTATCTGTTCAGCTAAAGCAATTGAATTTTTATTTAATCCATTTATAGCATTAGGATGTAAAGTTGTGTGTGTGGGTAATTCTTTTTTCTTTTTTGAAGTCAGAGGAACTACTGTTACAACCGAACTAAAATAGTTACCTGCGTCATTACTAACCACAATAACAGGTCTTAAACCTGTTTGAAGAGAGCCTTCGCCAGACAAATCTGCAAAAAATACATCTCCACATTTGATTTCCTCTGTGCAATTATTGTTGACTCTCATTTCCATTCTCCTTCCATTTGATGTTCTTATTTAATTTTCTGAATTTCTTTCTAAATCATTTTTCAGAAATATAATTATAGGTAAATCGCATTTTATTTTGTAAAAAGCGAAATATTTTTTAAAGCCTTAATTATTTTCTGTACCACTATAATACATTATGTAATTTCATTTGTCAATAGTTTTTTTCAAAAATTTAAAAATTTTCTTTTAAGTCCTCTCTTTTTTCTTATTTTATCAGCAATCTTAAAAATCTTTGCCGGCAACCCCCAAACACCCTCGTGGAATTTACCTTTATATATAAAACCACCACTCCATATTTTGGCATTGTGTTCACTATCAGCTACATAACCTTTGATTATAGCTTTCTCTCCTGTAACAGCCGACTTTGCATTAAATATGTATTCAACTATATGCTTGTTAAAATAATCAGTCGATTCTGTTATCGGTCTTACCTTTGCAAGTTCTGTTATTATATACTTGTAGTCTAACACATCAGATATACACATCTCAAAATTATAGTCCCCACCTTTCGTAAAGTCTAATATATCGCCAGAAATTGCAGGCGGGTAAAATATACTTCTTACAAAAGTTAATCCGTTCTCTTGCTCAATCAAAAATGTGCAGCATTCTCTTATTTTGCTTTCAATTTCTTTATTCATTTTAATTTCATCCTTTCTTTTAATAATAGAACATCTGTTCGACTATACTATTATATACATTCTTTAATTAATTGTCAATGGCAGAATTTTCACAAGTTAATTTGTCTGACAATACTTTTTGCTTATTTCTTTCCCGTTGAAGTCTATTGTATTCTTCTTGTTTCTTTTTTTCTTTGTAACCTTGATGCTGCGCATGCCATATACAGCATTGCTCTGCAATTATATGGTAAAGCAACCAAGCTGCGCATAAAAAACTAATCATTTTCTCAAATCCTTTCCGCTAAAATGTTATTGACAAATCTGCCAATTTTTGCTATTATATGTATTGAACACTACCAAATAGGGTGGGCTAACGCCAACCCTCTCCGAACGGAGTGGCTTGTGTTTGTGTTATGAGGTATCATCAGGATTTTGGAAGGTCGAGATGGTACCTCATTTTCTATTATATAGTTGTTTTAATATTAAGGTATTTCTTGAATATATTTCTTGGATGTAGACTACCCATTATCTAAAACCAATAGAATTGCGGTAGACCTATCTTATATAAAATCTTTATTTGTATTACAAAAATTTTCTGCCTGTTCAAAAGTAAGTCTATCCTCTAAGCACCTCCCGTCAAGACTAAACACAGAATATTTTAAATAATTAGGATCATCCATTATATTACCAAAATATGAAATTTGTCGTGCTGTATCCTGCTTAATAACAAGATTATTAATTTGTTTGATTTTTTCATAAAGTTACCCACTCCTATAAATGTTCTTAACGATTCTCAACTTTGTATGTTTTACATTTATCAATATAAAGTTTACATCCGCCTCTCCTAATATAAGGATAGCCGCCATTCCAAGTTACTTGCGATAATTTAAAATTCTTTCTTTTTACGGAAGAATAACCAGCCGTAAATCTATCAATCCCATTTTCAATATTTACTTCTGCGGTTACATAAATCATAATGTATGGCTCATCAAACCACCCTAATTCTCTTAATACTAATTTCATTTCTTCCTCTGGTAATGTATAAAAATCTATACTTCTGCCATTTGGCAAGTCAAATCCTCCTGACGGAATTTGAACGCTATACCTCTTTCTTAATTCTTTTGGACTGAATTTATCCATTCCCATTAATGACACTCCTTACATCGTTATTTTTTTATATTCCAATGATATACTGAATTATCCATTGCCATATAACTTCCTTTCTGATTGACTTTCCTTTCTGGTTGACTTTTTAATTGATATGTATTTTATATGTATTTTTTAATTGGACATTTTGTCCCATTAAGAATGATTATTATTTTACTCCACCTCAACAGGCTTGCCATCAACCAATTTATAAAAAGTATCTGCCTTAATAATCTCGCCATCGACTTTAAAGCATTTGCAATCAATGATTTTATTCGTATCTGCTTCAAAATCCCACTTAACCTCAGTCAGGACAATATAACAACCAATGTCACCTTTAGCCATAGAGCCTTTACCAATAGCCACAGCAACGCTATTGTTTTTGCACATTGCTTGTGAGTTATCACCAACAACCATTGCTCCACTGCGCCTGCCCGTAGCACTTGCTCCACTGCAATCGCCTGTAACCATTGCTCCACTGTAATCGCCAACAACCATTGCTCCACTGTATCTACCAACAGCACTTGCTCCGCTATAGTCACCTGTAGCACTTGCTCCACTGTATCTACCAACAGCACTTGCTCCGCTGTATTTGCCCGTAGCAACAGACTTTTCTTTATCAAATTTCTCTTTTGACAAATTAAACTCAACACCTGTTTTAATTAATTCATCAAAAGAAATCTTACTACCAATTTTAAGTTGTTTTGTAACAGATTTATTACCTTTACTCTCTGTAACATCTTCTGGTGCTTCAACTTCTGCATACTCTGAAAAACTTTTTATTTCTGAGGCATAGAGCGGATAATTCTTCAATACATTTAATGGATTTTCACAGAAGCACATACCACTTTCACAGTTAAACACTGTGTTTTCGGCATACTGCTTATCTCTGCATACTAATCCTTTGCTGAAACCTTTATATCCTTTTATCATTTTTTCTGACATTTTTATTTCTCCTTTATTGTTGCTTTCTGTATTGCAAACATTCTTTTAGATTTATCAGTGATGACTTTATATTCCAAAACTTTCTCCTCTTATTAATCGTATCATAGTTTAAAAACAATTGCAATTATATTACCAAAAACTACCAATTATTTTTGAATTTTGTAGCAAATTTACATATTCTATGGTGCCTTTTTGTCTATCTGCTATCCGCCCATCTCTCACCAAAGGCAATAACATATTTATTTGTTTTACTGCCTGCGGGTAATTATCAAATAAACCGTACAATGTTATATTTTCGGTTTGATTACTGCATCCACAGACAGTAAACAAATCACTCACTTTAACAACCTTTCAGCCATGTACACATTAAAGTTATCATCATATACAGCTCTTTCAGAGATTGACATTAAATACCAATCTCTCATACACTGTTCTCTATAATTCACATTCGCAGTAAAATGTTCAATAATATATTCAGACATTGTGTTCCTCTCTTTCCTCTGCAATCAGCCAGTGGCACTCATCTTCATTGTCAACCACAACAGCCTCATTGGCATAAAGCTCGTTGTATTGTATGCTTTCACATTCTGACATATAATTATAATAATCTCTTTCCATTTTCCCATACGCTTGAGAAAATGTATCGTACTTACCGAATATTTCAGGCTCATTGTTTATCGTTCTAAGTAATTTATATCTCATATTTCAATCCCCAATCCAACTTGCAAAAATGCTGAAATTCTGCAAGTTTATAAATATTCAGCCAGAAAACCCATTACCTTTAGGTGATGGGTAGTTCACTATATGTATATCCTTATGCTTTATCCTGCATTTTTAACTGATTTTTGCAAGTTTGTGCATTTTGTTGCATAAACTATGTTCACACTATTGAGCATAGCCATTTACAACCGCAGAAAATAGCATTATAGCCTACAACAGCCATAACTGCAAATACAATAACAGTTATAATTATCTCGGCTCTGACAGCCTTTTGTCGCTGTTTGCGAGCCTTTATTCTATATGTATTGTTCATAACTTCTCCTTTTTATTCTTTTTAATGTAACATTCAATAGGGAATCCCTCTTTAATTAAATCAATAGAATCTTTAATATTGTAAATGTAATCAATTACTTTGCGGCAAGAAGCCTTACCGAAGTCAATGCCTTCAAAAACTCTGTTATCTGACCTTGATTTATAGAATGATTCATAGTATATATCAAATATATCAGGATATTCTATGATTGAGAATACTTTGTGAATAGCATTATCAATATCTATAGCCTCAATACCTTTTATAACGGTAGCTCTAAAGGTATAATTATTTTTGAATGTTTCCAAATTATCAGCCCTTTTTAATGCTCTTAACAAATACATTCCATAATCATAAAAAGAACACCATTTGCTACCAACCTTGAGGTCAAATATCCCTGTTTCCTTATAAGGTTTTGAATTTATCATAAATTCTTCAGCCATACGCTTGAAATCTTCAATAGTACGGATTTTTGCTTCGTACACATTCGCCACTCTGCCTTCATCATCATTATTGCAACCAACTCTATTGAAATGGATAATTTCATTATCATTGATTTTAACAACTTTAGTTTGAAATACAATCGGATAGCTCATCATCAATCTTCCTTTCTGCCCTTTGATTTATCCTCTGTTTTTATCTTTGCTTTCCTCAATATATCGGCAGTATTAAGGTATCTCTTTTCGCACATAGCGGTAAACACCTTAACCACATTTGACCATTCTTCTTTTCTGATATGTGCAATATACGGCTTGCCACCTCTTGCTTTAAGGTTAATATGATAACCGTATAATAACTCATCGTACAATTCTTTCCACACCTGACCTATCGGGACACTTCTGACATTAGCCATAGTACGGATTGCTTTATTCAGACAGGCTCTGTCTGCCCAATATAATGTTTTATCTGTCAATGTACCATTTACAAGTTTTAAATCGTCATTCTGACTTTCAAGTTTGGCAATATGCCTATTCTTGTAAGCCATTCCCTCTGTAACAGCTTGCATATCGTGTACCCTAAAGGCAACAGGGAAAACATCAGCATTCAACTCGACAATAGTCACTGATAGAATGTCTTTAACTTGTCGTTCTCTTATTTTTTTATGCCTTTTTGTCGGTAAGAATTTCTGATTATAGTAGTATTCAACATTAACTTTCATTATTACACCATCCTTTTATATTTTACAAAATCGTTACCGGAACGGTTAACGGCTCTCTTAATGCGATAAACTCCAAAGCGTGTTTCATATCTTTAGCTTGAATGACAGCGCTATATATACCGTCTGTTATATCTATAATGCTAATCCAACCGTCATTCTCTTTAATAAAGATATAGTCACATCTGTTAGCATAGTGCTTTGTAACCTCTTTGCCGTCTGTAATAGCATTTTCTATATATTGTTTAATTTCATCCATAATAACTCCTCCTAATTATTCTTTGCCTAAAAAATCAAGCTCATAGTCTTTTGTATCTTTATCAGATAATTTCTCACTATAAATTAATATATCGTGATATTTACCACTGTTATCGTCAATTCTTTCAACAAAATTTTTCATAGGCTGACAACCTATTGAAAAACCTCTTAAACGCATACCGTATTTCATAATAATTTCTCCTAATTAAATCTGTTTGAATTTGAATTGTTGAATTTGAATTGTGTGTTTGTTTCCAACCTCGCCCACCACAACGGCAGGCGAACGCTCAAGCCTTAATGGACTGTTTATAGCCGGCTTGACGGCTCTGTATTATAGTTTTCTAACCTTGTACCCTCTTTTTCCTTATATCTCACTTATAAATGAATAAGATTTAGACAAAATTAAATCGCATACTTCCATAAAATCATCCAAAGTCAAATTACTACTATGTTCAATAATATCAGTTGCAATTTCAACAATATCGTCACTTGTAATATCCTCTTTGTTTGCCTTAAAAAGCATATTACTATAATCGTAATTGTCGCCATTTGTGTACCAATCCTGCTCGATACATAATTGTCTTAATGCTGCCATTGATAAGCTTCTAATAACTTTATAACCGTATTTCATAATAATTTCTCCTAATTAAATCTGTATATAAAATTCTCTAAACTGATACCCTGTTTCAACCTGTTTAAAATAGCATATTTATAGTACAACCCTGACACCAAACATCCTTTATTTATTATAATATTAGTCTTAGATAAGTAGCAATCTTCTATTTTATATAACCTGTTGTCATTTACTGTCACTTCCAATCTTTCTCTTAAAATATGTAAATACCCTTTATTAGTCAGCCAGTACCACTTATTGCCTACCCTGTACAGGGTATAAAGAGAATAGTTGTCAGGAAATTCATTTACAATTTTACTGACAATTTCATATGCTTTAGTTCCCTTATTATAAGGACTTCTTATTTCCATTGACATAATAATTCCTCCATTTTAAATTTTTTATTATGTAGATTTTTGCGGGCTTGTGACCGCCTTCGGCTACATTACCTACACCCGCAAAGGGTGTAGTCACTCTGTATTAGATTAGTAAGCTGTTTTTTCAACATTCTATACAAGCAATGCGATATTCGGGGTACTTTGTTAGTATTTCGTCAATTTCATTGTCTGTTAAATTTTCGCACCAATAAACAACGCAGCCACATTCGTCTACAATAGCACTTTTAAACTCTAACATAATTTTAAACCTCTTTTTTAATAAAATTTTGAGTTTACACCCGACATCAAAATAAGTCATGTTCTTCACAATACTTATAGTATCTTTTTTTTGCTTCCTTGTAACACTGTATAACATCATCTGAGTATCCGATTTCTTTTAAATAGTCTGTATAGCCTTTATTTTCGCCGTACCTACAATGACCGAAGCAAGAACATACATCATATGCACCTTGCCAATTAATGGCGTATTCGTGATTTCTCATTTCATATTCAAACGCAGATATAGCAAAATCCTTGTCTTTCATAAGGTCAGGCAACTCATCGGGCTTGTTTATGTAATCTCTGATAATATCAGCATCGCTTTTGAGATAAAAACCTCCGTAGCCGTCACCAAGTCTATATATCTTGTCTGTATCTGTTTCCTTTAGTCCTCTTGCTTCCATAGCCTCTTTGAATTGCTCATCAGAGAACGCAAAGAAAATCGGCAAGTTATTAAATTCCTGTTGAGTTTTTGCTCTGTAATCTTCATAATTTTTGTACTTCATAGCTTGTTATCTCCTTTCTGTACTTTGTCACTCTGTTTATAAAATCTTTTCGCCGTTACTAACTTTGATACATTCGCCATTTTTATACCAGCCGTAAATGTCAAAACATTTTTTTATTGCCCTTTCTATCGTCTTATATATTTTTGTGTGTTCATTGCCACACCAATCACGCCATTTTACCATATACATAACATCATCTCCGTTGATTTTTAAATTTTCGGTTTTCCCGACCTCCGCCCATATCGGGCGGAACGCTTGCACCCTAACGGCTTTTTATAGTCGATGCAACGACTTAATTTAATTCTGTAATCATATCATTAATTAAATTTTTAAGTACATCTGACACAAACTCATACTTATCGCTGTGATTTGCGTCAATAATCTTTTTTGCGTACTTGTCGTATTTTTCCGCTATTTCATACGGGATGTGCTTTATACCGCTTGATGGGTAACGATAGCCTGTAAAAATTGCTACATCATCAATTATATAGACATCATAATCCCATCCGTACACGCCTGCGTGGTAGTACAACGGATCAATATACCTTAACAAAAATTGTAAGTCGCAATAACCTGCTGAATAACATTTTTTATATCTTTCTTTAATTGCCTTTGCGGTTGTTTTTGTTTTTTCCATTTTTATTTACCACCTTTTAATTTTTTGATTTTCGACCTGCGTTCAGCCGGACGCCCGTAAGGGCGTTTCGTCTTAATTCTCAAAGACTCTTCAGCGACTTTAGTTAAAACTATATCCGTATTTATTTTTTCGCTTCAGACTTATAATAAGCATCTCTTTCTTTACAGTAATTGACAAAATCATCAATCATTTCCTTTGTCTCTGAGATGTTATTAGCTGAAGCAATTAACTTGTTTGTATTAATATAACATAAGCCATATTTCTCACCGTTCGGTGCGCATGGTTTTATCCATCGCCCTGTATTGACAAAAAATGTAACACTGTTAAAGTTTTCAAGCTGTTTGCTTGCGTATTTCATTAATTGTTTTGTTGTCATATGTATTACTCCTTTTAAATTTTTTCTTGACTTTCTTATGTATTTAATGTATAATTATGTTAATTACACATTAAGAGCGTTTTAACTCTTTATAGATTGCACAAAATCAGCTTTTTTAAATTATGCAATTTACACAAAATAAACGCTATAATTATTATTACTATTTTTGTGCAATTGCCTAAAAAGTTAAAATAATTAAAATCAAAAATAAAGGTTTGTCTTGAGTATCAACAGCTTAGAGGGTGCACCTCACCCATTGACGGTATAGCAATAGCTTTCTTCATTGAGGGCTTAAAGCTCAAAGACTCAATGTATCGCTGTTCGCATACATTCAATAGCATATTTATTTATTACTATTTTTCTTTATGCGAATTTTGATATAGTTTGTCTATGGACTTTAGAGGCACTATTGCTATACTAATGTATAGATGAGCGCAGGCTCAAGACTGTTGCAAGTTCATTCAGTTGTCAAGGTTCAGGTTATGCGTTTAGAACGCTACAATAACTATATGCAGTTAAGTCTATTTGCTTTTGATTATTTACAATAACCACCGAAGCGGTTAAGTTGATTGCCTATAAGTTGTGACCCGATAGAGCGATTACTTGTAATCCTTTGTGTTTTCTTTTCTCTATCTTTATTGTGATTATATTATACAATATAATATTGTATTTATAATTGCATAAAAGAATTATAACTATTTATTGTTACACAAAGATACAATATTACATTGTACTATATTTTATGCAATATATATAAACAAACAATAACAATTATTAATTATAATAATATATAACTATGATTATAACAGATTTACAAAAAAACGAACAAAAAACAACAATTAAAAATGATAATAAAAATAGTGCTGCTAAAATCAGAGCAAACAACAAGTATGCAGCAAAAACATACAAACATAAAGCAATATATATAAAATTAACTGATATTGACAAAATAGACAGCTTTTTGCAATCACGCAATCAGACAGCAACACAATATTTTTATGAATGTTTAAAGCGAGACGGTGTAATAGATTGATGCCTACCTTATGTTTGCCTTTTAAATAGCCCTACAAGCGTTTTTATAGTCTATTAGAGTAATTATATTACTTGACTGTTTGAACCTATACAGAGCGTTTAAGAGGCATTTTTGCGTGGGTGGGTAGATTGATATATGAATGTATGAGCGTGCAAGTTGTAACAAGAACTTGAAACAGATCAAGAACTTGAAACAGATCAATAGAGCCGAGAGAGATATACTTTAGTGCTTTAATACTTTAACACTTTAGTGTGCTAAAGTATATTCAGATTGAGTGCTTTTGTTTGATACCAAATTAACACTTTAATGCTTTACTATGCTAAAGCGTTAAAAATGTATCAATATTAATTTTAACATAATAATACAATTTTCACCGCTTTTTCACCCGCTTTTCAATGACTTTTTGTCAAATTTTATCTTCGCCCTATTTTGTCGCAAACACTACAAAAATAGTAAATATATAGCCGTAGCTCTTGCAATTCATAGCTTTTATCCACTTTTTTAAATGTCCGCTTTTTACACTTTTGCGGACTTTTGCCAGCTCCTTTTCTCCTTTTACTCCTCTTAAAACTTTAAAAAGTGTAGTGTTCAAGCCATTTTTACAAAGTCAAATATCACTAAAATACACCCCAATATACCGCATAACTCAACGCCCTACCTACTACCTACCACTAACTAACATAGGGGGGTATTTTACATTTTAACAACTCGTCTAATCTGAAACAAAGGGCGTAGTAGTTCTAAAAAGACCATCGAACTCATCCACCGAATCGAACCCATAAAAATCGTTTTCAACCCTATTTTTTTAACCACCTAAACCACTAACCTCACCCAAAACACTTATATTTCAATCCCCTCACCTATTACCTAAAAACCGCATAAAATAGCCATTTATCACCCTAATACAACACCATCCAAACCCATTCAAACTACCTCAAAAATAGCCAAAATAACCTAAATCATAAATACCTCAAATCCCTATTCATTAATACAGCCTCAAATTCAATACCTTAAACCTTACAAAAATATAGGATTTATCCCATATTTACACACTTATCCAACTTAAAACTTACGCTCATATTCCCAAAACACCTTTCGGTGAACTGAAAAACCTATTATCGTTTTCGTTTTAAATAATTTATTATATTACTGACTGTATAAAATATCATATTTTACTTTAATAAATTTACTTAAAGTAATATTTGCTTAAAGTTATCTTCTAAAGTAATATTGCATAAACAAAAACATCAGAATAATAACCCCCTACAATTCAATAGCCACATTAACTCAAGTCTGCTATAAATTAGCAGGCTATTTTTATTTCATTAAACATTTCATTAAACAATGTTATAAATATTACAGATTTGTTACCAATAATTTATTATTGTACATCCTAACTTATTACATATTTTTATATTTTTATATTCCTGATTTACACCCATAAACTCATTCCCCCTAAAACAGAAATCTCAATATCTTTTTGTCAGCGTAAACAAAATGAGCTTTGCGAATTTTGGGTACGCCAAAGTTAAATTAATTATTTTTTATTATGAGACAGCTTGCTGACGAATAATCAAAAATAATTAATTTAACGCCATACTTCTTATGTAGCTTGCCATAAACTAATTTCTCGCTTTAACTTCGGTAAAAACTTAACTCAAACTACAATTACACTAATCCACTTATCTCTAAAATGCTCTTATTTGACTTGTATTGCATTTTTTAGTAATTAATATAATTTCATACATAAACGCATAAAACTCAATACAAGCCAATTCTAAGCCATTTAAAGGTATAATACAATAACGATTTACTGTTGACAAACATATCTAATAAGTGAATATACTATTTATATGTATTTATTTGACCTGTAAGGCATTTATAATCTTTCAAGAGTATAATTTTACTCCTAACTCATAAACTCGTCTTATAGGTCAAATTTTTCTATTACATATGTATGTTTATTTCATACTGACATTTATTTCTCTGCTGATGTTCAGATAACGCATTGCTATCCTCTTTCCGGCTAACCTTAAGTGCCAATTTGGCACTTTGGAAATATTTTTCAGATTTTTTTAATATTTCTCTTGACTTTTTATATATCATTGTGTATAATTAAAATGTAATTTATTTCGTTTTTTACAACGACTGAATTGTTTTTATGGACTTACCATTTCAGGGTTGTCCATAATATTTTTCATTCCGCTTTTGTAAAAAGCGAACTCAATAATTACATTGCATACATTCTTGTGTTCCTTGACAAGTTAATATTTACCTTACGGTGACTCATTTTATGTTTTTTTATTTTTTTATTTTTTTTGAGATTATTTTTTATTTTTTTATTTGACTTATAAAGAAAGAACCAAAGAAAGAATAATTATTAATCTTACAGATTAATAATTATTCTATATTAATATATTTAATTAATTATTTATATAAATTAATATATAAAGTCAAGGAGCTTGCCTATATATAATATATTATATTTTCCAAATAAAATATCGTAAAATCTCATTTTTAAAATATTTTCACAATATCTGCATATAAAAATAGCAAATATTCATTGTAATTGTTTACTGTAAATAAAAAAAGGAGTAAAAAAAGAAGTAAAAGGGAGCTGATAATTATTTATTTTTGGAAACCTGACGGTGAAAATGCAATTATGACTATTATAGATAAGAGTTCATTGATTAATCCCATAAGCAAAAGCTGTAATCAGAAACTTTTGTTAGCGTATTATATTATTCAGAAAAGTTTTAACTATGTGAAAGCCGGAGCAAAATACGAACTTCATTTATCAAGGCAGTCCTTGATAAAAAATCGAACTGATGAAAGGTTGAGGAGCTATGAACCTATTTATAATTTAATCAAGGTTGATTATCCTTTGACAGTCATAGAAAAATATTATGCGAGAATTGAAAATGATGAGAACAAAACCAAATTAATTAATTTAACCTTAATCAGATTTGAGGAATTTGTTTCAAAGTTTAATTTCAGACTTGTCTTGATGGAGATGTTCCCTGATTTTAATGAGATTCATTTAAAGAAAATGGAAAGTTACTTTTATGAGGGATTATACGAAATGCAGAAGTATGGGTATATCACTTCTGTAGGATACTCAAAAAAGCGTAAGGTTGATTTCATAAGTAGGTATAATCGCATTCTCGATAAAGAAATTAATACACGAGGTTTTAAATTATCAGATGAATATATAAGGTTATTGTTTAGACCATTCTTTAATGGTGAATCGAAGAAGGACAAAACCCCTATATATAATAGTTGGTTGCCACAATGCAGTCAAATAAATGGAGTTAGTTCTGTATTGGTTTTGAAATTGTTTTGTACAATGACATTTCTTATGTCTAAGCGTACAAAATACTTTAACAATCAAATTGCTTGGTTGTCTTATAAAAATCTTAGCAATATGACAGGGATGACTCAAAATGGTATTTTAAATCATATAAACCTTTTGAGGGAAAATGGTATTTTATATTCAAGAAGTCAATGGGATAAACATATTGGGAAATTTTATAAGAATATGTATTCATTACCTAAGAATAAAGAATACTTGGATTATATGTTTGATAGATATGTAGAAAAGTTAAAAAAAAGAAGAATGAAAAAATTACAGAAAGAAATAGCAGAAAGTGATGGTGAGTTTGGAGAAGAATAATATATGGGTTTAGTAATAAGACAAGCCAAATTGTTCACATAAATTTGAGAAAAAACAAGGTCAGAAAGGATTGTGATAAATGAATATTAAGATGAAAGGAATTTTGAATTACGAACAGATACAGAAAGTGCTTATGGTGCGATGTTTGCAAGGAGAACTGCTTAGAATGTGATTTCTGGAATATTGCTGATGAAGATATGTTGGCAGAAAAGGAATATCAGCAGAGTCTTAGAGAAAGACAGAGCATTTACAACAGTGTAATTGCTGAACTTGATGATATAGATTAATTACATATAGATTGGAGATATAGATTTGACGATTATCAAACAAGGAAACCCTGATAAGTTAGAGTTAAGAAAGTTTCATTGTTCTAACTGTGATTGCTCTAACTGTGGTTGTAAGTTTATAGCTAACTGTCAAGAATATGAAACAGTTACTCAATATAATTGTTATTATGAAATAACAGGTTTTACTATACGATGTGTGTGTCCATACTGTTTAAGGTTGGTTGACGATGGTGCCACCTTGTCAGAAAGCGAGATACAGCAATATAAAATAAAAGAAAGCAATAATAAAATAATGAATGAAATAATCAATATTAATTACGGTGCGGTGTATCCGTTTATGGACGATGAAAAAATGTACTGCGAAGTGCCCGATGTGGGTTTTGATGATTTTGCGGTTTCGTGCGATTACGGTACGGTAAACCCTGCGT
>UMEZ01097005.1_pt1 | contig 74880 bp, 71 predicted proteins | sample 1964841 | NCBI WGS metagenome assembly UMEZ01 (sample SAMEA4836029, study PRJEB28245) | human gut metagenome | biome: gut microbiome; material: fecal sample | place: Denmark | collected 2008 | reverse complement strand
AGCCTCTATCGGCGGCATGGCCCTGGCCGCTTCGCCGCAGGCCGTCTATGAAGAAGCAGCCCGCAATATGGCGGCTCATCCCCAGGGTTCCTATACAATCCAGCTGGGCATGAAGATGCCTTTCGTCGGCGAAGGAGCCATCGTCAATACGACAGACGTACAGGAACGGCCTTTTGTCGTCCAGTCTCAGACCAAGACGACGGGCTTTGCCCAGACCGTAGCACCGAAGACGGCAGAAAATAAAGCCTATGTCGTACAGGATGGCAAGAAGCTCAACGCTTACTACAATGCAGACGGCACGGAAAAGACATGGCAGAAGAAGAGCTATGACTTGAAGAAGAGCACGCCCATCGCCGATTATCTGACCTGGGATCACAATGTCCTGGCCGGCGTCAAATCCGTCACTGCTGCCGGCGGCAACGATTATAACGTTGTCTTCGATGCATCCCGCATCTATCATCCGGCGGATAAGGTGACCTGGAAAAAAGAGGGCATGACGGATGAACAGATCCGCGTAGCAGCCCGACTCCTCCAGGGACTGCAGCAGTGCGGCGATGTAAAGACCGTCGTCACCATCGATCCGGCTTCGAAGCGCATTACCCGCATTTCCCTGCCCCTGACGGACCAGCTGCGCAGCCTGGCCCTGACCCTGATCGACGAATACGGCAATAATGATACAGATAAAGCGGCAGCCCAGTCTTTCGTCAAACTGAGCGAACTGAGCCTGACTGTCGACTGCACAGCCCTGCCCAAGGGGACAGTCCTTTCCGTACCGGAAAAAGTCATCAAAGCAGCCAAGTAAATTTGTAAATTTTTTGTGAAAACGTAAGAGTTTTCACAAAAAAAGTGCCTAAATTATTGACATAGTCCCGGAAATAACGGAAAATATGAAGGAAGGAAGAAATTCCATTACTGTTCGTTATATCTTCATATAGGATAGACCTGAAGTCAGCTGCGGCTGGCTCGGTTGGAACGGATACAACTATATTTTATTTTAGGAGGTACATTTTGGCTAAAAAAGAAAAACTCATGGTAATTCCCTTAGGCGGTTTAGGCGAAATCGGCAAGAATATGACGGTCATCCAATACGGCAATGACATCATCGTCATCGACGCCGGCCTGGCCTTCCCGGATGACGACATGTTCGGCATCGACCTCGTCATCCCGGACATGAGTTACTTGATTGAAAACCGGGACAAAGTACGGGCCGTCGTCATCACGCACGGTCACGAAGACCATATTGGCGGCCTGGCTTACTTGCTCAATGAAGTAAATGTGCCCGTATACGCAACGAAACTCGTATGCGGCCTCATCGAAGGGAAACTGAAAGAAAACCACATTACGAATTATACACTCCACGAAGTGCATCACGGCGATGAAGTCCAGATTGGCTGTATGAAAGTCGGCTTCATCCATACGAATCATTCGATTCCCGATGCCAGTGCCCTCTATTTCCGCACGCCTGTCGGCACTATCGTCCACACAGGCGACTTCAAAGTCGACCTGACGCCGGTCGACGGGAGACAGATGGACATCCACAAGTTTGCAGAATTGGGCCGCCGCGGCGTCCTGCTCCTCATGTCGGACAGCACGAACGCCGAACGGCCGGGCTATACTGAATCGGAAACGACCGTAGGCCATGCCTTCCGCAAAGCGTTCCGTGCTGCAAAAGGCCGTATTATCCTGGCGACATTCGCCTCGAATATTTCCCGTATCCAACAGGCTATCAATACGGCAGTGCAGTTCAAGCGCAAAGTCACGGTCCTCGGCCGCAGCATGGTCAACAACGTCCAGATTGCCATCGAACTCGGCTATCTCGACGTCCCGGAAGGCGTCCTCATCGAACCGGATGAACTGAACCGCTATCCCGACGATCAGATCCTCATCCTGACGACGGGCAGCCAGGGCGAACCGATGGCCGGGCTGTCGCGCATGGCTTCCAACAATCACCGCAGTGTCAGCATCATGCCCGGTGATACGGTCGTCATTTCGGCCACGCCGATTCCGGGCAATGAAACGGGTGTCAGCCGCACCATCGACAACTTGATGCGTCTCGGTGCCAACGTCATCGCCGGCCGGGATAAGAAAATCCACGTTTCCGGTCACGCCAGCCAGGAAGAATTGAAACTGATGCTGGAACTGATCAAGCCGAAGTATTTCATCCCTGTCCACGGCGAATACCGCATGCTCAAAATCCACGGCGATTTGGCCGTCATGATGGGCGTGCCCAAGGATCACGTCCTCATCGGTGACAACGGTCAGATCTTTGAATTCTCCAACCGCTCCGGCCACAAGACGGGTCACGTCAACGCAGGCCGCGTCTTCGTCGACGGCCTCGGCGTCGGCGACGTCGGCAACATCGTCATCCGCGACCGTCAGCAGCTGGCTATGGAAGGCGTCGTCATCGTCGTCATGACCCTGGCCAAAGGGACGAGCCATCCCTTGGCCGGTCCGGATATCGTGTCCCGCGGCTTCGTCTATGTCCGCGATTCGGAAGAACTGATCCGCGAAGCGCATGACCGCGTCGCTGCCGTCCTCGAACGCTGTGAAGCCGGCAATATTCGCGAATGGGCTGTCATCAAGTCCCAGGTACGCGATACGCTGAGCCGCTATCTCTACGAAAAGACACGGCGCCGCCCGATGATCTTGCCGATCATCATGGAAGTATAAATTGTAAACAAATGAGGGACTGTCGCATCAAGGCTTTCGCCAACATGGACAGTCCTTTTTCTCTGAAAGGGGGAACCGCTATGGAGCAGAGGCGTGCCACACCGCTGACGACGGCGGGCTGTTTTGCCGCCATTATGTTGGTCTTTGCGCTTCTTAGTACATACGTGCCGATTTTTTCGTTTATTGGCTATTTCATCATGCCCATTCCCATGATCATTATTTACATGAAGTACGGCCTGCGCCAGACCGTACTCCTGGGCGTTACTGTCGGTATCCTTATGGGACTCTTCATCGATCCGGCGACGGCGCTGGTCCAATTCCTGAGTTTTGGTGCCGTCGGACTTGCTTTAGGTGCGGGTTTTCGCTATGAATGGTCGGCCGTGCGCCTTTTGGGGACGGTCACGGCGGCACTGGTTGCCGTTTTTGCGGCCATCGCCTTATTGTCTTACGTCGTCCTGGACGTCAATATCTTCACGCAGATGAACGATTTCTTCGCCCAGTTCTCGGACAGCATGATGGAACAGTATCAGGCCCAGGGCATGTCGGACGTCAAACTGGCGGAAACACGGGCCCAGCTCAACCAGGTCCGGGAAATGCTGCCGTCCCTGCTGCCCATGTTCCTCTGCCTGGGGACAGCGATCATCGCCTACATCAACATCAAAGTCTCGCAGCTCATCCTGCGCCGCCTGGGCTTTTCTCTCAAAGCATTTTTGCCTATCCGTTATTGGGAAATACCCCGTAGTATGATATACTTATATATATTGGCCTTGGTCATGAAGTACTGGGGAGTGACACGGGATATTTCCTGGCTCAATATCATCGGTATGAACCTCAATCAGATTGCCTTCTTCTTCATCTGCATTCAGGGGATTGCCTTCATCTTCTATCTCCTCAGCCGCCGTTTCCGCATGGGGAACGGCCTTCAGGCCCTGATCCTCATCATGTTTTTTGTCATGCCTGTTTTTTCGTATGCCGCCTTTTTGGCCGGTATCTTCGACATGCTTACGAATTATAGAAAAAAAGGGCGTACGCTTTAGTACGCAGGGGGCGGAACCATGTTCAAAACATTGCTGTCAAGGCGGTCGGAAGAACCCTTTTTCCTGATTACTGTCTTGCTGCTTATTATCATTGCCGTCTACAACTGGATCGTTGCCTTGCTGGCGCTGATCCTCATCGGCGGCGCCTATGTCCTGACCCGTAAGAATCACAACGAGCGCAACAGGGAAATCAGTCAGTTCTTCGATGCCATCTCGAAAAGTGTCGATCAGGCTTCGACCTATGCCGTGCAGAATCTGCCTATCGGCATTGCCATCATCGACATGCAGTCCAATCTTTGCTGGGCCAACAGCGTCTTCCGCGACTGGGTCGGAGATATCGACAACGACCAGCAGTTGGACCACATCATGCCGAACTTGAAAGTCGATAAGTTTTGGGGCAAATCAGGATATTTCTTCGAACACATCGGTGAACGCTATTATCGCGTCGTCTATAAATATCTGCAGACGGAAGCTGCAGAAGACGACAATTATCTCATCCTTTACTTTGAAGATATTACGGACACGGAACGGCAGAAACTGAATTCCCTGGCAGCGGTCCCGGTCTTCTGCGACATCGAAATCGATAATCTCGAAGAAGTCGCTAAAGGCATGACGGCCGTCCAGCGGGCCACCCTGGTGACCAACGTCAATAACTGCCTTATTGGTGAATTGTCCGGGCACAACTGCTTCATCTGGGCTTACGGCAATGAAAAGTACATCGCCTGCATGAGCCGGGATACGCTGGAATATTATAAGGAAGAAAACTTTTCCTTCCTGGAAAAGATACGTTCCATCCATACGGTCAACCGCATTCCGGTGACGCTCAGCATGGGTATTGCCCTTTTCCCGAGCGACGTCATCGCAGCGGGCAAGGCCAATTTCAGCGAACTGGCGACGAAAGCCCGGGCCGGCCTCGACCTGGCCCTTGGCCGCGGCGGCGACCAGGTCGTCGTCTATGAAGAAGACGGCTCGCCGCACTTTTACGGCGGCAAGACGCGCTGCGTCGAAAAGAATACCCGTGTCCGCGCCCGCGTCGTCGCCCAGGCCATCCACGAACTCATTGATTCGTGCGATATGGTCCTGGTCATGGGCCACGAACGGGAAGACTATGACAGCATCGGTGCAGCTGTTGGCGTGGCCCACATGGCGCGCCTGGCCGGCAAGCCCGTCCACGTCGTCGTCAGCAGCCAGACAGATGCTATCAAACGCCTGGAGACGCAGATCATGGACAATCCCGATTTCAAGGACCTCCTCATTTCCGCGGAAATGGCGGAAAATATCTGCAACAGCCAGACCCTGCTCTTCATCGTCGATACGCACCGGCCCGACATGACCGTAGCGCCGGCCCTCCTGGAACAGACGGACCGCCGCGTCGTCATCGATCATCACCGCCGCAGTTCGGACTTCATCAAGAAGCCTCTCCTGACCTATACGGAAACGTCGAGTTCGTCGACGAGCGAACTGGTGACGGAACTGCTCCAGTATTTCCAGGAAGATGTGGACCTCAGCAAAATCGAAGCGACGGCCCTTTATGCGGGCATCATCGTGGATACGAAGAATTTTGCCGTCCAGACCGGTGTCCGTACCTTCGATGCCGCATCGTATCTGCGCCGCTGCGGTGCCGATCCCGATATCGTGCGGGAGCTCTTCAGCTCCGACTTCGATACGGTCAAGGACCGGGCCGCCATCCTCGCCGGCGCCCAGATCAGTGACGGCATCGCCATGGCCAGCTGCCGCAAGGGCCAGCACAACGCGACGATCATCGCCGCCCAGGTGGCCGACATGCTGATCAATATCGACAATGTCGAAGCCAGCTTCACCTTTTATTACCTTGCCGATGACTGCATCGGCGTCAGCGCCCGTTCCAAGGGCGAGCTCAATGTACAATTAGTCATGGAAGCCCTCGGCGGCGGCGGTCACCGCACCGTTGCCGGCGCCCAGCTCCGGGGCCGCACCTTAGCAGAGGCCCAGGGAGATGTCATGGCTGCCCTCCATGAAATTATAGATAAAGATAAGGAGATTGATGAACAATGAAAGTAATTTTACTGCAGGACGTAAAGAAACTCGGCAAAAAGGGAGATATCATCGAAGTATCGGAAGGCTACGGCCGCAACTTCCTCCTGCCCCGCAAACTGGCAGCTCCCGGTACGTCGGAAAATATCAACGATGCGAAACAGAAAAAAGCAGCTGCCAAGCATAAAGCCCAGGTCGCTTCGGACGAAGCCGTCATCCTGGCCAGCCAGCTGAAGAAAGTCGAACTGACGATTCCCGTCAAAGTCGGCGAAGGCGGCAAAGTCTTCGGTGCCATTACGGGCAAGACCGTCAGTGAAGCCGCAAAAGCCCAGTACGATATCGATCTGGACAAGAAGAAAGTCGAAATCAAGGATCCGATTAAATCTCTCGGCGATTACGATGTCACTATCCGCGTCCATCCGACGATTACGAGTGTCATCAAAATCCACGTTGTAGAAGGCTGATCATAAGCCATAAGGGGATACAATGAAAGAATTATTGGACAAATTATTACAGCGCCATAAGTACCTCGAACCGACGGCGGAGGAAGAACTCCGCCGCCAGGTTAACGTGCTTTATGGCGCTTTTACTGGTCTTATAGGGTCAGAAAAGATGGTCCTCCGCGCCAGTAAGTATTCGGCCCTGTCCTATATCCATTCCGAAGATCCGCGCCAGCGCCTGGTCGGCCTGCAGCGTCTGATCTATGAAGACGTTTCCTACGATAAGGTGCCCGATGACGATGAAGTCATCAACGTCCTCAACGAACTGGAAATGGTCCTGGCAGAAATGCTGGCCCGTCAGGCCGTCGAAGAACGGCTGGAAAAGAAAATCAGCCAGCGCATGGATGAAAAGCAGCAGGAATACGTGCGGGAAATCAAGATGGAACTGATCAAGGAAGAACTGCACGATGTTGAAACGCCGCAGACCAAGCGGAAGCTCAAGGAACTGGACGATTTGGAAAAAGTTCAGCTCACGGAATCGGTTATGGAACGGGTGCGCCCGAAGAAGCTCAGCGCCATCGTCGGCCAGGAACGGGCCGTCGAAGCCATGCAGAGCAAATTGGCCTCGGTCTATCCGCAGCACCTGCTCCTCTACGGACCGCCTGGCGTCGGCAAGACGACGGCCGCCCGCATCGTCCTCGACGAAGCGAAGAAGCTGCCTTTCACGCCCTTCGGTCCCAAAGCGCCTTTCGTAGAAACGGATGGGACGACGCTGCGCTGGGATTCGCGGGATATGACGAACCCCCTCATCGGCTCCGTCCACGATCCGATTTACCAGGGCGCCCGCCGCGACCTGGCCGATACGGGTATCCCGGAACCGAAACCGGGCCTGGTCACGGAAGCCCATGGCGGCATCCTCTTCATCGATGAAATCGGCGAAATGGACCCGATGCTCTTAAATAAGCTCCTGAAAGTCATGGAAGACAAGCGCGTCCGATTTGAATCGGCCTATTACGACGAAGACGATCCGAATGTACCGCAGTACATCAAGAAGCTCTTCGCTGAAGGGGCCCCGGCGGACTTCGTCCTCATCGGTGCGACGACGCGGGACCCGTCGGAAATCAATCCGGCCATCCGCTCGCGCTGCGCAGAAATCTTTTTTGAACCCCTCATCCCATCGGACATCGAAAAAATCGTCACCAACGCTGCAGAACAGCTCGGCGCGGAACTGGAAGACGGTGTGGCCAAGCTGATCAGTGAATTCACCATCGAAGGCCGCAAGGCCGTCAATATCCTGGCTGATACGTACGGCCTGGCCGTCTTTAAGAGCGGTTCTAAGGAACACGTGCGCATTACCTGCGATCACGTCCGCCGCGTCGCCCAGATCAGCCGCCTCGTGCCGTATGTCACGGAAAAGGCGAGCGATATGCCTGTCGTCGGCAAGGTCTTCGGCCTCGGCGTGGCCGGCTATCTCGGCTCGGCCATCGAAATCGAAGCCGTCGCTTTCCCGGCCCGCGCGCCCGGCAAGGGCTATTACCGCTTCAATGATACGGCCGGCTCCATGGCCAAGGACTCCATGTTCAACGCCGCTGCTGTCGTGCGCCGCATTACGGGAAAGGAACTGTCCGACTACGATGTGAACATCAACTTCGTCGGCGGCGGCAATATCGACGGCCCGTCCGCAGGCTGCGCCATTACGACGGCCCTCATTTCCGCTGTGACAGGCGTGCCTGTCCGCCAGGACATGGCCCTGACCGGGGAAATCTCCGTACGCGGCCAGGTCAAGCCTGTCGGCGGCGTCTTTGAAAAAGCCTACGGCGCCCGCCAGGCCGGCATGAAGGGAATCATCATCCCGAAAGAAAATGCCCACGACATCCCGGAACGCCATTTAAGCCTCGACATCCACTATGCCGACACGATTGATGACGTCCTCAAGCTGATGCTGGTCAAAGGGGAGGGGGCATAAGATGGAACAGCGCATACCACCGCAGAACGTCGAAGCCGAACAGGCTGTCCTCGGCGCCATGCTCCTCTCGCACGACGCGGTCATCGTGGCCATGGAAAAACTCCAGGCCAGCGACTTTTACCGCGACGTCCACCGCGTCATTTTCGAAGCGATGGAACACCTGCACCGGGAAAACAAGGAAATCGACGTCATCACCCTGCCGGAAGAACTGCGGCGCATGAAGAAGCTCGATGACGTCGGCGGCATCGAATATATCCTGCAGCTGCCGAACCTCGTGGCTACGGCGGCCAATATCGAATACCATGCCAACATCGTCGCTGAAAAAGCCCTGGCCCGCAATCTGATTACGACTTGTACGGAACTGACGACCGAAGCCTACGACGGTGAAAAGGAACCGGAAGACCTTTTGGACGATGCGGAACGCAAGATCCTTCAGCTCTCGGACACGAAGAACCGCGGCGATTTCGCTTCTGTCGGCGCTGTTGTAGAAACGACGCTCGATAAGATTACCAAGCTCTATGAAAATAAGGCGGGCCTCACGGGCCTGCCGACGGGCTTCCGCGATCTGGACCGCATGACCTCGGGCCTGCAGCCGTCGGATTTGATCCTCGTCGCTGCCCGCCCGAGTATGGGCAAGACGGCCTTTACCCTGAACATCGCCCAGAATGTCGGCGTCCGCCAGCATAAGACGGTCGCCTTCTTTTCCCTGGAAATGTCCCAGGAACAGCTCGTCCAGCGCCTGCTCTGCCAGATTGCCCATATCGACTCGCAGAAACTGCGCACAGGCCAGCTGAACAGCGATGAAGAATGGACGCACCTGACCGATGCCTGCGACAAGCTCTACGAATCGCCCATTTACATCGACGATACGCCGGGCATTTCCGTCGCCGAAATGCGCTCCAAGGCGCGGCGCCTGAAGTCGGAACACGGCCTGGACCTGATCATCGTCGACTACCTGCAGCTCATGCAGGGCCGCAACGCCGAAAGCCGGCAGCAGGAAATCTCCGAGATTTCCCGTTCTCTCAAGGCCCTGGCGCGGGAACTGAAAGTGCCGCTCATCGCCTTGTCCCAGCTCAGCCGCAGTGTCGAAAGCCGTCAGGACAAGCGGCCTATGCTCAGCGACCTGCGCGAATCAGGGGCATTGGAACAGGATGCGGATATCGTTTCCTTCTTATACCGCGAAGACTACTACGATAAGGAAACGGAAAACCAGCACATTACGGAAGTCATCCTGGCCAAGCACCGCAACGGTCCGGTCGGCTCGGTCAAGCTCTATTTCAAGAACGAATTCACGCTCTTCCTCAATCTCGACACGCAGCATGAAGGATAACTAAAAAAATATAAAAAAGTACTTGCATTATTCCGTGGGATATAGTATACTAATCAAGTCAGCGGTTCTGACAGAGACTTTTGAAACGGGGTACTGCCTCGTCAGAAGAAATAAGAAAAGCTGATAAAAAGTTCTTGACAGAACGGAAGTCATTTGATATAATAGACTACGTTCCACGGAACACTAAGCCAACGTAGCTCAATTGGTAGAGCAACTGACTTGTAATCAGTAGGTTGTAGGTTCAAGTCCTATCGTTGGCTCCAGAAAATGGTGGGGTTCCCGAGTGGCTAAAGGGAGCAGACTGTAAATCTGCCGGCGTTTGCCTTCGAAGGTTCGAATCCTTCCCCCACCACCAATTATCGCGGGGTGGAGCAGTTGGTAGCTCGTCGGGCTCATAACCCGAAGGTCGTAGGTTCAAGTCCTGCCCCCGCTACCAAATTTTTTTACCAGGAATGGTAAGGAAACAACTTCATAAACGGCTTTGACCAGTTTACAAGCTGTTGTAGCTCAGTCGGTAGAGCGTATCCTTGGTAAGGATAAGGTCACCGGTTCAATCCCGGTCAATAGCTCCACACATGGCGGCTTAGCTCAGTTGGCTAGAGCATGCGGTTCATACCCGCAGTGTCCAGAGTTCGAATCTCCGAGCCGCCACCACACTAATAACCTCGTGCATACGGGGTTATTTCTATATGCAGAAATATTTTTTGCTTAATTGCCTGTTTTTTATGCAAAGAGTACGGATGTGTGATAGAATACAAGTGGGTAGCTGTTTTGTTTTCCTAAAGGAGGAAATGATTACAATGGCAAAAGAACATTATGAAAGAACAAAACCGCATGTTAATATCGGTACGATTGGTCACGTCGACCACGGCAAAACGACATTAACGGCTGCTATTACGAAGGTCCTTTCCCAGACGGAAGGCTGCAAAGCAACGTTCGAAGCATATTCCGATATCGATAAGGCACCGGAAGAACGTGAACGTGGTATCACTATCAACACGGCACACGTTGAATATGAAACTCCGAACCGCCACTATGCACATGTTGACTGCCCGGGGCATGCTGACTATGTCAAGAACATGATCACCGGCGCTGCTCAGATGGACGGCGCTATCCTCGTTGTATCCGCAGCTGACGGCCCGATGCCGCAGACTCGTGAACACATCCTCCTGGCCCGCCAGGTAGGCGTACCGGCTATCGTCGTATACCTCAACAAAGCTGACCAGGTCGACGATCCGGAACTGATCGAACTCGTTGAAATGGAAGTCCGCGACCTCCTGACTGAATATGATTATCCTGGCGATGAAGTTCCTATCATCGTTGGCTCCGCTCTGAAAGCCCTCGAAGGCGATCCTGAAGCAGTACAGTCCATCAAAGACCTCATGAAGGCCGTTGACGAATACATCCCGACTCCGGACCGTCCGACGGACAAACCGTTCCTGATGCCTGTCGAAGACGTCTTCACTATCACCGGCCGCGGCACTGTTGCTACGGGCCGTGTTGAACGTGGCGAACTGAAAGTCGGCGACGCTGTTGAAATCGTCGGCCTCGCTGACAAACCGAAGGATACGGTTGTTACGGGCGTTGAAATGTTCCGTAAGATCCTTGACTGCGCTGAAGCAGGCGACAACATCGGTGCGCTGCTCCGCGGCATTGACCGTAAAGACGTAGAACGCGGCCAGGTCCTTGCTAAACCGGGTACCATTCATCCGCACACGAAATTCAAGGCTCAGGTCTATGTCCTGACCAAAGATGAAGGCGGCCGTCATACTCCGTTCTTCAACGGCTATCGTCCGCAGTTCTATTTCCGCACGACTGACGTAACCGGCGTCATCAGCCTCCCGGAAGGCACTGAAATGTGCATGCCTGGCGATAACGTCAAAATGGACGTCGAACTGATCACTCCGATCGCTATCGAAGCAGGCCTCCGCTTCGCTATCCGTGAAGGCGGCCGTACCGTAGGTGCCGGCGTCGTCTCCGAAATCGAAGGCTAAGCCTGATTTTACCAATAAGAGAGTTGCTACATTCGTGGCAGCTCTCTTTTTTTAGTTTGAAGTTTGAAGTGGGGGGAGACGTTAGCAATGTAGGGGCGCCCGCCTGAATCCTGTGAATACTTTGTTCTAAGTTTGTACGAATTTTCGGCAAACGAACCACAAAAGGGGCTCGTCGCTTAATGCGACAGCCCCCTTTTCATGGTATAATAGGCTCATCACACAGAGGAGGGACACCTATGAACATTGCTGAAAATACGGCGGATACGGCGCAGCAGGTGGCCAATGTCGTCCAGGCCGACGTCCAGGCCGACGTCCAGAATCAGGTCTATCAAGGCTTTTCCACGCTGGATCGCCTGAAGGACTTTTTGCTCAACCATGGGCCTGACGTCATCTATGCCATTATCATCTTCATGGTTGGCCGCTACGTCGCCAGGGCCTTCAAGAACTTGGCCGTCCGCATGATGACCCATGCCAATTACGACCACACGGTCATTACTTTCGTCAGCCAGCTCATTTATTATGCCATCATGGCCCTGGTCCTCCTGTCGGCCCTGAATAAGGCCGGCATCCCGACCAATTCCTTCCTGGCCGCTTTCGGCGCCTTTGGTTTGGCCGTCGGCCTGGCTCTGCAGAGCAATCTTTCGAATTTCGCTTCAGGCCTCCTCATCCTCGTCTTCAAGCCCTTCAAGGCCGGCGACTGGATTTCCGTCGGCGGCGTCGAAGGCAGCGTCAAGGGCATCCAGATGATGAATACGGCCATTACGACGAAGGACAACAAGACCATCTTCATCCCGAATTCGAGCATTACGTCGTCGCAGGTGACCAACAGCTCCTATCAGTCCGAACGGTACATCACCTTTTACTTCGATATCAGTTACCAGAACGACCATCACAAAGTCATCGCCCTCTTGAAGCAGATTTTCCGGGAAGACAAGCGGGTCCTCAACGCCGACACCATGGAAATCGGCATCCGCGAATTTGCCGACAATTCCGTGCGCATCGCCGCCTTCCCGAAAGTCGCCAACGCCGATTATTTCCCCGTCTACTACGACACCATGTCCAAAGTCAAAGACGCCTTCGATGCCAACGGCATCGACATACCCTATCCCCAGCGAGTCGTGTATATACAAAAGGAGTGAAAATAGCCCGTCGTAAGACGGGCTATTTTGTGGTTCGTTTGGCGTAATTGTTAAAAATTTAAACCTTCACGCCCCACGACCCACGACAAACGGCAGACGACGTGAAAAAAGGATTGTGCATGATGACAGAAAAACTTCGTGTGACAATCCTTTTTCATTGTACTATGTGAAAAAAAGAATAATCTTTATTAACGGGCTTATACGTGGAAAGTGAAAAATTATCTTGCATTTTACGTCTAACTCTCACCTTTTCTATACTTTAATAGCAATAATAGTCTATTGATTTATTCCTTTTTACTATGATATGATAATATTATGTTGTTAGGGAATCGAATAATTCGGATTCGATAGCTACTTAGAATTTACTAAGTTCAAAAAGTAACAAAGAAAAGGAGAATTTGCATTATGGTATTTTTATTAGCACTGTCACCGATCCTGTGGCTCATCATTTCCCTGGGCTTCCTGAAGATGCAGAGCTTCAAGGCTTGTCCTATTGCGCTGCTCATTTCCTTTGCCGTTGCCCTGGCCTGGTACAAGATGCCCGGCATGGACGCCGCCACGGCAGCTCTCGAAGGGGTGGCCCTTGCCTGCTGGCCGATCCTCTTGGTCATCATTGCCGCCATCTTTACGTATAACCTGACCTTGTACACGAAGAGTATGGACATCGTCAAGCACATGCTGACAACGGTCAGCAAGGACCGCCGCGTCCTGGCCCTGCTCATCGGCTGGGGGTTCGGTGCCTTCATGGAAGGCATGGCCGGCTTCGGTACGGCCATTGCCATCCCGGCTTCCATGCTGGTCGCCCTCGGTTTCGAACCTATCAAAGCCATTATGGTCTGCCTCGTCGCCAACTCCGTGCCGACGACCTTCGGCTCCATCGGCATCCCGGCCAGCACCCTGGCCAATCTCACCGGTCTCGATCCGGTCCAGCTCTCGACATACATTACGCTCCAGATCCTGCCCCTGAACATCATCTGTCCTTTCGTCATCGTTGCCATCGTCGGCGGTTCCCTGAAAGCCCTCAAAGGCGTCTTTACCATTACCCTGCTCTCGGCCTTGGGACTGGCTATCCCGGAACTGATCATTTCGGCCTTTGTCGGTCCTGAACTGGCAGTTATGGCTTCGTCTATCGTCATCATGGCCCTCATCGTCCTCTATTCCCATTTCCGTCCCAGCGAAAATCCGGAATACGCTATGGACATCAATCCGGCCCACGTTCCTCTCAAAGGCGGTCTCCTGGCCTGCCTGCCTTTTATCCTCATCTTCGTTTTCCTGCTCGTCACGTCGAAACTCGTGCCTTTCATCAACGGTCCGCTCATGGCGATTAAATCGTCGGTCCTCATCTATACCGGCCAGGGCGCGACGCCGTATACCTTCGTCTGGGTCAATACACCGGGCATCCTCATCCTTTTGGCGGCCTTCATCAGCGGCAAAGCTCAGTCGGCCAGCTTCGGCGAAATGCTCCATGTCCTTTGGAATACCATCAAAGGCCTGCGCAATACGATCATCACGATTATCGCCGTCATTGCCACGGCTAAAGTCATGGGCTACAGCGGCATGACCTCCCAGATTGCCCGCACGGCCGTTGAAGCGACAGGGATGATGTATCCGGCTATTGCCCCGCTCATCGGTTCCGTCGGTACCTTCATCACCGGCTCGGCCACGTCGAGCAATGTCCTCTTCGGCAATCTCCAGACCGATGCAGCGGCAGCCATCAATGCCAATAAAGCCTGGCTGGCAGCGGCCAATTCGGCGGGTACCTGCGTCGGCAAGATGATCTCGCCCCAGAGCATCGCCATCGCTGTAGGGGCCATCTCCCTGACCGGTAAGGACAACGAAATCCTCCAGGCCATCATGAAAGTCTACGTCCCGTACATTGTCCTCTTAGGTGCTATCGTCTACTTCGGACAAGCACTTGTGGGGTAAAGTTTGTAGTTTTTAGTTTGTAGTTATGGACCGCGTAAGAAGGTTTACCGCCTTCAGACGCGGTCCTTTTTTCATGTCGTTCATCGTAGGACGTTCATCGTTCATCGTTGTAGGGGCGGCCATAATCGGCCGTCCCTACAACGATGAACAATCTCTACACGTGCCAATTTTCACATACTATACGCAATAGTCATGCTTGAAATTTAACAGTACCTTTTTCGCATGAGTATTTTACAGCGGTTTGCTGTTTTATGATAAATAATATCATTTAAATAGAAACCGAATAGCATAAAATGGCTTTAAATAGATGATGATGCAAACAAATATCAAAATTTATTTAATTATAACTATCAGAATTTATAATTCTAAAGTAGAATCAATTTGTAGATTTTCTATGCACAAAGGCTAACTTTTTCCTATTTATTCATTGACGTTATTGATTTTCCATGATATTATTCTAGTCAGTAATTCACCTTTGGAAAATTTTTCACAAAGGTACTACGACAGAAGCGTCGATACATTCCATTTAGCAGGAGGAAGTTACGGTAATGAGAAAAGTAGAAATCATTACAGCTGAACAAGCAGCTCAGCTCGTAAAAGACAACGACACGATTACGTCTATCGGCTTCGTCAGCAGCGCCCATCCGGAAGCACTGACCAAAGCTTTGGAAAAACGGTTCCTCGACACCAACCAGCCGCAGAACCTGACTTACATCTATGCAGGCTCCCAGGGCAAACGCGACGGCCGTGCTGCAGAACACCTGGCACATACGGGCCTTTTGAAACGCGCCATCATCGGTCACTGGCAGACTGTTCCGGCCATCGGCAAACTGGCCGTGGAAAACAAAATCGAAGCGTACAACTTCTCGCAGGGCACGCTCGTCCACTGGTTCCGCGCACTGGCTGGCCACAAACTCGGCGTCTTCACGGACATCGGTTTGGAAACCTTCCTCGACCCGCGTCAGCTCGGCGGCAAACTCAATGACGTAACTAAAGAAGACCTCGTCAAATTAATCGAAGTCGACGGTCACGAACAGCTTTTCTATCCGACCTTCCCGGTCAACGTAGCTTTCCTCCGCGGTACCTATGCTGATGAAGCAGGCAACATCACGATGGATCAGGAAATCGGACCTTTCGAAAGCACGTCCGTTGCCCAGGCCGTTCACAACTGCGGCGGCAAAGTCGTCGTCCAGGTCAAGGACGTCGTCGCGCACGGCAGCCTCGACCCGCGCATGGTCAAGATTCCCGGCATCTATGTCGACTACGTCGTCGTAGCCGCTCCGGAAGATCATCAGCAGACCTATGACTGCGAATACGATCCGTCCCTCAGCGGTGAACACCGTGCTCCCGAAGGTGCTGCAGAAGCAGCGCTGCCGATGAGCGCCAAGAAGATCATCGGCCGCCGCGGCGCTTTGGAATTGACTGAAAACGCTGTCGTCAACCTCGGCGTCGGCGCTCCGGAATTCGTCGCTTCCGTTGCCGGTGAAGAAGGCATTGCCGATACGATCACCCTGACCGTCGAAGGCGGTGCTATCGGCGGCGTACCGCAGGGCGGCGCACGCTTCGGTTCTTCCCGCAATGCCGATGCCATCATCGACCATACCTACCAGTTTGACTTCTACGACGGCGGCGGCCTCGACATCGCTTACCTCGGCCTTGCCCAGTGCGATGAAAAAGGTAACATCAACGTCAGCAAGTTCGGCACGAACGTTGCCGGCTGCGGCGGTTTCCCGAACATTTCCCAGCAGACGCCGAACGTTTACTTCTGCGGCACCTTCACGGCCGGCGGCCTGAAAATCGCTGTCGAAGACGGCAAAGTCAAGATCCTTCAGGAAGGCAAAGCCAAGAAATTCATCAAGAACGTCGACCAGATTACCTTCAACGGTTCCTACGCGGCCCGCAACGGCAAACACGTTCTCTACATCACGGAACGCTGCGTATTCGAACTGACCAAAGAAGGTCTGAAACTGATCGAAGTCGCACCGGGCATCGATATTGAAAAAGATATCCTCGCTCACATGGACTTCAAACCGATCATCGACAATCCCAAGACCATGGACGCCCGTCTCTTCCAGGACGGCCCGATGGGTTTGAAAAAATAAATCATCATTTTTTAGAAAAAGAAGAAAGGTGAAAGCCGTGTATACTCTCGGAATCGACGTTGGTTCGTCCTCTTCCAAGGCAGTCATCCTGGAAGATGGCAAAAAGATTCTTGCCCATGCCGTCGTTGAAATCGGCACCGGCTCGACCGGTCCGGAACGCGTCCTGGGCGAAGTGTTCAAAGATACGAATTTAAAGATTGAAGACATGGCAAACATTATCGCAACAGGCTACGGCCGCTTCAATGTGGAATGTGCCAAAGGCGAAGTCAGCGAAATCACGTGCCATGCCAAAGGGGCAATCTTCGAATGCCCCGGTACGACGACCATCCTCGATATCGGCGGTCAGGACGTCAAATCGATCAAGCTGGACGGCCAGGGCCTGGTCATGCAGTTTGCCATGAACGATAAATGCGCCGCTGGTACGGGCCGTTTCCTCGACGTCATGTCGAAAGTACTGGAAATCCCGATGTCTGAAATGGGGGACTGGTACTTCAAGTCGAAGCATCCCGCTGCCGTCAGCAGTACCTGCACGGTTTTTGCTGAATCGGAAGTCATTTCCCTTCTTTCCAAAAATATCCCGAAAGAAGACATCGTAGCCGGTGTCCATCAGTCCATCGCCGCTAAGGCCTGCGCCCTCGTGCGCCGTGTCGGCGTCGGTGCGGATCTGACCATGACCGGCGGCGGCTCCCGCGATCCCGGGGTCGTCGATGCCGTCTCGAAAGAATTAGGTATCCCTGTCAGAGTTGCTCTGCACCCGCAAGCCGTTGGTGCTCTTGGAGCTGCTTTGATTGCTTATGATAAAATCAAGAAATAAGTCAAAGGAGAGAGAAAATCATGAGTGAAGAAAAAACAGTAGATATTGAAAGCATGAGCGCCAAGGAAGCTCTTGGCTACTTCTTGCCGAAAGTCGATGCAGACGCACGTAAAGCGAAAAAGGAAGGCCGCCTCGTTTGCTGGTCCGCTTCCGTCGCTCCTCCGGAATTCTGCACCGCTATGGACATCGCCATCGTCTATCCGGAAACCCACGCAGCCGGCATTGGTGCCCGCCACGGCGCACCGGCAATGCTCGAAGTTGCTGAAAACAAAGGCTATAACCAGGACATCTGTTCCTACTGCCGCGTCAACATGGGCTATATGGAACTCATCAAACAGGAAGCTCTGACAGGTAAAACTCCGGAAGTCCTCAAAAACTCTCCGGCTTCTCCGATTCCTCTTCCGGATGTTGTCCTCACCTGCAACAATATCTGCAATACCCTCCTCAAATGGTATGAAAACCTTGCTAAAGAACTGAACGTACCTCTGATCAACATCGACGTACCGTTCAACCATGAATTCCCGGTTACGAAACACGCAAAACAGTACATCGTCGGCGAATTCAAACACGCTATTAAACAGCTCGAAGACCTCTGCGGCCGTCCCTTCGACTATGACAAATTCTTCGAAGTACAGAAACAGACACAGCGCTCCATCGCCGCCTGGAACAAAATCGCAACGTACTTCCAGTACAAACCGTCGCCGCTCAACGGTTTCGACCTCTTCAACTACATGGGCCTCGCCGTTGCCGCTCGTTCTTTGAACTACTCTGAAATCACGTTCAACAAATTCCTCAAAGAATTGGACGAAAAAGTTGCCAACAAGAAATGGGCTTTCGGCGACAACGAAAAATCCCGTGTTACCTGGGAAGGCATCGCTGTCTGGATCGCTCTCGGCCACACCTTCAAAGAACTCAAAGGTCAGGGTGCTCTCATGACTGGTTCCGCTTATCCTGGCATGTGGGACGTTTCCTACGAACCGGGCGACCTCGAATCCATGGCAGAAGCTTATTCCCGTACGTACATCAACTGCTGCCTCGAACAGCGCGGTGCCGTTCTTGAAAAAGTCGTCCGCGACGGCAAATGCGACGGCTTGATCATGCATCAGAACCGTTCCTGCAAGAACATGAGCCTCCTCAACAACGAAGGCGGCCAGCGCGTCCAGAAGAACCTCGGCGTACCGTATGTCATCTTCGACGGTGACCAGACTGACGCCCGCAACTTCTCGGAAGCACAGTTCGATACCCGCGTAGAAGCTTTGGCAGAAATGATGGCAGACAAGAAAGCCAATGAAGGAGGAAACCACTAATGAGCCAGATTGATGAACTTATCAGCAAATTACAGGAAGTATCCAACCATCCCCAGAAGACGGTTTTGAACTATAAAAAACAGGGCAAGAAACTCGTAGGCATGATGCCGTACTACGCTCCGGAAGAAATCGTATACGCAGCCGGTGCTCTCCCGGTCGGCATGTTCGGTTCCCAGAACCCGAAAATCGCCGCAGCCCGCACGTATCTCCCTCCCTTCGCTTGTTCCTTGATGCAGGCCGACATGGAACTCCAGCTCAACGGCACGTATGACTGCCTCGACGCTGTCATCTTCTCCGTTCCCTGCGATACGCTCCGCTGCATGAGCCAGAAATGGCACGGCAAAGCTCCGGTCATCGTCTTCACACAGCCGCAGAACCGCAAGATCCGCCCGGCTGTCGACTTCCTCAAAGCCGAATATGAACATGTCCGCGCTGAATTGGAACGCATCCTCGGCGTCAAGATTTCCGACCTCGCTATCCAGGAAGCTATCAAAGTTTACAACGAAAACCGCAGAGTCATGCGCGAATTCTGCGACGTCGCTGCGCAGTACCCGCAGATCTTCACACCGGTCAAACGCCACGACGTCATCAAAGCCCGCTGGTTCATGGACAAAGCCGAACACACAGCTGTCGTCCGCGAACTCATCGATGCTGTCAAGAAAGAAGCTGTCCAGCCGTGGAAAGGCAAGAAAGTCATCCTCTCCGGCATCATGGCTGAACCGGATGAATTCCTCGACATCTTCAGCGAATTCAACATCGCTGTCGTCGCTGACGACCTCGCTCAGGAATCCCGTCAGTTCCGCACGGACGTACCGTCTGGCATCGATCCGCTCGAACAGCTCGCTCAGCAGTGGCAGGACTTCGACGGCTGCCCGCTCGCTTTGAACGAAGACAAACCGCGCGGCCAGATGCTCATCGACATGACCAAGAAATACAATGCTGACGCTGTCGTTATCTGCATGATGCGCTTCTGCGATCCTGAAGAATTCGACTATCCTATCTACAAACCGGAATTCGAAGCTGCCGGTGTCCGCTACACCGTCCTCGATCTCGACATCGAATCGCCGTCGCTCGAACAGCTTCGCACCCGTATCCAGGCTTTCTCTGAAATTCTCTAAGACAGCCTGACTGACTATGTTATCTGGGCGGGACTCCGCAAGGAGCCTGCCACAGAATATATATTTACCACTAAATATAAATCTTTTAGGAGGAAACTCAATCATGGAATTCAAACTTTCTGAATTACAGCAAGATATTGCAAATCTCGCAAAAGATTTCGCAGAAAAAAAATTAGCTCCGACCGTTAAAGAACGCGACGAAAAAGAAGAATTCGACCGCGCTATCCTCGATGAAATGGGCACCCTCGGCCTCCTCGGCATTCCCTGGGAAGAAGAAAACGGCGGCGTAGGCGCTGACTTCCTCAGCCTCGCAGTTGCCTGCGAAGAAGTCGCTAAAGTCGATCCCTCCATCGCACTCAGCTTCGAAGTACACACCATGCTCTGCTCCTGGCCGATTTGGAAATTTGGCACAGCTGAACAGAAAGCTAAATTCCTCAAACCCCTCGCAGAAGGCAAAAAACTCGGCGCTTTCGGCCTTACCGAACCGAACGCTGGTACCGACGCTTTGAACGGCTCCACTGTCGCTACGAAGAACGAAGACGGCAGCTACACCCTGAACGGCTCTAAAGTCTTCAACACCAACGGCGGCGAAGCTGACGTCACTGTCGTATTCGCTTCTACAGACAAATCCAAAGGTGCGAAAGGCATGAGCGCTTTCATCCTCGAAAAAGGCATGGAAGGCTTCACATACGGTAAAAAAGAAGTTAAAATGGGTATCCGCGCTTCCGTACAGCGTGAACTCGTTTTCCAGAACGTAAAAGTTCCGGCTGAAAACCTCCTCGGTAAAGAAGGCGAAGGCTTCAAGATCGCTATGATGACCCTCGACGGCGGCCGTGTCGGCGTCGGCGCACAGGCTCTCGGCATTGCTGAAGGCGCTTACAACGCAGCTGTCCAGTACGCAAAAGAACGTACACAGTTCGGCAAACCGATTGCTAAATTCCAGGCTATCGGCTTCATGCTCGCTGACATGAAACTCAAGATCGAAACAGCACGCCTCGCTGTCTACAAAGCAGCTTGGAAGATGGCTCAGCCGGACGTTAAATCCTACTCCGTCGATGCAGCTATCGCTAAGAAATATGCTTCCGACATCGCGATGCAGGTTACCACCGATGCTGTCCAGGTATTCGGCGGCTACGGCTTCACTCGCGAATATCCGGTTGAACGCTACATGCGCGACGCTAAGATCACTCAGATCTACGAAGGCACCAACCAGGTACAGCAGATGGTCATCTCCGGCGCAATCCTCAGATAATCACAGCACGCTCCTCCTTTTGAAACACGTATAGAAATAGTATAAAACAGTATGAGATAAAACCGCTTACAAAAAAGGCCCTGCCGCATCACGCGACAGGGCCTTTTTTTCGTAGTTCGTTCATCGAAAATAAAAATAAACATTGCGACCTACGATGAACGATCCACGACCCACGGATCACGTGCGCTGCTTTAGCGCCGCATAACATTTCTCCGATACAGGCACAGGCACGCCGCATTGTTTCGCCAGGCGGATGAGAGCGCCGCTGAAGGTGTCCAGTTCGCTCTGGTGGCCGGCGGCGAGGTCCCGCTTCAGGGAGCTCGTAGCGTCCATGTCGTCGCTCTTGACGATGCGCTGGTACTGGTCTTCGACGACATCATCCGGCAGGGGGACGCCGGCGGCTTTGCCGACATTGTAGGCTTCCTGCAGGAGGGCTTTGAATTCTTCCTTGCCATGAGGCTGGGAGAGGGCGCCGCCGATAGAGGTCATGTAGTAGGCCGTGAGGACGTTGTAAGCGCAGTTGAGGATGAATTTGCGCCAGATTTCGACCTGGATGTTCTCTGCTTTGCAGCACGTCAGGCCCGGGTGGTTGAGGACGTCGTAGACCTTCTGGACGGCGTCTTTGTCGTCAGAGCCGATGTAGATGCGGGCGAATTTCCCTTCCTGGCGGATGGAATAGTCTTCTTCATAAGACGACGTGATATAGATGGCCGAATCGACGATTTTCCCCTTTTTCATGAGGCGTGCTGCTTCGTCGTGATAGGTGAAGCCATTGAGGACGGGGACGACGATTGTTTCTTCGCCGATGCAGGGCAGGGCCGCCGTCAGGGCCGCTTCCAGGGAATAATTCTTGACGCAGACGAAAATGATGTCCTGCAGGCCTGCGCTGGCTGGATCGTCGGTGACGGTCGGATGGGCCGTGTGTTCACCGAAAAAGTCGCTGTGCGTGACGAGGCCGTTCGTAATGAGCGATTCCTTGCGCTTCCTGCGGGCGATGAGCGTCACATCGTGATAATTGGCACAGAGGACGGACGCCAGATAACCCCCGACGCCGCCGATGCCGGTAACCATGATTTTCATAGTAATCAACCCCTCTTTATAGATAAAATGAATTACTTCTATTATCGCACAATCTATACCTAAAAGATATACTAAAATAACATATGAATACTTGAACATATTTTGTTAAAATGGTATGATTAGGGCAAATGAAGAATGTGATTTTCCAAAGGAGGCTTTACTATGGCAGAAGAATCTTTGAAAGAAACGACCTGTTCCTGCTGCGGCGGGGCAGGGGAACATGAACACCATCACCATCATGATGATGACGCCCTGGATTTGGACAAAATCGGCACGTGCAGCTGCTGCGCCGGTGACGATGATGATGGCGAAGAAGAGGAAGAAATGCCCTTATGGACCCTCATCGTCGGTACACTTCTCTTCCTGGTTACATACCTGACGGATCTCATCCCTGAAGCATTTTCGCTCCCGGCCTATATCGTGGCCTACCTCTTCCTGGGCTACGGCGTCCTGCGGGAAGCGGGGGAAAACATTCTCAAACGCCAGCCTTTCGATGAAAATTTCCTCATGGCCATTGCCACCATCGGCGCCTTTTGCATCGGCGACTATCCCGAAGCTGTAGCTGTCATGCTTTTCAGCCGCATCGGTGAAGCCATGGAAGAGAAAGCCGTCCACCGCAGCCGCAAACAGGTCGCGGCCGCCATCGACCTGCGCCCGGAAGTCGTCCAGCGCCTCAATGAAGACGGGACGACGACAGAAATCCCGGCGAAAGAAGCCGCTGTCGGCGATGTCGTGGCCGTCCGCGTCGGCGACCGCATCCCTCTCGACGGCATCGTCGTCGCCGGCGACAGCCTCATCGATACGTCGGCCCTTACCGGTGAACCGGTCCCGGTAGCCTGCCGCGAAGGTTCGGAAGTCCTCTCGGGCAGCATCAATACGAGCGGCGTCCTGCACGTCAAAGTTACGAAGCCTCTGGCCGAATCGATGGTCACGAAGATTTTGGAATCCGTCGAAAAGGCGGCGGCCCGCAAGCCGAAAATCGACCGTTTCATCACGCGCTTTGCCCGTATTTATACGCCGGCTGTGGTGGCCATTGCCGTTGGCACGGCCGTTATCCCGTCCCTCGTCACGGGTCACTGGAACTACTGGATTTACACGGCCTTGACCTTCCTGGTCATCAGCTGCCCCTGCGCCCTGGTCCTCAGCGTGCCCCTCAGCTTCTTTGCCGGCATCGGTGCCGCTTCCAAACAGGGCATCCTTTTTAAGGGTGGCATTGCCATTGAACAGATGAAGCGCATCGGCGCCGTCGTCTTCGATAAGACCGGTACGATTACGAAAGGCAATTTCGTCGTCCATCAGGTTGAGTCTGCCGACAACCGCAGCGACGACGATGTCCTCGCCCTCTGTGCGTCTGCCGAACAGGCCTCGAACCATCCTATCGCCCGCAGCGTCGTCGCCCAGGCCTGCGAACGGGGCCTGACCCTGACGGAACCGTCGGCTATCGAAGAAATCGCCGGCCAGGGCCTGCGTGCCAACGTCGGCGGTCACCTTGTCCTCTGCGGCAACCAGCGCCTCATGGACGCCCAGAAGATTACCCTGCCTGAGCTTACGGCGACGGAATACGGTTCGGAACTCTACGTCGCCGTCGACGGCGAATATGCCGGCCGCCTGGTCATTTCCGATACGATCAAGGAAGATGCTGTCGACGCCGTCAAAGCGATTTCCCAGATGGGCATTACGACGGCCATGCTGACCGGCGATTCCCAGCAGGCTGCGGACTACATCGCGTCTAAGACGGGCATCGACGACGTGCGGGCCAAACTCCTGCCCCAGGATAAAGTCGATCAGATGGACGCCCTGCGCAGAAAATACGGTCCTGTCCTCTTCGTCGGCGACGGCATCAACGACGCGCCGGTCCTGGCCGGTGCCGATGTCGGTGCCGCCATGGGCAGCGGGGCTGATGCGGCTGTCGAAGCGGCCGACGTGGTCTTCATGCATTCCCGTGTCAGCGCCGTACCGGCAGCCCTGCACCTTTCGAAGGAAACGATGAAGATTGCCATGGAAAACGTCATCTTCGCCTTAGGCGTCAAAGCCGTCGTCATGATTGCCGGTTTTGCCGGCTACGCTTCCATGTGGGCTGCCGTCTTCGCCGATTCCGGCGTGGCCGCCCTCTGCGTCCTCAACTCTGTGCGCATGCTTTACAAAAAATAAAGCCTTTTAGATAAAAGCGTAATAAAAACGTTTAACCTAATTAAGAATATAACGTTTAACGCAAATAAATTTAAAAATATTAAATAATTTCCTTGACAAACCGCCTCTTTTCAGCGATAATAGGCACATCACACAAACACAGAAAGATATAAGAACAACGATGAACGGGTAAAAGACGATGTCCCATCCTCTACAGAGAGCCGGCGCAGCTGAGAGTCCGGCGAGTACCAATCGTCCGACTTCGCCCGGGAGTTTCTGTACCGACCGTTTTTCTAGGGAACTGAGGTGCAGACGCCAGCCGGCGTTATGGGCAGTCTTGTCAGACACTGAGTATAATGACAGGGTGGTACCGCGAATCATCGCCCCTGTTGCTCCGCTGGAGCAGCAGGGGTTTTATATTTCCTGTGTGTGCGTATAATGTATTCATTTATTGGTTATCCATTTGCTAGATAGTATTGAGAGAGGTATTGGTTATGGAAAAAGTAATGGGGAAAATCATGACCGCTGCTGCTGATACGCGGGCAGCTGCCGGCACGATGACAAATTTCCGCTGGAAAATCGCGTTCTTAATCTTTTTAATCAGTTTCGTCGCCTACATGGACCGCGTCAACCTTTCCGTTGCCACACCGGTCATCATGCAGGAATTCGGCTTCACGAAAATCGACATGGGCTTCATCCAGACCTGTTTCTTTGCCAGCTATGCCCTGATGCAGGTCCCCGGCGGCATTCTCGCTGAAAAATTCGGCATGCGCAAGACTGGGTCCCTGGCCATCCTCTGGTGGTCCGCCTTCACGGCTTTCACGGCCCTGGCGAAAGGCAAAATCAGCTTCGCCGCTGTCCGTTTTGCCTTCGGCCTCGGCGAAGGTCCTGTCTTCCCGTCCTTAGGCGCTGCGACCTACACGTGGTTCAATAAACGGGAAAAAGGCAAAGCCAGCTCGTCCATCCTGCTCGGCACTTTCTTCGGTCCCGTCGTCGGCCCTGTTGCCACGGTCGCTCTCATGGGCCTCTTCGGCTGGCACGCCGTCTTCCTCATCTTCGGTATCGTCGGTGCCGTCCTGGCCTGGGTTTGGCATCACTTCGCCTGCGATAATCCTGCAGACAGCCCGTACGTCAATGCCGAAGAAGCAGCTTACATCAACGAAGGCCGTTCGGCTGACTCCTTGAAGAAAGCGGTTGCTCCGTGGCACAAATTCTTACGTTCCACCCAGTTCTGGGCCGTCGGCATCCAGTTCATGGTCGTCGACTACATTATGTACGTCTTCTTAGCATGGCTGCCTATGTACTTAACAGAAGTACACAATATGTCCCTGAAATCCATGGGCTTCTGGGCTTCCTGCCCGTGGATCGCCCTGATGGCCATGGTCTTCTTAGCCGGCTTTGTTTCCGACAAGATCGCTAACGGCAGCCACAGCGAAATGCAGTATAAAATGCGCACCGTCACGGCTATGGCCGGCGTCGCTGTTACGTCCATCGGCCTCTACATCGCGTCCCATACGGCCGATCCTGCGATGAACATCTTCTGGATGTCCGTTTCCCTCGGTGCTTTAGGCTTCGCCATGAGCGCCAGCTGGTCTTCCGTCATCTCCCTGGGCGGCAAATATACCGGTTCCGTTTCCGGCTGGATTAACCTCTGGGGCAACATCGGCGGCGTCCTCGCTCCGATTGTCACGGCTTTCTTCGTCACCAACTACGGCTGGAACAACGCCTTCACGGCAACGTCCCTCTTCGGTATCATCGCCATCGTAGCCTGGATCTTCGTCAACCCGGGCAAACAGCTCGTACCGCAGGATAAATAAGGAATTATAATGAAAAAAGGATTGTGCATGAAGAATCTTGTCATCATGCACAATCCTTTTTTCTGTCGTTCAAGGGTGATGCGTCAGCGAGCCCGCGCGAATCCTGTGCATATCCTCAATCTGGATTTGGGTGGATATTTCGGCAAACAAACCACGCCAAAGGAACCACAAAAGGCCTGCCGCAAATACGGCAGGCCTTTTCTCTCTGGAGCGGATGAAGGGGATCGAACCCTCGTACCAAGCTTGGGAAGCTCGTATTCTACCACTGAATTACACCCGCATGATAGGTACTTTATAAGTGTAACAGAAGGCTCCCGATTTGTAAAGCCTTTCCTTTTGAAGTTTGTCACGATACGGATAAATTTCACGTCCTTTTTTCAAGAATTTTACTCAAAAAATCATAAGAGTGTTGGAATTGCAACAGTAAATGGAGAAAAAAAGTCCTATACTTAAGCCATGGAAAGCAAAGAGATACATTAACAGTGTTGAGTAAAGGAGAAAGTAGCATGAGTAAGAAAATTACAGAAAAAGTTACTTGGGTAGGTAAAATCGACTGGGAACTGAACGAATTCCACGGTCATGAATATTCCACGGAAAAAGGTTCTTCTTATAATTCCTATTTAATCCGCGATAAAAAGACGGTCCTCATGGATACGGTCTGGAAACCCTTCGATGAAGAATTTGTCGCCAACTTGAAAAAGGAAATCGACCTCAAAGACATCGACTACATCGTCATGAACCACAACGAAAACGACCACAGCGGTGCCCTGCCGGCATTGATGCGGGAAATCCCGGATACGCCGATTTACTGCACGAAGAAAGGCGAAGCCATCCTGCGCGGCCTCTATCATCAGGACTGGAACTTCGTCAACGTCAAGACCGGCGATACCCTCGATTTGGGCGACAGCCAGCTCGTCTTTATCGAAGCCGCCATGCTCCACTGGCCGGACACGATGTTCACCTACATGACAGGCGAAAACATCCTCTTCAGCAACGACGGTTTCGGTCAGCACTACGCCAGCGAACGGATGTACAATGACTGCGTCGACCAGGCCGAACTCTACAACGAAGCAATGAAATACTACGCCAACATCCTCAACCTCTACAGCCCGATGGTCACGCGCAAAATCGATGAAATCCTGAAGATGAACGTTCCCGTCAATATGATTTGCCCGAGCCACGGCGTCATCTGGCGCAAAGACCCTCTGAAAATCGTCGCTAAATACCAGCAGTGGGCCAAAGCATACCAGGAAAACCAGATCACCATCATTTACGACACCATGTGGAACTCCACACGCCGCATGGCAGAATGCATCGCCGAAGGCCTGCGCGAAGTCGACCCGACGCTGACAGTAAAACTCTTCAACTCTGCCGTCGACGACAAGAACGACATCGTCACAGAAGTCTTCAAATCGAAAGCCATCCTCGTCGGCTCGCCGACCATCAACTACGGCTTCCTCTTCTCCATCGGCGGTATCATGGAAATGATCCGCGGCCTGAAATTCAAGAATAAGAAAGCCGCTGCTTTCGGCAGCTATGGCTGGAGCGGTGAAGCTGTCAAACAGATTACAGCTCTCCTCCAGGGTGCTGGCTTCGACGTCGTCAACGACGGCCTGCGCTGCCAGTGGAACCCGGACCAGGCAACCCAGGAAACATGCCGCCAATACGGCCGTGATTTCGCAGCAGCCGTCAACGCTTCCGAAGCCAAGGAAGATGGCGTACAGACCGAACTCGGCGATTACAACAACGACGAACAGATCGGCAAGGCTGCCAAAGAACATTTCGAAGATTGGGAAAAAGATGCCCGTGAAGGCGTAAAAGGCGGCTATGCCGGCTAAGTAGGGAATGTGGCTCGTGGTTAGTGGCTCGTGGTTAGTGGATCGTGGCTAGTAGCTGGCTACTAGCTCTTGCCTCCCTTTATAGGGGAGGTGGCCTGAAAGGCCGGAGAGGTTGCTTTAAATTTAAAGTGATAATACTTGCGAACCGGATTTGTGTGAGCGGGCGCCCCACGTGGGTGCCCCTACAAAAAAGGGCTGTCGCACATGCGACAGCCCTTTTTTTATTCTGGAGCGGATGAAGGGGATCGAACCCTCGTACCAAGCTTGGGAAGCTCGTATTCTACCACTGAATTACACCCGCATGAACTTTTACTTGTTCATTTTACCAGTATTCATGCGGTTTGTAAGGGTTTTCGAAGAATTTTCTTGAAATACTGGTAAAATAAGGCCTCACGGCTTTTTATAATAGTTAACAATGGGCGGAAAAGCAGATAAAATCTAGCTTTTTCCGCCTTTTTTATTGATTTTCTGAGTAATTGTTTTACTGTACATTTTCGCTGATTTTTAGTGATTTTTCTTCAAAAGGAGTGCAGGAGGGGTGCAGTTTGACCCTGAATACAAGCTCTACATTTATGGAATACAAGCTTTAAAGGGCCTATAAACCGCATGGTTAAGCGATTTTATGAAAAATAAAAAGGGACAATGATTTATGAATGAAATGGTAATAAAAATACAATTTATAGTATCGTAGTATATCAAAGAGGCTCTCTAAGTGAGCCTCTTTTTTAGGAGGTGTAATTGTTGGCTACTGTAATCAATCGCGGAAATGGTCATTGGGAGCTTCGGGTCTATATAGGTCAAGATAAGGACGGCAACAAAATCCGTAAAAGTAAACGCATCGTAGCTAAATCCAAAAGAGTCGCTATGAAGGAACTAGATAAATTCAGACTACAACTTCAGGCAAAAGAATTACAAGCTGAAGAAGTAGCTGCTCCTGTCCATAAGGATATGGCAATTACCTTTGATACTTTTGTCGGTATCTGGGATAAGAGACATAATATCCATCTGGCCATGACGACAAGGGAACATAACCGGGCACTGTTGCGAAACCGGATTCTGCCATTCTTCCATGACAAACCTATCGAAAATATCAACGTTGAAGATATCCGGGCTTTCATCTATGAACTTCACCAGAGTGAGATTCATCATAATTCTAGGCAAAAACAACGATTCTTGTCAGAGACGATGATTCACAAAAACTTTGCTCTTTTAAAACATATCCTGTCTAAAGCTGTTGAATGGGGCTATATCAAGGAAAACCCTTGTGACAGATTAGAACACAGAGAAATACCAAAGCCTAATTATCATCACTATCCCATTATTCAGGAAGAACAGCTGAAGAAATTGCTGAAGGCAATAGATGCTTTACCTGATAACTACAGTGACAAGTCCATCCGGACAGTTTACATCAGTGACTTCCTCAGCCAATTATTAGAACAACTTAAAAGAAAACAAATCAAATATCTGGAATCGAAAGGATATATAAATGAGGACAATTATGTCTTCTTGGCGGTAAGGCGTCGTCATGATTGCCTGGTTTGCCGGCTACGCTTCCATGTGGGCTGCCGTCTTTGCCGATTCCGGCGTCGCCGCCCTGTGTGTCCTCAATTCGGTCCGCATGCTCTATAAAAAATAACTGACCATCTCCCGATGACAGTTCCATAACAGAAAGCCCCGTCGAAGAAATTTCCTTCGACGGGGCTTTGTTGTAGATGCTACTTGATTTCTATTTCGTAAACTGCAAGGGGACTGTCGATACGACGACGTCTAAGTAAGGCAGGGTACGGAGTCTTAGCAGCCAGCCGCTCTGGTTGTGAAGCAGGCGGTGCCATAATTTTTTCGTTTCAAATTCCGGAATGAGGACGGTAATCGTATCTTTCGGAGCCGTCTCTTTCCGCAGCTCTTGGATAAAAGTGATGAGCGGGTCCGTCAACTGCCGATAAGGCGATTGAAGCATGATGAGCTCGATGTCGGGTTCCAGTTGGCGCCACAAGGTTTTGATTTTTTTACCCCGTTCATCATCGCTGTAGACGTGGACGGCATAGATTTTATCTTTCGGACCGCTGATGATCTTGGCGTAGCGAATGGCCTTGGCTACGGCTTGAGTCGGGGACGCGATGGGGATGATGATGATATTGCGGCCTAAGTCGGTGGTCATGACTTTCGTATACTCTTCCGGTGTCAGCAACAGCTGTTCTCGGACGTCATCATAGTGATGATGGACTTTAAGGAACATATAGACCAAGGTCGGGATGAGCAGGACGATGATCCAGGCTCCGTAGATGAATTTGGTGATGAGGACGATGACGACGACGCAGGCCGTGACCAGGGCACCGAAGCCGTTGATGACGGAAAAGAGGCGCCAGTTTCGTTCCCGGCATTGTCTCCAGTAGACGACCATGGCCGATTGGGCAATGGTGAAGGAGAGGAATACGCCGATGGCATAGAGGGAAATGAGGTGCTCAATATTACCCTGGAAGAGGACAATCAAGATGCCGGCCATGAGCGTCAGGACTTGGATGCCGTTAGAATAGCTCAGGCGTTCACCGCGGTTGGCAAAGTAGCGGGGGACGTAGCCGTCGACGGCCATGAAAGAAAGAAGAGGCGGCAGGCCGTTGTAGGCCGTATTGGCGGCGATGTAGAGGATGACCATCATCAAAATCTGGATGACATAGTAAATAAAGGTCCGGCTGAAGATATCTTCGACAAGGAGGGACAATAGGGTGTAGCCTTGTGTCGGCAAGAGGTGAAGATAAATGATGAGGTAACCGAGGCCGCCGAGCATGATTGCCAGGATACAGGCCATGATAGCCGTCGTTTCGATGGCGTTTTTTTGCTGAGGCGCCTTGAACATGGTGACGCCGTTGGCAATGGCTTCGATGCCGGTCATGGAACTACAGCCGTTAGCAAAGGCCCGCAGGACGATGAGCATCAAGGCGGTCTGATTCAATGGGGCTACCGTTTCGACAGCGACGGTATGAGCCGTGAGGGTGCCGTTCCAGATTTGATAGAAGCCGCCGATTAAGGTGATCCCCATGGCAGCCAAGAAGAAGTACGTCGGCCAGACGAAGACGGTTGAGGCCTCCCTGGTACCGCGCAGGTTGACGATCATCATCAGGATGAGAACGCCGAGGTCAAGGTAGACGTGATAAGGGTGGAGGACCGGAAAGGCACTGACCAGCGCCGCCGTCCCTGAAGAAATGGAAACGGCAACGGTCAGGATGTAATCGGCCAGAAGCGCCGCCCCTGCCGTAAGGGCCGGGTAGACACCGAGGTATTTCATGGCGATGCCATAGGAACCGCCGCCGCCCGGATTGACCCGGACGACCTGGGTATAGGACAGGGCAACGATGAATAATAAGGCAATGATAGCTAAGACGATAGGTCCGAAATAACGGTATGTCGCTAAGGTCGGTACCGAAGCCAGGACGATGGCAATCTGTTCCGGCCCGTACCCGACGGATGACAGGGCATCCGATGAGAAAATAGGCAGGGCCTTCCATTTTGGCATCTGTTCGCCCTCGAGTTTGGTATTCTCCAAAGGCTTGCCGAGAAGGTGGCGACTAATCGTTTTGAATAGCATGATAGCCTCCTTTTTTTATTGTAAGAAACTGCATTTTGCTAAATACAGCTCAGTATAGTCCCTTTTCATACTCCTGTCAATAAAGGTTTTTCATGTGTTATTCCTGTTGACCATAAGATTTCAGAAACAATAGCAAAAAGACATCCCTCGCTGCTGCAAGTCAAAGGATGCCTTTTTGTCTAAGGAGGAAATCGTGTTATTTAGAGGCGACGAGGGCTTCTAATTTAGCGAGTCGTGCATTGAGATCCTGGTTTTTACTTACATCCCTTGGATAGTAAAAAGAAGGAGGCTGCACAAATCATGGGAAAACACTTTGATGAAATGCGGAAAGGGTAGATAGTTACAATAACGTTTATATATGGGAGAGAACGTGTATTGCGTTCTCTCTTCTTTTTTTGTTTTTTTATGGATACTAAAACATGTTAATAAAGAAAGAATGATTTCAATTGTTCTTAAATGATGTCAAATGAAGGAGCTGATTATATTATCTTTTAAATATTTTCATCAAGCTCCTAAGGATTATAAAGTTTATCCTATCATAGGAAAAAACTAAAGTTTTTTCCATAAGTCAAGAAAGAGACTGTATAGCAAAGAAAGGTGGTCATATTATGAGTAAATCTTTGAGGAAACGTAATATCGAAAAACAGTTAAACAACAGAAAGGAATATTATGACAGGGAAGAGAAAGAAAAGAAAACCGTCCAAATAAATACTCGGTGTACAGCTCATACAAAGAAAATACTTGATGAAAAAGTAAAGGAAAGCGGCTTAACCGTATCCGAATATATAACACGCTTGATTGAAGAGGGGCAGGGCAAAACAGATTAATTGTTTCGTTACTGGACCGCGTGTAAAATCGGCGATGCCTTTCATGAAAAAAGCCTCCTTTTTTTTGCAAATCGTACTCACTATATCAATCTGGGCAAGCTTTTTCAATATAGGACATAAAATTATCATAAAACTGTTGTAATGACGAAAAATCTGCTACAATAAAGCTGTATTAGTCTGTGTTAGCAGATGTTCACAAAGGAGGTTTCTCATGAAAACATTAGACGAATTGTATCAGGAAATGCTTAAGCGCGCTGTCGACGGCAAGCCTGTCAGCGTACCGGACGGCGACCCGAAGCTCATCGACTGCCTGGCCCATCCCGATGACCATCCCCTCGTCTGGCGTGTCAAACCCTGTCTTTGCCCGCCCGATGAACCGCGTCACTGCCAGGAAGCCTGTGATTGGGGCGCTATCAAGAACGGTCCCGACGGCGTTGTCGTCGACGACAAGAACTGCGTCGGCTGTCAGGCCTGTGTCGATGCCTGCAAACTCGATGCCCTGAAGACCCGCAAGGACCTCATCCCGGCCGTGCAGGACCTGCATGACTATGACGGCCCGATTTACGCCCTCGTCGCCCCGGCTGTTTCCGGTCAGTTCGGTCCGGACGTCACCATGGGCAAACTGCGCACGGCCCTCAAGCGCCTCGGCTTTACGGGTATGCTGGAAGTCGCCGTCTTTGCCGATATCCTGACCTTGAAGGAAGCTCTGGAATTCGATAAGAACGTCAACAGCGAAGAACAGTTCCAGCTGACGAGCTGCTGCTGCCCCATGTGGATTGCCATGATCCGCAAACTCTATCACCAGCTCCTGCCCAACGTCCCCGGTTCCGTTTCGCCGATGATTGCCGGCGGCCGTACCGTCAAGGCCCTCCATCCGAAGGCGAAGACCGTCTTCATCGGCCCCTGCCTGGCCAAAAAAGCAGAACGGAAGGAAGCGGATATTGCCGGTGCCATCGACCATGTCCTGACCTATCAGGAACTGCGCGACCTCTTTTCGGTCACGGATATTGACCTGGCCAGCCTGCCGGAAGACAACGTGCCCCACGCTTCGGAAGCGGGCATCAGCTATGCCTATGCCGGCGGCGTCGCTGAAGCTGTCAAGGAAACGGTCCATCAGCTCAATCCGGACCGGAAAATCGATATCAAGACACGCCGTGCTGACGGTGTCCCGAACTGCAAAGCCATGATCAATGATATCCTGGCCGGCAACCGGGACGGCAACTTCTTCGAAGGCATGGGTTGCATGGGCGGCTGCGTCGGCGGTCCGCGGGCTATCATCAAGAAAGAAGAAGGCAAAGCCAACGTCCAGGCCTACGGCAAAGAAGCGGCCTACAAGACACCGATGGAAAACCCCTACGTCATCGAACTCTTAAAGAAACTCGGCTTCCCGACAGTAGAAGAATTCCTCGAACGGAGCCACCTCTACGACCGGAAGTTTGATTAAGAGTTTGTAGTTTACAGTTTTTAGAAATGCCTCTGTTCTTTCAGTTCCGCGAACTGCGTCAGCAGATCCGGCTTTTCCGGGCTCTGGTAGGTATAGTCCGGCAGGGCGGCTTTGGCTTTTTCGACGGCTGCTTTGAAGTCGTAGTAGACCTGCCATTTCGATTCGACCAGTTCGTGTCCCGTCTGACGCAGGAGAAAGGCCGGGTGGTACGTGGGCATGACGTCGTAGCCGCGCCACGTGAACCATTTACCGCGGTTACGCATGATGCTGGCCGCCCGGCCGTAGAAGTACTGGAAGGCCACTTTGCCGAGACAGACGATGACTTTTGGTTTTACGAGTTCGATTTCCTTTACCAAATGGATGTCCGCGCAGCGGCGCCCTTCTTCCAAGGTCGGCGTGCGGTTGTTCTTGGGCCGGCATTTGACGATGTTCGTCACGTAGACGTGGTCCCGCGTCAGGCCGACACTCCAGAGGGCCTTGTCGAGGAGCTGTCCCGACGGGCCGACGAGGGGCACGCCGTATTCATCTTCCACACTGCCAGGTCCTTCGCCGACGAACATCAATGGTGACGACGCATCGCCGGAATAGCGCGTCGGCCCCCGGTTCCCTTCATCGCGCAGGTGGCATTCCCGGCAGGTCATCAGGCTTTGCAGCCAATCCTTCATTTTTTCATCAACATCAGTACAAGTCATAAAAATCCCTTCTTCAAGTTAAAAGCTATTTTCACTATAACAAGAAGAAGGGATTTTTTCAAGTTCGCCTTGTGGTATAATAAAGCAAAAAGGGGGAAATTTTATGAAAATAGCCTTGATCCAGCCCGTCATCGTCCCGGGAGACCGGGAGATGAACTGCCGCAAGATCGCCAAGGCCGTGCGCGCAGCCGCTGCGGATGGTGCGGATATCGCTGTCCTGCCGGAACTGTGGGACGTCTCTTTTTATCCGCCCGATGTCCTGAACCTGGCCGATGCAGGGGGCGAAAAGACGAAGGAATTTCTCCATGACCTGTCGGAAGCCTGTCATATCCAGATCGTTGGCGGCTCCGTTGCCCGCAGGGAAGGGGAGACGCTCTACAATACGACGTACGTCTTCGACGAAGAAGGCAATCTGGCCGCGTCCTACGATAAGTGCCATCTCTTCACGCCGGGCCGGGAAGACGATGTCTTTACGGCCGGGAAGCGTCTGAATACCTTTTATCTGGGCGACGTCCCCATGGCCTCCATCATCTGTTATGACCTGCGCTTCGGCGAATGGGTCCGCCTGGCCGCCCTGAGCGGCGCGAAGATCCTCTTCGTCCCGGCCGCCTGGCCCGTAGAACGGCTCAAGCACTGGCAGATCCTCAATCAGGCCCGGGCCATTGAGAACCAGTTCTTCGTCGCCGCCGTCAACAGCTGCGGTTCCTGCGGCGCCTTCCATTTCGGCGGCCACTCGATGCTTATCGATCCCTGGGGTGAAATCATCGAAGAAGGGGGAGACGGCGAAGAAATTATTACGGCAGAGATCGACCTCTCCCAGGTCGACGACATCCGTCGACAAATCAACGTCTTCCGCGACAGGCGGACAGACTTATATCAATTAGAAGGGAAGCGGTGATGTGGAAGGTATACTGCACGGCCTGCAAGGTATTTTTGAAGTCTTATTCATCATTTCTATCGGTTTCATTTTAGCGAAGAAGGGCTGGTTTGGGCCGGACATGAGCGCCGTCTTTACGAAGTTGGTTATGAAGGTCAGCCTGCCTTTATACATGCTCTGCCAGCTGGAAAAGGATTTCACACACGATTCGTTCCTGCGCATCGTGCCGGACCTGGTCCTACCCTTTGCCTCTATTTTCCTGGCCTATTTTGTCGGGCGCCTGGCAGCAAAGGTCCTGCACATTCGTCAGGACCGGCAGGGCGTCTTCATTACCTGCTTTTTCATTGCTAATACGATTTTCATCGGCCTGCCTGTCAACCTGGCCCTCTTCGGGACGAAGAGCGTGCCCTCGGTCATGCTCTACTACATGGCCAACACGACCATGTTCTGGACTCTCGGCGTCTACCATATCGTCAACGACAGCATGGGCGGCAAGGGGAACATGCCTCTCTTTTCTCTGACGACGCTGAAGAAAGTCTTTTCGCCGCCTCTTTTGGGCTTCCTGGCAGGCCTTGCCCTGATCATGGCCAATATCAAGCTGCCGGATTTCCTGCTCACGTCCTTCCAGTACGTCGGCAACATGGCCACGCCTTTGTCGCTGATGGTCATCGGTATTGAAATGACGGGTATTTCCCTCTCGTCCGTCAAGTGGGACCGGGACATCATCGGCGCCCTCGTGGGCCGCTTCCTCGTCTGCCCGGCCTGCGTCCTCGTGCTCTTGCCCTTCATCCCGGTTACGCCCATGTCGGCCCAGGTCTTCACCATGCAGGCCAGCATGCCGGCCATGACCCAGATGACTGTCGTCGCCAAGTCCGTCGGCGCCGATGTACGCTATTCGACGGAAGTCAGCTTCCTGACTGTCGTCATGGGCATCATCGTCATTCCCTTATATATGTTCATTATTGGTTAAAAGGAGTTTTATTGCATGAGTTACCTCGAAGACTTGAAAACAGGCTTCAAACGCCATGAATCCGAAGCCTTTCAGCTGAATTATACGATTGCCAACGACCCGGAACTGTCCGGTGAAGAAGTTCACGCCTGCGCCCACTATGTCGACCTCTGCCGCAAACTGGGGATGGCTGTGGAAGAAAACTTTACCGGTCAGGCGACGGCCTTCCGGGCTGTGGCCCGGCGCGTCGAAAAGCCGGTCCTGAAAATGGCCATCCTTGCCGAATACGATGCCCTGCCCGGCATCGGCCACGGCTGCGGCCATTCGGCCAACGGCGCCATGAGCTTCCTGGCGGCAGCCGCCTTAAAGGAAATGAAGGACCTGCCCGTCGACGTCGACCTCATCGGCACGCCTGATGAAGAACTGCGCGGCGGTAAAGTCATCATGTGCGACCAGGGCATCTTCAAGGATTACGATTTCGCCGTCATGGTCCACGTCTCGCCGACGGAAACGAACGCCAACTGCCACTTCCTGGCCCTTGATGACTACCGCATCGCCTTCCACGGTCAGACGGCTCATGCCGCCAGCGGCCCCTGGGAAGGACGCAACGCCCTGAACGGCGTCATGCTGGCCTTGCACGCCATCGACATGCTGCGCCAGCACGTCCGTCCGGAAACGCGCATCGGCTCGTACATCGTCAACGGCGGCGAAGCGTCCAATGTCATCCCGGACTACGCCGAAGTCGAATGCTGCATCCGCCACAGCGAACGGGAATACCTGGATAAAGTCGTCGCGAAAGTCATGAACTGCTTCAAAGGCGCGGCCATCGCCACGGAAACGACGTACGACGTTACCCAGATGGGCTGCAAATACGACGACTTCCGCTGGAACGAAACGGCCACGCAGGCAGCGGAAAAAGTCCTCACCGAAATGGGTATCCCCTTCACGCCGCCCAGTGACTGCGGCAGCTCGGACATCGGCAACGTCAGCTACCAGTGCCCGGCCGTCCACGTCCACCTCGCCTTAGGCGACACGCCTATGCCGGGCCACTCCGTGGGCATTGCCAATGCTGTCAAAGCTAAAGGCATCGAACCGATCATCGTCCAAGGCGCCGAAATCATGGGCCGCCTCGCCATCCTCCTCGGCACGGACGAACACACCCGCACGGCCATGAAAGCGGAATTCGAGGGGAAATAGTTCATCGTTCATCGTTCGTCGAACGCAGGCCGCATGCGGCGTAGGGGCCGCCATAAGCGGCGGCCCGCGCGAATCCCGTGGATATCCCTAACGGGTATTTGTGTGCATTTTCGGCAAACGAACCACGCCAAACGAACCACAAAAAGGACTGTCGCTGGAGCGACAGTCCTTTTTCACGTTTATATAAGTTTCAGGTATAATTTAGAATACGCCTTGTGCGAGCATGGCGTCGGCGACGCGTTCGAAGCCTGCGATGTTAGCACCGGCTACGAGGTTGTATCCCAGGCCGTTGCGGGCAGCGGCATCTTTGCAGTTCTGGTAAATCGTGTTCATGATTTCATGGAGACGGTCATCAACTTCTTTGGCAGTCCATACCAAGCGTTCGCTGTTCTGGCTCATTTCCAGGGCCGATGTAGCGACACCGCCGGCGTTGACGGCTTTCGACGGAGCAACGATGATGTCTTTCTGGTCGAGTAAGAATTTCAAGGCATCGTTGGTCGTCGGCATATTGGCGACTTCGATGTAATAGCGGATCTTATTGGCCGCGATCTGTTTGGCCTGTTCCATATGGACGTCATTCTGCATAGCCGACGGCATGATGATGTCGACTTTGCGGCCCCACGGTTTTTCACCCGGGAAGAATTCGACGCCGAATTTTTCAGCATAGTCCTGGACGCGGTTGCGGCCGCTGTTGCGCATTTCGACGATGTAGTCGATCTTTTCCTGCGTAGCGACGCCGTCAGGATCGTAGATATAGCCGTCCGGACCGGAAAGGGTGACGACTTTGGCGCCTAATTCCGTGGCCTTCTTGCAGATGCCCCAGGTAACGTTGCCGAAGCCTGCGGCGGCGATGGTCTTGCCCTTGATGTCCTGGCCGTCGTCTTTAAGGACGTTTTCCAGGAAGTAAACGGCACCGTAGCCTGTGGCTTCCGGACGGATGCGGGAACCGCCGAAGCTGAAGCCCTTGCCCGTGAGGACGCCGTTTTCGAAGCAGCCTTTCAAGCGGCGGTATTCACCGAAGAGGTAGCCGATTTCACGGCCGCCAACGCCCATGTCCCCAGCCGGTACGTCGATATCGGGACCGATGTAGCGATAGAGGGCCTGCATGTAGCTCTGGCAGAAGCGCATGATTTCAGCGTCGGACTTGCCCGTCGGGTCGAAGTCAGCCCCGCCTTTAGCGCCGCCGATAGGCAGGCCGGTCAGTGCGTTCTTGAAAATCTGTTCAAATCCCAGGAATTTGATGATGCCTGAGTATACGTTCTTCTGGAAACGAAGGCCGCCTTTGTACGGCCCGATAGCGCCGTTGAACTGGAAGCGGTAGCCCGTGTTGGTGTGGTATTCACCTTTATCGTCCTGCCAGACGACGCGGAATGTGAATTGTCGTTCCGGTTCGACGAGACGGTTGAGGAGGTCGAACTTTTCATATTCCGGGTGGCGTTCAACGACGGGGTCCAGGGAGCTCAAGACTTCTTCGACGGTCTGGACGAATTCCGGTTCGTTTGCGTGTTTCGTGCGTACATTTTCAATGACAGATTCCAAATACTTATTCATATATAATCACCTCATTTGAAATTAATTATACCTAAAACTGATTTCTACAATTACATAATAGCATGTTTTTTAAAGCTTGCAAATACCATAATGCGGAAAAGATTTGCGCCCATACATACGCCATTTTCACGATACGGAAAAGCACATCAAATTTCAAGGATTTTTAAGGAAGAGACAAAACGTTTGAGCAGGTTAAATGGAAAGATACGTTAAAAGTAAATGTAAAATGAGTCATAATCATGGTATAAATAGAACTATACGCATTTTGAAAAGAGACTGTGAAAAAAGGCTGGCCACTGCGCCAATGATGATATACAATAAGATATAAATGAACTATAAAATATACACTATATAAAATTATATGAGAAAGAGAGGTACGCAATAATGGAAACGTACGATACCTATTCCCCGGAATACCTGCGCTATTTGGAGCTCCTGGCCAAGGAATATCCGACGCAGGCCGCGACGTTTACGGAAATCATCAATCTACAGGCTATCGTCAACCTGCCGAAGGGAACGGAACACTTCATGAGTGACCTGCACGGTGAATACGAAGCATTCTATCATATCCTCAACAACTGCTCCGGCGTCATCCGCGAAAAAGTGGAAATGATTTTTTCCGACAAGATGAGCAAGCCCGAACAGGACGATCTCCTGACCTTGATTTATTATCCGAAAGAAAAACTGGACATGCTTTACCGCCAGGGCAAGGTCACAGACGACTGGGCCCGGACGACGCTGGAACGGATGCTGCAGCTGGCCAAGCTCCTGTCTTCGAAATACACGCGTTCGAAAGTGCGTAAAGCCATGCCTGAAGCCTTCCGCTTCGTCATCGATGAACTCTTGCATGCCCAGCCTGACGAAGACCAGAATCAGTTCGTCTACCACATGAAGATCCTCGATACGATTCTGGAAACGGGCAGCACGCGTCAGTTCATCTACGCCCTGGCAGCCCTCATCAAGCGCCTGGCCGTCGATCATCTGCACATCATCGGCGACATTTACGACCGCGGTGCCCATGCGGACAAGATCATGGATACGCTCATGAAGCACCATTCCCTGGACATCCAGTGGGGCAACCACGATGTCCTCTGGATGGGTGCCGCTGCGGGCAACGCAGCCTGCATCGCCAACGTCCTGCGCAACAATATCCGATACCATAATATGGAAATCCTTGAAAGCGGCTACGGCATCAGCCTGCGTCCCTTCGCCCTCTTTGCCCTGGAAACGTATAAAGAAGACGACGGCATCGAACCGATGGTCAAGGCCATCAACGTCATCGTTTCCAAACTGGAAGGCCAGACTATCTACCGCCATCCAGACTACAATATGGACGACCGCCTCTTGTTCCATAAAATCGACTGGGAAAAGGGGACGATTACCTTGGACGGCAAGACGTACGACCTGAAGACCAAGGATTTCCCGACCGTTGATCCTAAAGACCCGTATACGCTCTCACCGGAAGAACATCAGCTGATGAACGACATCCAGGCGGAATTCACGGAAAGCGAACGCCTGCAGCGCCACATCCGCTTCCTCTACAGCCACGGTTCCCTTTACCGCTGCATGAACAACAACCTTCTCTTCCACGGCGGCCTGCCCCTTAACGAAGACGGCAGCTTTAAGGAAATCTACCTCGAAGGCAAGCCCTATAAAGGAAAAGCCTTTATGGACAAAGCCGAACGCCTCATCCGCCGCGCCTATGATCAGCGCGACACGGACAGCCTGGATTATATGTGGTATCTCTGGTGCGGTGCTGATTCTCCCGTATCCGGCCGTATCGTCAAGACTTTTGAACGGAGCTACATCATCGATGAATCGACGTGGAAAGAGCCGCAGAATGCTTACTACCGCCTGAATCGCGATAAAGATGAATGTATCAAGATCCTTCACGAATTTGGCATCGACTCGCCCCAAGGCCACATCATCAATGGCCATACGCCGGTCAAGGTCAAGAAAGGCGAAAGCCCAATCCGTGCGGAAGGCAAGGAAATCTGCATCGACGGCGGTTTCTGCAAAGCTTATCAGGGCTCTACGGGCATTGCCGGTTACACGCTCATCTTCAACTCCCATGGTATCCGCATCAAATCCCACTATCCCTTTGAAGACGTCTATCAGGCCCTCATGAACAATGTCGACATCGATTCCGAATCGACACAGGTCGAATTGGAACCGAAGCGGGTCATGATCGGCGACACGGATAATGGTAAGAAACTTCTTCAGATGATCCATGACTTAAAGGCCCTTCTGGAAGCTTATCGCCAGGGCGTCATCCTCGAACGCCGTCCGAACCCGTAGTAGGGGCCGACCTGAAAGGCGGCCCGCCTAATTAAGGAGGAACTATGAAACGAGAATCGTTAAGCGGACTGTTACTCATTGCCTGTGCCGTACTGGCCATGACCATCTCTAATTCTCCCTTCGGTCCCGTTTATGAACACTGGCTCCAGTCTCCGCTGCCGGCAGGGACGCATATGTCCTTGCTGCACTGGATCAACGACGCCGTCATGGCCTTGTTTTTCTTCGTCGTCGGCGCCGAAGTGAAGCGGGAATTCCTCTATGGAGAATTGAAGTCCCCGTCAGCGGCGATGCTGCCCATGGCTGCTGCCTTGGGCGGAATGCTCGTACCGGCTGCGATTTATGGCCTGTGCAATGCCGGCCAGCCGACGGCCGGCGGCTGGGGCATCCCTATGGCGACGGATATCGCCTTTTCCCTAGGTGTCCTGTCCCTGGCGGCTCCTAAGGCACCGCGCAGCCTCGTCGTCTTTTTGACGGCCTTGGCTATCGTCGATGATCTCGGCGGTATCGTCGTCATCGCCGTCTTTTATGCCGGGGCCCTCAATCTTCCGGCCCTGGCCGGAGGCCTCGTCGTCTGGCTGCTGATGTTGGCTGCGTGTCGCAAGAATTGGCAATCGGCCTGGCTTTACGCTGTCGGCGGAGTGCTCATCTGGCTAGCCTTTTTCTACGGCGGCATCCATCCGACTATGGCCGGCGTCCTTACGGGCTTCGCCATGCCAGCCATCCCCGGAAAAGATGGGAGACCGGGGCTGCTGCTGCGGGCGGAACACGCTTTGACACCGGTATCAGCTTTCGTTATCATGCCCGTCTTCGCCTTGGCCAATGCCGGCATCCGCCTCGACCTGAGTGGCCTGGCTAATCTAGTGTCGGCACCGGGACTAGGCATCCTGGGCGGCCTCGTCTTGGGCAAGCCTATCGGCATCGGCCTGGCCGTCTGGCTGCTGACCGCCTTGAAAGGGGCCTCTCTGCCAGCGGGCCTGACAATGAAACACTTCTGGGCCGTCGGCCTCTTGGCCGGCATCGGCTTCACGATGTCCCTGTTCATCGCTGGCCTGGCCTTTTCCGGCAACCCGGTCCTGATGACGGCTAAGACCGCTATCATCGCCGCGTCCCTCACAGCGGCCATCCTCGGCGGCTTCATTGTGAACCGGATCAGCCAGTAGCCCTCGGACTCAGATGCGGCGGTGACGCCGCGACCAGTCAGCCATACCCCAAGCGGGCTGATGTGGCATGGTTTTGCGATCTGCGAACAGCGCTCCCCATAAAGGGCGCCAACGGCCTGCGGCTTGCAAACGCCAATGGAGGATTACGCACATTGACGTAACCCGCTCATATCGTTATAATGGGGTATAACTTATCATTTTTTATACAAAGGAGCGAATTCGATGAATATCATTGATGAATTGTCTTGGCGCGGTGCCGTCAATCAGATGACAGATGAAGAAGGGCTGCGCAAGCTGACCGAAGAAAAGAGCATTTCCCTTTACTGCGGCGTCGACCCGACAGGCGACAGCATGCACATCGGCCATTTGATCCCCTTCATGATGCTCAAGCGCTTTGCCAACGCCGGTCATCATCCGTACGTCGTCATCGGCGGCGGTACCGGTGCCATCGGTGACCCGAGCGGCCGCAAGACGGAACGCCAGCTGCAGACCCTCGACAAGATCAAGGCCAATGCGGAAAAACTGAAGGCCCAGTTCATGCACCTTTTCGGCGATTCGGACAACATCACCTTCGTCAACAACTATGACTGGCTCAGCAAGCTCAGCCTCCTCGACTTCCTCCGCGATTACGGCAAACTCTTCAGCGTCAACATCATGCTCAGCAAAGAAGTCGTTGCCAGCCGTCTGGAAGCGGGCATTTCCTTTACGGAATTCTCCTATCAGATCCTCCAGTCCATCGACTTTGAACACCTCTTCGCCCATAACGATGTCCAGCTGCAGATCGGCGGCGCCGACCAGTGGGGCAACATCCCGGCCGGCATCGACACGATCCGCAAGATCCACGGCAGCGAAGCGAAAGCCTATGGCTTGACGATTCCCCTCATGCTGAAATCGGATGGCACCAAGTTCGGCAAGACTGCCGGTGGCGCTGTCTGGCTCGACCCGGAAAAGACATCGCCCTTCGAATTCTATCAGTTCTGGCTCAATCAGGACGATGCGGACGTCGTCAAATACTTGAAATACTTCACCTTCCTCAGCAAGGAAGAAATCGACGCCTTGGCGGAAGCCGTCGAAAAAGAACCGGAAAAACGCCTGGCTCAGCGCCGTCTGGCAGAAGAAGTCACGAAGTTCGTACACAGCCCGGAAGCATTGAAGGAAGCCCAGAACATTACGGAAGCCCTCTACCACGGCAGCATCGCCGACCTTTCGGAACACGAACTGGAACAGGCCTTCGGCAAGATGCCGACTGTCGACGTTTCTAACGAAGAAAAAGACGTCGTCAACTGGCTCGTCGACTCGACGATTTACAAATCGAAGCGCCAGGCCCGCGAAGACATCACGCACGGCGCAGTCACCATCAACGGCGTCAAAGTCACGTCCCTCGATGAAATCGTCAAGCCTCACAAGAATTCGAACGGCAAATTCGTCATCGTCCGCAAGGGCAAGAAGAAGTACACCCTGGCCCGCGTCCATCAGTAAGTTTTAGAAATTTGTTAAAATAAAATATTGACAGATCTCTTTCTCTATGCTATAATAACTCATTGCAAAATGTTCAATTGATATTATGAGATACATGGAGGAAGCGCTTCCGGTGAGCAAAAAATTAAGCAAGGTTCAAATCGTCTGAGAGCCTTGCTTTTTTGTCGCTTTACACGGCGCTGTACAACGCTATCATAATGGTTTACTTTTTATAAGGGGTGAAGAATCAGCATGTTCAAACCTGTACAAGTAGGGAAAAGGACTCGATACACGTATGCTAAGATTAACGAGGTCTTGAAAATGCCTCATTTGTTGGATTTACAGAATAAATCCTACGAATGGTTCCTGGAAAAGGGGCTGAAAGATATCTTCAAAGACATTTCTCCCATCGAAGATGCATCGGGTAACCTGTCTTTATCCTTCGAGGATTTTAAATTAGGGGAACCGAAGTACGACATTCGTGAATGCAAGGAACGCGATACGACCTATGCCGCACCGCTCCGCGTCCAGATCCGTCTTGTCAACCACGAAACAGGCGAAATCAAGGACCAGGAAGTATTCATGGGTGACTTCCCACTGATTACGGATACAGGTACCTTCATTATCAATGGGGCAGAACGCGTTATCGTCAGCCAGCTCGTCCGTTCTCCGGGCGTCTACTATGGCCGCGAAATCGACCCGATGGGGATTCGCTTGTACAATTCGACGGTCATCCCGAACCGCGGTGCCTGGATCGAATTGGAAACCGATGCCAATGACATCGTCTATGCCCGCATCGACCGCAACCGCAAGATCCCTGTAACGGTACTCATCCGCGCCCTGGGCTGGTCTTCGAATGCCGATATCCTCGAACTCTTCTTCGATGATAAACGCCTGAAGGCGACGTTCGAAAAGGATACGACAGAAAACCAGGATGAAGCCCTCGTTGAAATCTATAAGAAACTCCGCCCCGGTGAACCGCCGACCGTTGAAAGCGCCCGCAATCTCTTTGAAGGCCTCTTCTTCGACCCGCGCCGTTATGACATGGCCCGCGTCGGCCGCTACAAAGCCGGTAAAAAGCTCGGCTGGGAACGCCGCCTCTTCGGCCTGACCCTGCACGAACCGATCGTCAACCCCGAAACGGGTGAAGTCATCGTCGATGCCCATACGGAAATCGGCGCAGCAGAAGTCGAAAAGATTCGCGAAAGCGGCGTCTTCCACCGTGAAATCGCTCCGGATGCACCGGCTGGTGACGCCGGCGGCCTCGTCGAAGCCTTTGTTGAAAAGCCCGATGGCTCTGTCTATAAGATCATCTGCAACAACAGCGATCTTCCTTATGACCACCGCACGATTACGCGCGAAGACATCATCGCTCACATCAGCTATCTCCTCAACCTCATGGACGGCTTCGGCAACGTCGACGACATCGACCATTTGGGCAACCGCCGCCTGCGCTGCGTCGGCGAACTCCTGCAGAACCAGTTCCGCATCGGCCTGACCCGTATGGAACGCGTCGTCCGCGAACGTATGACCATCCAGGATGCCGAAAGCATTACGCCGCAGGTCCTGATCAATATCCGTCCTGTCGTCGCTGCCATCAAAGAATTCTTCGGTTCCAGCCAGCTGTCCCAGTTCATGGACCAGACCAACCCGCTGGCCGAAATCACACATAAACGCCGTCTCAGTGCCCTCGGCCCGGGCGGTTTGTCCCGTGAACGCGCAGGTTTCGAAGTCCGCGACGTCCATCATTCCCATTACGGCCGCATGTGCCCGGTAGAAACGCCTGAAGGCCCGAACATCGGTCTGATTTCCTCGCTGGCCTGCTTCGGCAAAGTCAACGAATTCGGCTTCATCGAAGCCCCGTACCGCCGCGTCGATAAAGAAACGGGCGTCGTTACGGAAGACGTTCACTATATCACGGCTGACGAAGAAGAACAGTACGTCATCGCCCAGGCCAACGAACCGCTGACTGAAGACGGCCACTTCGTCCACGACCGCGTTGCCTGCCGTCACGGCGAAGATACGCGTGAATTCCCGGCAGACCGCGTCGACTTCATGGACGTATCGCCTAAGGAAGTTGTCTCCGTCGGTACTTCCATGATCCCCTTCCTGGAAAACGATGATGCCAACCGTGCCCTCATGGGTGCGAACATGCAGCGCCAGGCTGTACCGCTCCTGCGCACACAGGCTCCGCTCGTCGGCACGGGCATGGAATACAAGACGGCCTGCGACTCCGGCGTCTGTGTCCTCGCTAAGCACAGCGGCGTCGTTTCCCGCGTTACAGGCGACACGATCCAGGTCCGCACGGATTCCGGTTCTGTCGATACGTATAAATTAATCAAATTCGTCCGTTCCAACCAGAGCACCTGCATCAACCAGCGTCCCTTGGTCTATAAGAACGAAAAAGTCACGGAAGGCCAGGTCCTGGCTGACGGCATGGCAACGGACGGCGGCGAATTAGCGCTCGGCTACAATATCCTCGTCGCTTACATGCCGTGGGAAGGCTACAACTACGAAGACGCCGTCCTCCTCAGTGAAGAACTGCCGAAGAACGATCTCTATACATCCATCCATATCGAAGAATATGAATGCGATGCCCGCGACACGAAACTCGGCTCTGAAGAAATTACCCGTGAAATCCCGAACGTCAGCGAAGAAAGCACGAAGAACCTCGACGAAAACGGCATCATCATGGTCGGTGCCGACGTCTTCCCGGGCGACGTCCTGGTCGGCAAAGTCACGCCGAAAGGCGAAACGGAACTGACGCCGGAAGAACGTCTCCTGCGTGCCATCTTCGGCGACAAGGAACGCGAAGTCCGCGACACGTCCCTGCGCGTACCGCACGGCGAATCGGGGAAAGTCGTCAACGTCCGCATCTTCTCGCGTGAAAACAACGATGAACTGCCGCCCGGCGTCAACCGCCTGGTCCGCGTCTACATCGCCCAGAAGCGTAAGATCCATGAAGGCGACAAGATGTCCGGCCGTCACGGCAACAAAGGTGTCGTTTCCCGTGTCATGCGTCAGGAAGATATGCCGTTCCTGCCCGACGGCACACCGGTCCAGATCGTCCTCAATCCTTTGGGCGTACCGTCCCGTATGAATATCGGTCAGATCCTCGAAACACATCTTGGCTGGGCTGTCCATGAACTGGGCAAACAGATCAAGGAAATGGATCCGGGCCTGGAAGAAAAACTGCGTGCTGCCGGTTACGATTTCGATAAATACGGCATGCCGAAACCGGATGTCGCCGGTATCCATATCGCAACTCCGGTCTTTGACGGCGCTCAGGCAGAAGACGTCTTCGAAGCCCTGAAGATCGCCGGCCTTCCGGAAGACGGTAAATCCGTCCTCTATGACGGCCGTACAGGGGAACCGATGGACCGCCGTGTCACTGTCGGCTACACGTACTTCCTCAAACTGCATCACCTCGTCGACGACAAGATCCATGCTCGTTCGACCGGCCCGTACTCCCTCGTCACGCAGCAGCCGCTCGGCGGTAAAGCCCAGTTCGGCGGCCAGCGTTTCGGCGAAATGGAAGTTTGGGCTCTGGAAGCGTATGGCGCAGCCTATACACTCCAGGAAATGCTGACAATCAAGTCTGACGATGTCGTCGGCCGTGTCAAGGCTTACGAAAAGATCGTCAAAGGTGAAAATATCCCTGAACCGGGCGTACCGGAATCGTTCAAGGTTCTTCTCAAGGAACTCCAGGCCATCGGCCTCGACGTCCAGATCCTGAACGAAGACGGTGAAGAAGTCGTCATCAAGGAACTCGACGATGATGATGAAACGGAACCGGAACAGACAGATGAACTCCGCCGCGTCATGGAAGGCGAAAACGGTCCGGAAGCACCGGCCGCACCGGCTGACGGCGCTGCTCCTGCTGAAGGAGAAGAAGGCGAAGCTCAGGAACCTGTTTCTAACGGCAATGAAGATGACATCATGAGTGCCATGAGCCTCGATGCCGTCGCCGAAGCAGAACAGGCTGACGATGATGATACTAATGAAGATGATGAATAACGAGTCGATAGAAGGGAGCGGTATTAGTGCTTGATGTGAATGAATTCGATTCCATGCGGATCGGCCTTGCTTCGCCGGAAAAGATCCTCGAATGGTCTCACGGGGAAGTCAAGAAACCTGAAACGATCAACTACCGTACGTTGAAACCGGAACGGGACGGGTTGTTCTGCGAACGCATTTTTGGGCCGACGAAGGACTGGGAATGCCACTGCGGCAAATACAAACGTATCCGGTATAAAGGTGTCGTCTGCGACCGCTGCGGCGTCGAAGTCACGCGCGCCAAAGTCCGTCGTGAACGGATGGGCCATATTAAACTGGCTACACCTGTTTCTCATATTTGGTATTTTAAAGGTATCCCCAGCCGGATGGGCCTGATTCTCGACATTTCGCCCCGTTCGCTGGAAAAAGTCCTCTACTTTGCCTCGTACATCGTCCTCGATCCGGGCGATACGCCCCTTACGAAACAGCAGCTGCTGACAGAAACGGAATACCGTCAGTACCTCGATATGTACGGCGATAAATTCCGCGTCGGCATGGGTGCTGCTGCTGTCAAGGAACTGCTTCAGGGCCTTGACCTTGATCAGCTGGACAAACAGCTCCGCGATGAACTCCGCGATTCGTCCGGCCAGCGCCGTGTCCGCGCCATCCGCCGTCTGGAAGTCGTCGAAGCCTTCCGTCATTCCGGCAACAAGCCGGAATGGATGATTATGGATGTCATCCCGGTCATCCCGCCGGAACTGCGCCCGATGGTCCAGCTCGACGGCGGCCGTTTTGCCACGTCTGACCTGAACGATCTCTACCGCCGGGTCATCAACCGCAACAACCGCCTCAGCCGCCTTTTGGAACTCGGCGCACCGGATATCATCGTCCGCAACGAAAAACGCATGCTTCAGGAAGCTGTCGACGCCCTCATCGACAACGGCCGCCGCGGCCGTCCTGTCACGGGCCCGGGCAACCGTCCCCTCAAATCCCTTTCGGACATGCTGAAAGGGAAACAGGGCCGTTTCCGTCAGAACCTGCTCGGTAAACGTGTCGACTATTCCGGCCGTTCCGTTATCGTTGTCGGTCCGGAAATGAAGATGCACCAGTGCGGCCTGCCGAAAGAAATGGCCCTGGAACTCTTCAAGCCTTTCGTCATGAAGAAGCTCGTCGAAAAAGGCATTGCCACTAATATCAAGAACGCGAAGAAGAAAGTCGAACGCGTAAACAGCGAAGTTTGGGACGTCCTGGAAGACGTCATCAAGGAACATCCTGTCCTCCTGAACCGTGCCCCGACACTGCACCGCCTCGGCATCCAGGCGTTCGAACCGATCCTCTGGGAAGGCCGTGCCATCAAACTGCATCCGCTGGTCTGCACCGCCTTCAACGCTGACTTCGACGGTGACCAGATGGCCTGCCATCTGCCCCTGTCCGTAGAAGCCCAGTCCGAAGCACGGACGCTCATGCTTTCGTCGCACAACATCCTGGCTCCGAAAGACGGCAAACCGGTAGCCGTACCGACACAGGACATGGTCCTCGGTGCCTACTACCTGACGCTGGTCAAACCGGCTGCCAAAGGCGAAGGCAAAATCTTCTCCAACTACGATGAAGTCATGCTCGCTTACGATGCCAAAGTCATCGACATCGAAGCGCTGATCAAAGTCCGCATCCCGGGCCACGGCCTCATCGAAACGACAGCAGGCAAACTGCTCTACAACTATCAGATTTATGAACCGCTGCGCCTCTTCCACACGGATAAGGTCATGGTCTTCACAGACCCGAAAGATACGGTCTTTGCCTATGAAAACGGCCTTATTGACTGGTCCCACTTCGTCAAGATCAAAGATGAAGAAGGCCATATCCGCGATTACGGCTTCTCGCAGCTGAAAGAAAAATTCGGCGTCGACCTCACGGCTACGCGTCCCAAACCGAAACGTAAGATCGATGCAGCTGCCGTCGCTGAATTCAAGAAAGATAAAGAATATGTCGATGTCAACTGCCTGGGCATCCTGATGAGCAAGAAACAGATCGGCAAACTCGTCGACGCCTGCTTCCACCTCGTCGGCAATACGAAGACGGCAGAACTCCTCGACAAGATCAAGGCCATCGGTTATCACTACGCCCGTCAGGCCGGCATGTCCATCGCCATCTCGGACATTCAGATCCCGGATGAAAAATGGGATATCCTCAATGCAGCCGACAAGAAAGTCCAGAACGCTTACGCCATGTACCAGCGCGGCTTGATTACCGAAGACGAACGCTATAACAAGAGTATTGAAATCTGGAAACAGGCTACGGAAGACGTTACGGATGCCATGATGGACAACATGGACCCGTTCAACTCGATCTTCATGATGGCTGACTCCGGCGCTCGAGGCAGCCGTGACCAGATTCGTCAGGTTGCCGGCATGCGCGGCTTGATGGCTGACCCGTCGGGCCGTATCATCGACTTGCCGATCAAAGCGAACTTCCGCGAAGGCCTGTCCGTACTGGATTACTTCACCTCGTCCCACGGCGCCCGCAAAGGCTTGGCCGATACGGCACTGCGTACCGCTGACTCGGGTTATCTGACCCGCCGACTCGTCGACGTTTCCCAGGACGTCATCGTCCGTGAAGAAGACTGCGACGTCTTCGGCATCGACCTCGTCCGTGAACGCGCCCGTCTGGCAAGCTCGTGCCGCCAGGCTGTCAACCTCCTGCGCGACAAACTCATCGACCGCGTCCTGGCCCGCGATGCAGTAGATCCGGAAACAGGCGACATCGTCTTTGAAACAGGCCATCTCCTGACCAACGACGATATGGATACGGTCATCGAACACCAGCTTCCGAAACTCTATCTCCGCGGCAGCCAGATGGACATCAACGATGATCTGAACCACACGAACGTCATCGAAACGGTTTCCCTCGGCGCTCCGGAAGAAGGCTTCCGCGCTGCTATCCGCAAATCCATGGCGGAAAACATGCTCGGCAAGACCGTCGAAGAAGCCGTCGTCGATTCCAACGGCATTGAAATCTGCGCCAAAGGCACGCCGCTCACAGAAGATGCCATCGACCGCATCCTCAACAGCGACGTCGATGAAGTCAAAGTCCGCAATAACGATATCCGCGGCGTCGAAGTCACGGCCATCGTCGAAGGCGACGGCGTCATCGAACCGCTGGAAGACCGCATCGAAGGCCGTACGGCAGCGGAAACGCTGGTCAACCCGGAAACGGGTAAAGTCATCGTGGCCCTCAACGAAGAAATCATGGCTGATCAGGCCAAGGAAATTGCAAAATACTATGATAAAGTCCGCATCCGCAGCGTCCTCACCTGCCGCAGCCGTTACGGCGTCTGCGCGAAGTGCTATGGCCGCGACCTTGGTACGGGCGGCAAGGTAAACGTCGGCGAATCCGTCGGCACCATCGCTGCTCAGTCCATCGGCGAACCGGGCACACAGCTGACCATGCGTACCTTCCATACCGGCGGCGTCGCAACGGCCGGCGATATCACCCAGGGTCTTCCTCGTGTCGAAGAATTGTTCGAAGCCCGTAAGCCGAAGGGCAATGCTATCGTCACGGAAATCAGCGGTACCGTCTCGATTACGGAAAAAGAAGACCATCACGACATTAACATCGTCCATGTCGTCTCCAAAGACGGTGAAGAACGGAGCTACACCATTCCTTTCGGTGCGCACCTCGTCGTTCACGAAGGCGATACCATTGAAAAGGGCAGCCGTATTACGGCAGGCTCCATCAACCCGCACGATATCCTGCGCATCCAGGGTGTCGAAGCAACCCAGCGTTACCTCGTCTACGAAGTACAGAAGGTATACAAATCCCAGGGCGTTGGTATCAACGATAAGCACATCGAAGTCATCGTACGTCAGATGATGCGTAAGATGAAGATCGAAGATGCCGGCGATGCCGATGTATTGCCGGGCGATTATATCGACGTCAATGCCTTTGAAGACATGAACAAGCGCATCGAAAGCAACGGCGGCAAGCCGGCTCTCGGCAAACCCATGCTCCTTGGCATTACTAAGGCCGCACTGGCAACGGATTCCTTCCTCTCGGCTGCATCCTTCCAGGAAACGACACGTGTCCTGACCGATGCTGCCATCAAAGGTAAAGTCGATCCGCTCCTGGGCCTCAAAGAAAACGTCATCATCGGTAAACTCATCCCGGCCGGTACGGGCATGAGCCGTTACCGCAAAGTAAAAGTCGTCAAAACCGTCCCGAGCATCAGCTACGAAGACGAAGACGGCAACCCCGTAGAAGCCCCGGAAGCAGCTGCTGCACCGGAAACTGCGGAAACAACAGAAGCACCGGCCACCCCGGAAGCATCGGCAGACGCCGACAGCGCACCGGAAGCATAAGAGAATAAAGAAAAAAGCTGTCGCTCACGCGGCAGCTTTTTTTCATGCTCGGACTCAGATGCAGCGTACCGCTGCGACAGACTCAGAATGACAATGACGCCTTGGGTACCCCCTGCGGCGCATAGCGGGCGCCCGGTTATGGGCGCCCCTACAGGTCTCGGGGTACGTGTACGCCACACCTGCTCGGATTCAGATGGCTGCTGTGCATCCTGAGATTCATGATTGTATTACGACCATGAGCCGTCCGTCATAAACTCCGGTTATCCACAGGATTCACGGGCGGGCGCCCGATTAGGGGCGCCCTTATGGCACGGGCTAGGCCAAGTGCAAAAAAACGCCTGCCTGCAATTTTCCGGACTGCTGACAGCCAACTGCTGACTGCGGCATCGTCAGGTGCCGTTTTCATCGCCTGCCTGCGATTTCGTAGGGGCCGCCCTAATCGGCGGCCCGCGCGAACGCTGTGTATCTCGACCTGGGAACGATCGGCAAAAAAACGCGCGCGCCATCGCCGACAGGCGATAAGCCGCCGCTCCAGGCGCTCCCGCGCCATACAATCCTGTGAACCTGACGCTGCAAAAGCAGCACCTGAATCCAACTACATCGACCCACGACCCACGACCCACGTCCCGCAGGGACGAAAAGGACCGCCAGGGCACGTGTAATAAAAGATGTACTGATTACGCAGTTTTTACCAAAAAATACATTGACAGATAATAGTCGTGATGATAAAATATCTAAGTGTCGCGATGAAATCATTGCGTCCAAATTGCAAGACGTAAGGAGTGAGGTTTCGTGAGCTTGGAATTAGCTGCCAGTGTCCGCAAGACCGTGGGCGCGAAGCAAACCCTGAAAGCAATGAAACGAAACGAAGTCACACAGCTGTACATCGCCAATGACTGCGATGAACAGGTCGTAGCGCCGCTTATTGCAGAAGCCGAAGGCGCTCACATCCCCGTCGACCGCACTTACACCATGACCGAACTGGGCATGGCCTGCCACATCAAGGTAAAAGCTGCAGCCGTAGGCTTGTTAAAATAATTTTCGGTAACATCATCTTATGAGCCCTGCTCGTTGATGATTACATTATAAATCTAATTGTTTGGAGAGGAGGTGCCCAAATGCCAACAATCAGCCAATTGGTTCGTAAAGGACGTCAGGTTGCCGTCACCAAATCGACAGCACCGGCTTTGAAAAACTGCCCGCAGAAACGCGGTGTTTGCACTCGTGTGTACACAGCTACCCCGAAAAAACCTAACTCTGCTCTGCGTAAAGTTGCCCGTGTTCGCTTGACGAACTCCATCGAAGTAACTGCTTATATTCCCGGCATTGGTCACAATTTACAGGAACACAGTGTTGTATTAATCAGAGGCGGTCGTGTCAAAGACCTTCCTGGTGTACGTTATCACATCGTCCGCGGTGCCTTGGATACAGCTGGCGTAGCAGATCGTCAGCAGTCCCGTTCGAAATACGGCGCTAAAAAAGGCAAATAAGAGTTTGCCCTTAAGATGAAATCGATGACTTACATAGCATAGAGGAGGAATTAGACATGCCAAGAAAAGGCCCCGTGCCGAAGCGTGATGTGCTGCCGGATCCGGTGTACCATTCGAAACTGGTAACACGCTTCATCAACAAAGTTATGTTGGACGGCAAAAAAGGTGTCGCTGAAACCATCGTTTATGATGCGTTCGACATCATCCGTTCTAAAATGAATAAAGATCCTTTGGAAGTATTTGAACAGGCTCTCAACAACGTTATGCCTGTCCTGGAAGTCCGTGCCCGCCGCGTCGGTGGTGCTAACTACCAGGTTCCTGTCGAAGTACGTGCAGACCGTCGCCTGTCCCTCGGTATCCGCTGGACTGTCGGCTATGCCCGTAAACGCGGCGAACGTACGATGAAAGAAAAGCTCGCTGGCGAATTGATGGACGCCTTCAACAACACAGGCGCTGCTATCAAGAAAAAGGAAGATACTCATAAAATGGCAGAAGCTAACAAAGCTTTCGCACATTATCGTTGGTAATTTACGATATTTATTATTTTTTGAGGAGTGGAAAAAACCGTGCCAAGAGAATTTTCTTTGGAAAAAACGAGAAATATTGGCATCATGGCTCACATCGATGCTGGTAAAACCACGACAACAGAACGTATCCTGTTCTACACCGGCCGTGTCCACAAGATCGGCGAAGTTCATGATGGCGCTGCTACCATGGACTGGATGGCTCAGGAACAGGAACGCGGTATCACCATCACGTCTGCTGCTACGACAGCTCACTGGAAAGGCTACCGCATCAACATCATCGATACTCCGGGGCACGTTGACTTCACAGTCGAAGTTGAACGCTCCCTGCGCGTACTCGACGGCTCTGTTGCTGTTTTCTCCGCAAAGGGCGGCGTAGAACCGCAGTCGGAAACGGTATGGCGTCAGGCTGAACATTACCATGTTCCCCGTATCGCATTCGTCAACAAGATGGATACGACAGGTGCTGACTTCCTGAACGTTATCGACATGATGAAAGATCGTCTCCAGGCCAATGCCGTTGCCGTACAGCTCCCGATCGGCGCTGAATCGACATTCCGCGGCATCATCGACCTCCTTACCATGAAAGCAGAAGTCTATGATGATGCTCTCGGTAAAGAAATCGAAGTCGTTGACATCCCGGCAGACGAATTAGAAGAAGCTAAAAAATATCATGACATCATGGTTGAAGCAATTTGCGATACCGATGAAGACCTCATGATGAAATACCTCGAAGGGGAAGAAATCTCCATCGACGAATTGAAAAAAGCAATCCGCAAAGCTGTTTGCTCGAACAAACTGTTCCCGGTACTCTGCGGTTCTGCTTACAAGAACAAGGGCATCCAGATGCTCCTCGACGCTGTCGTAGACTACCTGCCGAGCCCGCTCGACATTCCGCCTGTCAAAGGCACGAATCCCGACACGGACGAAGAAGAAATCCGTGAAGCTGATGACAATGCACCGCTTTCCGCATTGGCCTTCAAAATCATGGCTGACCCCTTCGTCGGCAAACTGGCTTTCTTCCGTATCTACTCCGGTACCTTGAAAGCCGGCACATACGTCTACAACTCCACGAAAGGCAAGAAAGAACGTGTAGGCCGTATCCTGCGCATGCACGCTAACCATCGTGAAGAAGTCGAAGAAGCATACACAGGCGATATCGGCGGCATCGTCGGTCTGAAAGACACGACGACAGGCGATACGCTCTGCGATGAAAAACACCCGATCATCCTCGAAAAGATGGAATTCCCGGATCCGGTTATCTCCGTAGCCGTTGAACCGAAGACCAAAGCTGACCAGGAAAAAATGGGCATCGCCCTGGCTCGTCTGGCTGAAGAAGACCCGACGTTCAAAGTCAAGACCGATGCTGAAACCGGCCAGACCATCATCTCCGGCATGGGCGAACTCCATTTGGATATCATCGTCGACCGCATGTCCCGTGAATTCAAAGTAGACTGCAACGTCGGCAAACCGCAGGTTGCTTACCGCGAAACCATCCGCAAGGATGTCAAGTCCCGTGGTTTCTTCAAGCGTCAGTCCGGCGGCCGTGGTCAGTATGGTGACTGCTGGCTCGAACTCATTCCGCAGGAACAGGGCAAAGGCTACGAATTTGAAAACAAAGTCGTTGGCGGCGCTATTCCTAAGGAATATATCGGCTCCGTTGAAGCCGGTGTCAAAGAAGCAATGGAAACAGGCGTTTTAGCAGGTTTCCCGATGGTTGACATCAAAGTCATCGTATACGATGGTTCTTACCATGAAGTCGACTCCTCGGAAATGGCCTTCAAGATCGCAGGCTCTATGGGCTTCAAAGAAGGTGCGCGCAAAGCGGACCCGGTTCTCCTCGAACCGTACACGAAAGTCGAAGTTGTCGTTCCTGAAGAATACATGGGCGACGTCATCGGCGACCTCAACTCCCGCCGTGGTCGTGTCGAAGGTATGGAAATGCGCTCCGGTGCAGAACATATCAACGCATTCGTACCGCTGGCAGAAATGTTTGGCTATGCAACGGATTTGCGTTCCCGTACGCAGGGCCGTGGCGTTTATACGATGACCTTTGACCACTACGAAGAAGTTCCGAAGAACGTAGCCGAAAAAGTCATCAGCGAAAAAGGCTAATAAATTTAACTCACACTGGAGGAACAGCAAATGGCTAAAGAACATTACGAAAGAACCAAACCGCATGTTAACATTGGCACGATCGGTCACGTCGACCACGGCAAAACTACTTTGACAGCTGCCATCACCAAAGTTTTGGCTGAAAAAGGCTACGCTAAATTCGAAGACTATGCTGATATCGACAAGGCTCCGGAAGAACGTGAACGCGGCATTACAATCAACACTGCTCACGTTGAATATGAAACAGACAAACGTCATTATGCACACGTTGACTGCCCGGGCCATGCTGACTATGTCAAGAACATGATCACCGGTGCTGCTCAGATGGACGGCGCTATCCTCGTCGTTTCCGCTGCTGACGGCCCGATGCCCCAGACTCGTGAACACATCCTCCTCGCCCGCCAGGTTGGTGTACCGGCTATCGTCGTATACCTCAACAAAGCTGACCAGGTTGATGATCCGGAACTGATCGAACTCGTTGAAATGGAAGTTCGTGATCTCCTCAGCTCCTACGATTTCCCCGGCGATGAAGTTCCTATCATCGTAGGTTCCGCACTGAAAGCCCTCGAAGGCGACGAAAGCGAAATCGGCAAACCGTCCATCCTCAAATTGATGGATGCTGTTGACGAATACATCCCGACTCCGCAGCGCCCGACGGACCAGCCGTTCCTCATGCCTGTCGAAGACGTCTTCACCATCACAGGCCGCGGCACTGTTGCTACAGGCCGTGTTGAACGTGGCGAACTCCAGGTTGGTGACGCTGTTGAAATCGTCGGCCTCGCTGACGAACCGAAAGATACGGTTGTTACGGGCGTTGAAATGTTCCGTAAGATTCTCGACCGTGCTGAAGCAGGCGACAACATCGGCGCTCTTCTCCGCGGTATCGACCGTAAAGAAATCGAACGCGGCCAGGTCCTCGCTAAACCGGGCACCATTCATCCGCACACGAAATTCAAAGCTCAGGTCTATGTCCTCACGAAAGATGAAGGCGGCCGTCATACTCCGTTCTTCAACGGCTATCGCCCGCAGTTCTACTTCCGTACAACGGACGTAACCGGCGTCATCCAGCTTCCGGAAGGCACTGAAATGTGCATGCCTGGCGACAACGTCAAAATGGACGTTGAACTGATCACTCCGATCGCTATCGAAGCAGGCCTCCGCTTCGCTATCCGCGAAGGCGGCCGTACGGTAGGCGCAGGCGTCGTTTCCGAAATCGAAGGCTAAGCCTCAATTTCATAATCAAGAGAGTTGCTACACTCGTGGCAGCTCTCTTTTTTTACCCTTTACCATGCTGCACGTGCAATCACAACTTGCTGAATCGGTTCATCTATTTCTCAAAAACATTGAAAAATCCTTGCATGACTGGGTTTTTTGTAGTAAACTAAGTAAGTACGCGACAACAGGGAAAGACACCCTGAAGCGCGCTAAACTATGATATAAGATGTTGCCCGCCTTGCGGGGAAACTCTTATGGAGCAGTCTATTCAAGGAAATAGACGTTAGGAGGAATTAAGTAATGGCAAAACAGGAAAGAATTCGTATTCGCCTTAAAGCTTACGATCACAAAACGCTTGATCAGAGCGCGGCGAAAATCGTCGACACGGCGAAACGTACCGGTGCTATGGTATCCGGACCGATTCCGCTTCCGACAGAAAAGAACATCTTCACGATTCTTCGTTCTCCCCATATCAACAAAGACTCTCGTGAACAGTTCGAACTCCGTACGCACAAACGCTTGATCGACATTCTCGAAGCATCCAACAAGACCGTTGATGCTCTGACAAGACTCGATCTGCCGGCAGGCGTAGACATTGAAATCAAATTATAGGAGGAGGTGCGATTATGTCTAAAGCTATTTTGGGTAAAAAATTAGGTATGACTCAGGTCTTCACCGAAGAAGGCGCAGTCGTTCCTGTAACCGTCGTCGAAGCTTCCCCGAACGTAGTTGTACGTGTCAAGACCGTTGATACGGACGGATACAACTCCATTCAGCTCGGCTATGGTGAAATCAAAGAAAAACATCTGACAAAGCCCGTTAAGGGTCAATTCGACAAAGCAGGCGTTGCTCCTGTTAAGTATCTTCGCGAATTCCGTTTGACAGATACGCCGGAATATACGGTGGGCCAAACTCTGGCAGCTGATATTTTCGCAAGCGGCGATCTCGTCGACGTAATTGGCACCAGCAAGGGCAAAGGTTTTGCAGGTACCATCAAACGTCACGGTTTCCACCGCGGACCGATGGGTCACGGCTCCAAATCTCATCGTGAACCCGGTTCTCTCGGACCTATGACCAGTGGTGGCGGCGGTAAAGTCGTCAAAGGTAAAAAACTTCCTGGACAAATGGGTGGCAATCAGGCAACCGTTCTTCATCTCTCCATCGTCAAAGTCGACATGGACAAGAACCTGATCCTGGTTAAAGGTGGTATCCCGGGCGCCAAAGGCAGCCTCGTTATGATTCGCGATACTGTAAAACCCCGCTAATAGTTGTCTACAGGAAGGAGGATAAAATATAATGCCAAAAGTAAGCACGTATAATATGACCGGCGCACAGACCGGCGAAATCGAATTGAACGATAGCGTATTTGGCGTTGAAGTGAACGAAGCCGTCATGCGTCAGGCCGTTCTCCGTCAGCTCGCCAACCAGCGCTTAGGCACACATTCCACCAAAACTCGCGGCCTCGTTCGCGGCGGTGGCAGAAAGCCTTGGAAACAAAAAGGAACCGGCCGGGCCCGTGTAGGCAGCAGCCGCAGCCCGTTGTGGGTTGGTGGCGGCACCATCTGGGGTCCCCATCCGCGCTCTTACGCACAGAAAATGCCGCGTAAAGCCCGCCGTCTCGCCGTTAAATCCGCTTTGAGCGATAAAGTAAATACTAACGAATTGTTCGTCCTTGACGAAATCAATCTCGCAGCTCCGAAGACGAAAGAAGTCGTCGCACTCATCAACAACTTCAAATTTGCTGGTGAAAAAGTTCTCATCGTTACCGACAACGATGAAGTCGTAGAACGCTGCGCACGCAACATCAAAGGCGTTAAAGCCGTTTCCACTACGGGCGTCAACATCTTTGACCTGCTCCACTACACGAAACTGTTCGTTACGAAGAGCGCTGTAGCTAAGATTGAGGAGGTGCTCGCATAATGAACATGCATGATCTCTTGCTGAAACCGGTCATCACTGAAAAAACGACCATGATGATGTCTGATGGCAAATACACATTCAAAGTACCGCTCCGTGCCAATAAAGTTGAAATCCGTAAAGCTGTTGAAGCCGTCTTCGGCGTCAAAGTTAAAAGCGTAGCAACACTTCGCACGATGGGCAAATTCAAGCGCATGGGCAAATACATCGGCAAGCGCCCGGATTACAAAAAAGCCATCGTAACCCTTCAGGAAGGCGAAACCATCGAATTCTTCGAAGGAGCTTAAGGAATTAACGAATAAGGAGGAGGCACTACAATGGCCATTAAATCATTCAAACCGTACTCCGCTAGCCGCCGTTTCATGACTGTCTCGACATTCGAAGACATCACGGCGTCTAAACCGGAAAAATCCTTATTGGCTAAAGTAACCAATAAGGGCGGTCGTAACAACAGCGGCCGTATGACTGTCCGCCATCAGGGCGGCGGCCACAAACGCCGTTACCGTTTGATCGACTTCAAACGTATTAAAGATAACATCCCGGCAAAAGTTGCGACGATCGAATACGATCCGAACCGCTCTGCCAACATCGCTCTTCTGTTCTATGCAGACGGCGAAAAGAAATATATCATCGCTCCGAACGGCCTGAAAGTCGGCGACGTCGTCTACAGCGGCCCTGAATCGGATATCAAAGTCGGCAACGCACTGCCGCTCCAGAATATCCCCCTCGGCACGCTCGTACACAACGTTGAACTGAAAATCGGCAAAGGCGGCCAGATGGTCCGCTCCGCTGGTGAATCGGCTCAGCTCATGGCTAAAGAAGGCAACTATGCACTGCTCCGTCTCCCGTCCGGCGAACTCCGTCAGGTACACGTACGCTGCCGCGCTACAATCGGCGTTGTCAGCAACACGGACTATGAAAACATCACAATCGGTAAAGCCGGCCGTTCCCGTTGGAAAGGCATCCGTCCGGGCAACCGCGGCGTTGTCATGAACCCGTGCGATCATCCGCATGGCGGCGGCGAAGGCAAAGCTCCTGTTGGTCGTAAACGTCCGGTTACTCCTTGGGGTAAACCTGCTTACGGCGTTAAGACTCGCGACGCTAAGAAAGCTTCCAATAAATTTATTGTGAAGAGACGTAAATAAGTGTTGAGGAAAGGAGATAAGTAAGTGTCCAGATCCATTAAGAAGGGCCCATTCGTAGCACACCATCTCTTGAAGAAAATCGACGCTATGAACGAAGCCAACGAAAAGAAAGTCATCAAAACCTGGTCCCGTGCTTCGATGATCCTGCCGAGCTTTGTCGGCCACACCATCGCAGTTCACGACGGCCGTAAACACGTACCTGTCTATATCACGGAAGATATGGTAGGCCATAAATTAGGCGAATTCGCACCGACTCGTACGTTCAAGGGTCATGCTAAAGCCGAAAAAGTAACTAAATAAGGGGGTAACATAAATGGCAGTAAAAGCTGTTACGAAACACATTCGCATTGCTCCCCGTAAAATTCGGATTGTTGCTGACTTGGTTCGGGGCAAAAACGTCGGCGAAGCTTTCGCTATCTTGAAATTCACTCCGAAAGTGGGTTCCCGTGTAGTTGAAAAAACTTTGCGCAGTGCCGTTGCTAATGCGGAACATAACAATGATATGGACGTTGCAAAATTGTTCATTTCTGAAATCTTTGTTGACCAGGATTCCACGATGAAACGTATTCATCCGCGCAGCCGTGGACAGGCCTTCAAAATTCTCAAACATTCCAGTCATTTGACGGTTGTTGTTGACGAAAAAGCATAAGGAGGGAAATGGAGTGGGTCAGAAAGTTAATGCCCATGGATTCCGCGTCGGTGTTTCCAAACCTTGGGACGCAAAATGGTATGCAGAAAAAGATTACGCTGCACTTTTGAATGAAGACGTTAAGATCCGTGAATTCTTAAAGAAACAGTTATACATCGCAGGTGTTTCCCGTATTGAAATCGAACGCTCTGCAAAACGTATCAAATTGATTATCCATACCGCAAAACCGGGCATGGTCATCGGCCGTGGCGGTGCTGGTATTGAAGATATTAAAAAAGCGTTGAAAGCCTTCACCACTAAGACTGTCGACGTAAACATCGCAGAAATCAAACAGGCTGAAATGGACGCAACGCTCGTTGCTGAAAACGTTGCCGGCCAGCTCGAACGCCGTATCGGTTTCCGCCGCGCTATGAAACAGTGCGTTGGCCGTACGATGCGTATGGGCGCCAAAGGTATCAAAATCATGTGCTCCGGCCGTCTTGGCGGCGCTGAAATCGCTCGTAAAGAAAGCCTTCGTGATGGTTCCATCCCCCTGCACACGCTCCGCGCTGACATCGACTATGGCTTCGCTGAAGCTCATACGACGTACGGCTGCATCGGCGTAAAATGCTGGATTTACAAAGGTGAAATCCTCCCGGAAGCTAAAAAAGCTCCGAAGAAACGCGAAGGGAGTGAAGCATAATGTTAATTCCAAAACGTGTTAAATATCGTAAACAGTTCCGCGGCCGCATGAAAGGCCAGGCACATCGCGGTAACAAAGTCGCTCATGGTGAATACGGCCTCGTTGCTCTCGAACCGTCGTGGATCACGAACCGTCAGATCGAAGCAGCCCGTATTGCTATGACTCGTTATATCAAACGTGGCGGCAAAGTCTGGATTAAAATCTTCCCGGACAAACCGATCACTGCAAAACCGGCTGGTACTCGTATGGGTTCCGGTAAAGGCGCTCCTGAATACTGGGTCGCTGTTGCAAAACCGGGCCGCGTACTCTTTGAAATGGGCGGCGTAACCGAAGAAATCGCTCGTGAAGCAATGCGTCTCGCCGGCCATAAGCTGCCGATTAAAACGAAGTTTGTTGTTAAAGGTCAGGAATTAGGTGGTGAATAAAATGAAGGTTAAAGAAATCCGTGCGCTGAGCGCTGCCGAAATGGATGAAAAAGTGGTTAGCCTGAAAGAAGAATTGTTTAACCTCCGTTTTCAACATGCGACCGGCCAATTAGAAAATCCAATGCGTATCCGCGAAGTCAAGAAGACAATCGCTCGCATCAAAACGGTACAGCGTGAAGCAGAACTGAAAGCGCAGGCGTAAGAAACGTCCATAATTGGAATCTAAAAGGAGGTCACAAGCACAGATGGAAAGAAATGAACGGAAAATCCGCGTAGGTAAAGTTGTCAGCGATAAAATGGACAAAACCGTTGTCGTTGCTGTAGAATATAAAACACAGCACAAGCTGTACAAAAAGCCGATTATCTCGACTGTAAAATTCAAAGCCCACGATGAAAACAACGAATGCCATGTTGGCGACGTAGTCCGCATCGAAGAAACTCGTCCGCTGTCCAAACAGAAACACTGGAGAGTAGTGACAATCGTAGAAAAAGCTAAATAAGCTCGATTAATTAGGAGGTTAAGCCATGATTCAGCAAGAAACTGTGTTGAATGTTGCCGATAACACGGGCGCCAAGAAAATCTTGTGCATCCAGGTCATGGGCGGCTCGTATCGCAAATATGGCAACATTGGTGATATCATTACCGCATCTGTTAAAGATGCAACACCCGGCGGCGTTGTCAAGAAAGGCGATGTAGTCAAAGCTGTTATCGTTCGTTCCAAAAAAGGTTTGCGCCGCGCAGACGGTTCCTATATCCGCTTCGACGAAAACGCAGCTGTCGTAATCAATAATGATAAAAGCCCGAAAGGTACTCGTATTTTTGGGCCCGTTGCCAGAGAACTGCGTGAAAAAGATTTCATGAAGATCATCTCCCTGGCTCCGGAAGTATTATAAGGAGGAGGTGTTCTCAATGGGTAAAATGCACGTTAAAACAGGCGATACGGTCATCGTCATCGCTGGTAAAGAAAAAGGCAAAAAAGGCAAAGTCATCGCAACGTATCCGAAGAAAGACCGCGTCGTAGTAGAAGGCCTTAACCTGGTTAAGCGCCACACGAAACCGAGTCAGAACAATCCTCAAGGCGGCATCATCACGAAGGAAGCAGCTATCCACGTTTCCAACGTAATGCTCGTAGATCCTGAAAGCGGCAAACCGACCCGTGTCAAAATGGTCCAGCAGGCCGACGGCACGAAAGTCCGTACAGCCGTAAAGAGCGGTAAAGCTATCTAATAAGAAGGGAGGCCCTTGAGAGTGTCCAGATTAAAAGACAAATACCTTTCCGAAGTTGTGAAAGGCTTACAGGAAAAATACAATTACAAAAATGTAATGCAGATTCCGAAGGTTACTAAAGTGGTTATCAACATGGCCGTTGGCGAAGCTGTTACCAACTCCAAAGCCTTGGACGCTGCTGTTAACGATATGACCATCATTTCCGGTCAGAAACCGATCATCACGAAAGCCAAGAAATCCATCGCAGCTTTCAAAATCCGTGAAGGCATGAACCTCGGCTGCAAAGTAACGCTCCGCGGCGAACGGATGTATGAATTCCTCGACAAACTGATGAACCTCGCACTGCCCCGCGTCCGTGACTTCCACGGCGTAAGTGCTACCGGTTTCGACGGCCGCGGCAACTATACGCTCGGCCTGAAAGAACAGCTTATCTTCCCGGAAATCGAATACGATAAGGTTGATAAAGCTCGCGGCATGGACATCACCATCGTTACCACTGCTACGACCGACGAAGAAGGCCGTGACATGCTGACAATGATGGGCATGCCTTTTGAAAAGTAATAGAGGAGGATAACATACATGGCAAAGAAATCGATGCTCGAACGTGAAAAGAAACGTGAAAAAATGGTTGCCAAATACGCTAAGCTCCGCGCTGAACTCAAAGCAAAAGGCGACTATGAAGCACTTTCTCAGCTGCCGGCCAACGCATCTCCGGTTCGTCTGCACAACCGCTGCAAAGTAACCGGCCGTCCTCACGGTTATATGCGTAAATTCGGCATCTGCCGCATCACATTCCGTGAACTGGCTTACAAAGGTCAGATCCCTGGCGTTAAAAAAGCCAGCTGGTAACACGTATTCCATGGAGGGAGGTTTTTAGATTATGGCAATGACCGATCCGATTGCGGATATGCTTACACGCATCCGTAATGCTAACTCGGCATATCACGAAAAAGTTGAAATCCCTGCTTCGAAGATGAAAGCTGCAGTGCTCGACATCCTCAAAGAAGAAGGTTTCGTTAAAAACTATGAATCCGTAAACGAAGGCAAAACGCTGAAAGTTACGTTGAAATATGGTTCGAATAAAGAAAAAGTAATTACCGGCATCAAGAGAATTTCCAAACCGGGCCTGCGCGTCTACGCTGGCAAAGAAGAACTCCCGCGCGTTCTCGGTGGTTTGGGTATCGCTGTAATTTCCACGTCCCAGGGCGTCATGAGCGACAAGAAAGCTCGCAAACTCGGCTTGGGCGGCGAAGTTCTCGCTTACGTCTGGTAAAATCGTTTTGGAGGTGTCAATATGTCCCGAGTAGGTAGAATGCCTATTGATATCCCGGCAGGCGTAAATGTCAACCTCGACGGCCAGGTAATTACCGTTAAAGGCCCGAAAGGCGAACTCACACGTACGCTCCACCCGGATATGAAAGTCACAGTTGCTGACAACGTCATCACTGTAGAACGTCCGTCTGACGATAAAAATCACCGTGCACTGCACGGCCTTACCCGTGCCCTCATTGCCAACATGGTAAAAGGCGTTTCGGAAGGCTTCAAGAAAGAACTGGAAATCGTTGGTGTTGGTTACAGAGCACAGATGAAAGGCAAGAAACTCGCCTTGACTCTCGGTTTCTCCCATCCCCTCGAACTCGACGCTCCGGAAGGCATCACCATCGAATGCCCGAGCGCTACGCAGATCACCATTTCCGGTGCTGATAACGAAGTTGTCGGCGAATTCGCTGCTAAAGTCCGCGGCTACCGCCTGCCTGAACCGTACAAGGGCAAAGGTATCCGCTATGTAGGCGAACATGTCCGCCGCAAAGCTGGTAAAGCTGGTACGAAGAAATAATTAACTTTCATTAGAAAGGAGTGAATTCCTTGAAAAAGAGTAAAAACACAATCCGTTTGAAACGGCATTGGCGTTTACGCAAGAACATCAACGGCACGGCAGAACGTCCGCGTCTCAACGTTTTCCGCAGCCTTAACAATATCTACGCTCAGGTCATCGATGACGTAAACGGCGTAACTTTGGTTTCCGCAAGCTCTCTTGACAAAGAAATCAAAGATCAGAACGTCAGCGGCGGCAACGCTGAAGGCGCTAAATTGGTCGGTGCTTTGGTTGCAAAGCGCGCTATTGAAAAAGGTATCACGACAGTTGTCTTCGACCGTGGCGGTTACATTTATCACGGCCGTGTTGCAGCTCTCGCAGACGCAGCTCGTGAAGCTGGCTTGAAATTCTAATCAAGGAGGAAATAACACATGGCAAAAGTTGACCATGCAGGTCTCGAATTACAGGAAAATGTAGTATTCATCAACCGCGTTGCTAAGGTAGTTAAAGGCGGCCGCCGTTTTTCCTTCAGTGCCCTCGTTGTTGTCGGTGACGGCAACGGCAAAGTTGGCGCAGGTTTAGGTAAAGCCGGCGAAGTTCCTGAAGCAATCCGCAAAGGCGTTGAAGACGCTAAGAAACATATGATTACCGTTCCCCTTAAGAACGGCTCCATTCCTCACACGGTTACCGGCATCTTCGGTGCAGGCAAGGTTTTCCTCAAACCGGCTGCTGAAGGTACTGGCGTTATCGCCGGCGGCCCGGTCCGTGCCGTATTGGAACTGGCAGGCGTCCGCAACATCCTCACCAAATCGATCGGTTCTTCCAACCCGAACAACATGGTTCAGGCAACCCTCGAAGGCCTCGGCCGCTTGAAGGATGTCAACAAAGTTGCTGAACTCCGTGGCAAAACTGTAGAAGAAATTTACGGTTAATAAGGAGGATATAACAAGATGGCTCAGGTTAAAGTTACACTCGTAAAGAGTTTGGCAGGCCGTCCTGGCGACCAGCGTGCAACCGTCGTTGCACTCGGTCTCCACAAGACGAACTCCAGCGTAGTAAAAGAAGTTACGCCCCAGATCAAAGGCATGCTTCATAAAGTTGAACACTTAGTAAAAGTAGAAGAAATCTAATATAGAAGGAGGTGCGCTGAATTGAAACTTCATGAAATGAGTATTGTTCCTGGTTCCAAGACAAAACGCAACCGCGTCGGCCGCGGTATCGGCTCCGGCAACGGCAAGACGGCTGGCAAAGGTATGAAAGGTCAGCTCTCCCGTAGCGGCGGCGGCAAGCGCCCGGGCTTCGAAGGCGGCCAGATGCCGTTGTATCGTTTGCTCCCGAAACGCGGTTTTAAAAACGTTTGGGCTAAAGAATATGCAGAAGTTAACGTTTCTGTACTCAACCGCTTTGAAGACGGCACGACTGTTGATCCCGTCGCTCTCGTTGAAGCTGGCATCCTGAAAAATGTCCGCGACGGCGTCCGCGTCCTCGGCAATGGTGAACTCACCAAAAAGCTCACCGTCGTTGCAAACGGCTTCACGAAATCCGCAAAAGCGAAAATCGAAGCTGCCGGCGGCAAGGTTGTAGTACCGGGAGAAGAACCGGTAGCAGAACAGTAGGGGTGATTTGCGGTGTTAGAAAGCATCCAAAACGTGCTCAACGTTCCGGAATTCCGGAAACGGGCGGTCTTCACCCTCATCATGTTCGTCATTTTCCGACTCGGCGTCCATATCCCCGTTCCGGGTGTTGATTCGTCAGTCATTGAAAGTCTTTTCAGCAGCGGCAACCTGTTCGGACTCCTCGACTTGTTCGCCGGCGGAGCACTGAGTAAGTTCTCCATCCTGGCCATGAGCATCACGCCGTACATCAACGCGTCGATCATCATGCAGCTGCTGACCGCCGTCGTCCCGACCTTTGAACAATGGGCCAAGGACAACCAGGACGGCCGCGATAAGATCCAGAAGGTCACGCGGTACGGCACGGTAGTCCTGGCATTGATCCAGGCTTTCGCCATGAGCTATGCGCTGAAAGTCAACAATGCCCTCATCGTCGACAGCTGGGCCATGGTCGTCATGGTCTCCCTGATCCTCACCGCCGGCACATGCTTCCTCATGTGGCTCGGTGACCAGATCACAGCTGGCGGTATCGGCAACGGCATTTCACTCATCATCTTCGCAGGTATCGTAGCGCGCTTCCCGCAGGGCTGCATGACGATTTATCAGTATATCCAGGCTGGTTCGATCAACATCTTCCAGGCCTTGCTTTTTGCTGTTATCGCCTTGTTCATGATCGTCGTGGTCATCGAAGTCACCCAGGGCCAGCGCCGCGTCACGGTCCAGTATGCGAAGCGTATCGTCGGCCGTAAGATGTATGGCGGTCACTCGACACACATTCCGCTGAAAGTCAACCAGGCCGGCGTCATCCCCATCATCTTTGCTTCGTCTGTACTGATGTTCCCGATTACCATCGCACAGTTCGTACAGAATCAGACAGTCCAGTGGATTGCAAGCTACTTTGCATGGGGCACTGTGACCAACACGGTCATGTACGCCGTTCTGATTATGTTCTTCACATATTTCTACACGGCTATTTCGCTGAATATCCCGCAGCTTACGGAAAACATGCAGAAGTACGGCGGCTTCATCCCCGGCATTCGCCCCGGCCAGCCGACGGCTATGTATATCGACCGCATCATGACGAGAATCACCCTCGCCGGTGCCTTCTTCCTGGCTTTCGTAGCCATCCTGCCGAACTTCATCGGCTGGATCACGGGCATCCAGGGTGTCTACTTCGGCGGCACAGCCATCCTCATCGTCGTCGGTGTTGCCATCGATACGATGAAACAGGCAGAATCCTTAGTTTTGAATAGACAATATCAAGGATTTATGAAATAATAAGGGGGTAGTTTGAATGTATATTCTTTTGATGGGCCCTCCGGGTGCCGGCAAAGGTACCCAGGCTGAACGATTGATTGAAAAATATGGTATTCCCCAGATTTCGACAGGCGACATGTTCCGCGCAGCTGTCAAAGAACAGACGCCGCTCGGCCTTGAAGCCAAGAAGTACATGGACAACGGCCAGCTCGTACCGGATGCTGTTACCGTAGGCATCGTCAAAGAACGCCTCGCCAAAGATGACTGCAAGAAAGGCTTCATCCTCGACGGCTTCCCGCGCACGACCAGCCAGGCTGTATCCCTTGATGCTATCCTCCGCGATTTGGGCATCAAACTCGATGGCGTCATCAATATCGCCGTCCCCGATGACGAACTCATCAAACGGACGACGGGCCGTCAGATCTGCCGCTCCTGCGGTGCGACATACCATGTCACATTCAAACCGTCCAAGGTGAAGAACGTCTGCGACAAATGCGGCGGCGAATTGTATCAGCGCGATGACGATAAGGTCGAAACCGTCAAGAAACGCCTCAGCGTCTACGCAGCACAGACGAAACCGCTCATCGACTACTACAAGAATTCCAATCTCTACATCGAAATCGATGGCAAACAGAGCATGGAAGATGTATACAAAGACATCGTCGCTAGTCTTGAAAAGAGTAAATAAGCATGATTATTTTAAAATCGAAACGGGAAATTGAGTATATTCGCGAAGCTGGCCGCATTACGGCCAACGCTCTTCAGCTGATGAAGAAACTGGCAAAACCCGGCATCACGACGGGTGAACTCGACCAGCGCTGTGAAGAATACATCCGCAGCTGCGGCGCTTTTCCGAGCTGCAAAGGCTATTACGGGTTCCCGGCGACTATTTGCGCCAGCGTAAATGAAGAAGTCGTCCACGGCATCCCGGGCCACCGCAAGCTTAAAGATGGCGATATAATCAGCATTGATTTGGTTGTCAACAAGAATGGCTACCATGGCGATTCGACGGTAACGATTCCTGTCGGCCACGTCCGTCCGGCGACCCTCAAGCTCTTGAAGGTCACGGAAGAAAGCCTTTATAAAGGCATCGAACAGGCCGTCGCAGGAAACCACCTCGGAGACATCGGCCACGCTGTCCAGGCCTATGCCGAATCCTTCGGCTACGGTGTCGTCCGCGATTACGTCGGCCACGGCATCGGCACGGACATGCACGAAGATCCGGAAGTCCCGAACTACGGCATGCCGGGTCACGGCGAACTGCTGGAACCGGGCATGGTCCTGGCCATTGAACCGATGATCAATATGGGCACCGAAAAGGTCTGCCAGTTAAGCAACGGCTGGACCGTTGTCACGCGTGACGGCAAACCGGCAGCCCACTTCGAACATACAGTAGCCATCACGGAAAACGGTCCTGAAATCCTGACCATCCCCGATGCAGAATAAGATGGAACGGACACAGATGATACCTGTCTGCACGGTCGTAGAAAGCCTGGCAGGCAGGGACAAAGGCCGCTTGTATGTTGTTGTCGGCAGTCTGGCTTATCCCTACGTATGGATTGCTGACGGTAGAAAGTACAACCTGGATAAGCCGAAGAAAAAGAATTGCCGGCATCTCCGGATTTTGGCAGCGAGCGTATCCAGTGACAGCGCTGGTCCCTCGCGAATCAGCAATGAATGGATACGGTCCGTCCTGAACCGGGCTGTGAAGAATTGACCAGGGAGGTTACTATGTCGAAGACAGATGTCATTGAAGTAGAAGGCGTCGTCGTTGAAGCTTTGCCAAACGCCATGTTTAAAGTCAAGCTTGAAAACGATCACATCGTGTTAGCGCACGTCTCCGGTAAAATGCGGATGAATTTCATTCGTATCCTTCCGGGCGACCGGGTAACACTTGAATTGACACCGTATGATCTGAATCGCGGTCGTATCACGTACCGCTTTAAGTAAGAATATTACGCAGGAGGTTAATGATGAAGGTAAAACCGTCAGTTAAAAGAATTTGCGAAAAATGCAAAATTATCAAACGTAAAGGCCGCGTCATGGTCATTTGCGAAAATCCGAAACATAAACAGAAACAGGGTTAATATACCAGGAGGTGAATGAATAGATGGCACGTATAGCCGGTGTGGATTTACCACGTGATAAACGAGTTGAAATTGGTTTGACTTACATTTTAGGTATCGGTCTTTCTTCTTCCCAGAAGATCCTCGCTAAGACTGGCGTAAACCCGGATACCCGCGTTCGCGACCTGACTGAAGACGAAGTACAGAAGATCCGTGAAGTCATCGGTGCTGAATATAAAGTAGAAGGCGACCTTCGCCGTGACACGGCAATGAACATCAAACGCCTGATCGAAGTTAATTCGTATCGCGGCAAACGTCATCGTGCAGGTCTTCCGGTCCGCGGTCAGCGCACAAAGACCAACGCACGTACGCGCAAAGGTCCGAGAAAAGCTGTAGCAGGCAAGAAGAAATAAGATTCTTTAAGTAAGGAGGGAAACGATTTTGGCTAAGAACGTAAGAAGCAACAAAAGAAAAGAAAAGAAACATGTAGAATCGGGCGCAGCACATATCCGTTCTACTTTCAATAACACGATCGTTACGATTACTGACGCAAAAGGCAATGCACTGTCCTGGGCAAGTGCCGGCGGCCTCGGTTTCCGCGGTTCCCGTAAGAGCACTCCGTTCGCAGCACAGATGGCTGCTGAACAGGCTGCCAAAGCTGCCATGGAACATGGCCTCCGTCAGGTAGAAGTTTTCGTTAAAGGCCCGGGCTCCGGCCGTGAAGCTGCTATCCGCGCACTGCAGGCTGCAGGTCTTGAAGTCAACTCCATCAAAGACGTAACTCCTATTCCGCATAACGGCTGCCGTCCGCCGAAACGGAGACGCGTATAATTCGTAAATAATTAACCAAGGTGTTTTGATTCTGAAATAGGAGGATTTTCCTAATGATCGATGATAACAAGTTTAAAGTTAATCCCGTTGAAATCAAAGAAGACGGTACCTATGGAAAATTCGTATGTGAACCTCTCGATCGGGGTTACGGAATCACATTGGGTAATAGTTTGCGGCGTGTCCTCCTGGCCTCTCTGGATGGCGTAGCAATCACTTCGATTAAAATCGATGGTGTGCTCCATGAATTTTCGACCATCCCCGGCGTTCGGGAAGATGTTTCGGAAATCATCCTCAACCTCAAACAGGTTCGGATGAAATTCCTGGACGATGATGTTGACGAACTCGACATCACTGTCGATATCTCTGGTGAATGTGAATTCACTGCAAACGATCTTAACGTAAACTCAGACATTGAAATTTTGAACCCGGATCTTCATATTGCCACGCTGGATACGGATGCTCACATCCGCATGCAGTGCCACATTGAACGCGGCAAAGGGTATGTTCCTTCTACGAAGAACAAGAAAGAAACGGATATGATCGGGGTCATCCCCATCGATTCCATCTTTTCGCCTATTGTGCGCACCAATTACGAAGTAGGCAATATCCGGGTCGGCAACGAAATGGATTACGATTCGTTGACGCTTGAAGTAACGACGGACGGCAGCATCTCTGCTGAAAACGCCGTCGCCAAAGCTGCATCCATTATGATCAGCTACCTGAATTACTTCCAGGACATCGCTACGGACGCTAAAGTCAACGATGCATTGGCACCCTTTACCAATGCTGACGGCGAAGAACCGGAAGAACCGGCAGAACCGGACCTCTCGGAAATCAAGATCGACGTCCTGGATCTCTCCGTACGTGCTTCGAACTGCTTGAAACGCGCCAATATCTATACCTTGGCGGACCTCGTAGAACGGACGGAAGATGACTTGTCGAAGATTCGCAACCTCGGCAAGAAGTCTGTCGACGAAATCATTGAAAAGTTGCAAAAAGAAGGTTACTACTTGAAATCGAGTAACGAAGAATAGTTCGAGGAGGATGAACGATGGCTTATAGAAAGTTGGGACGAGACAGCTCCGCACGCAAAGCATTGCTGCGCAGCATTGTCACCTCTTTATTCCAGCATGAACGCATTGAAACGACAGAAGCAAAGGCAAAAGAACTTCGCAAAGTCGCTGACAAAATGCTTACCCTCGCAAAACGCGGCGACCTCCACGCTCGCCGTCAGGTTTTGGCATACATGATGGATGAAGACGTAGTCAAAAAACTGTTTGACGAAATCGCACCGAAATACAAAGATCGCCAGGGCGGTTACACACGCATCATCAAAACTGGCGTTCGCCAGGGCGATGCTGCTCCGATGGTAATCATCGAATTAGTATAAGCTTGGAACGACAAAAAAAGGAGCTGTCTCGCGACAGCTCCTTTTTTGCAGTTAGCAGTCGGCCGTCCGCGGTCCGCCTCGGACTCAGATGCAGCGTGCCGCTGCGACAGACTCAAACTGACAATGCGTCCTCGGGTGCCCCTGCGGCGCATAGCGGGCGCCCGGTTATGGGCGCCCCTACGGGTAACACCGTGTACGTATTCCAGAAAGGCCCCTAACAGGGGCCACCGTAGGGGACGCCCTAATCGGCGTCCCGCGCGCTCCTGCGCCATCAGGCGCCTTACATCAAACTCAACAAGGAGGAATGAAAAATGCCCTACCGTATGATGCTGGCGGTGAACTTTACGCCGGAACGCCTGGACCAGGTCAAGCTCCTGGCCCTGCTGACCAAATCGAAAGTGAAAGCCGTCAAAGAAGAAGAAAAAAATGAAACTGTTGGCAAAGTCCTCGGTCTGACGGACGAAGAAATCGCTGAAATCGCTGCCATGAAGCAGGAAACAGAAGCGACGAAAGTCCACGAAAAGATGAACGAAGACGAAAAACTACCGCCGGTCACTAAAGAAGCCCTGATCCTCTGCGGCTTCGACAACAACGCCGTCAACCTGCTCCTAAGCAGCATCCGCCGGGGCCGCCTGAAAAACGTCCCCCTCAAGGCCATGCTGACGCCGAACAACATTTCCTGGACCATCGAAACGATCCTTCAGGAACTGTCGAAGGAACACGAATATTTCCATAAAAAGAGGTAAGGTCAGATGAGACCGACGACACTTTGTTTTCCCGTCCGCGAGGACGGGAAAATTTTATTGGGCCGCAAGAAACGCGGCTTCGGCGTGAGCAAATGGAACGGCTTCGGCGGCAAGATCGAAAAGGGTGAAGACTTCCTCCAGTGCGCCGTCCGCGAGCTCCGGGAAGAAACAGGCCTCATCGCCAAAGAAGAAGACCTCGAATTCACAGGCTTCCTCGACTTCCACTTCTCGGCCTCACCAGAACTCAACCACATCGGCTACGTCTACTTCCTGCACCGCTGGAATGGTACCGTCGAGGAAACAGAAGAAATGGAACCGCACTGGTTTGACCCAAAGGACTTTCCCTACGACGAAATGTGGAAAGGCGACCGCACCTGGATCCCCATGCTCCTCAAAGGAGAAAAAGTAAAAGGCATCATCACTTTCGCCGCCGACAACGACAGCGTCGCGAAGATGGAATTCAGCCGAATAGGAGCCTGGGGGCGCCGCCGTCCGCAGGCGGCCGTCCGGAAAGGCCCCTTATTAGGGGAGCCTTAAAATTTATGGAATGTTTAATATAGTATAATATACTGGTTAGGAGATGGCGGTTTAATGATAGACAGGGATTTTGTGGTGGCCCAGTTCCGGCGTTATGTCGATGGCTTTGATCAGTCTGAGGAGGGCGTGCGCTTGAAGTATGCTCATTCGCTGCGGGTCAGTGCCCTTTGTGAGGAAATTGCGGCGAGTCTTGGTTTGCCCTCGGCGGACCGGGATTTGGCCTGGCTCATCGGTGTGCTCCATGATATCGGCCGTTTCGAGCAGCTGCGGGAATATCATACCTTTGTCGATTACCGCTCTATGGACCATGCCAAGTATGGCGCCCACTATCTCTTTGCCGACGGCCATATCCGCGATTTCCTGGCCGATGAGGCTGATGACGACGTCATCTGTGCGGCCATCGATCAGCATAATGTCTATCAGCTGCGGGACGGTCTGACGCCGCGCCAGCTCCTCTTCTGCCGCCTCATCCGCGATGCGGACAAGTTGGATATTTTCCGGGTCTATGTCATGTATCTGGAGCAGGGGAAGAATATCTGGCATACGAATCTGGATGATTTCGAAAAGCAGGCTGTTTCGCCGGCTGTCCTGGCCCAGGCGCGGCAGAAAAAGCTCGTGCGCACGCAGGATAAGAAGAATTTCATCGATTTCTATATCGGCGCACTTTGCCTCTATTTCGATTTGAATTATCTTAAGAGCCGGGAGTTGGCCTGGGAGCAGGGATACTACGGCAAGCTTCTGGCCTTTCATTCGCAGAACGGCGAAAGTGAAGCGGCGCTGGATGAAATACGCTGCTTGGTCCGTGCTTGAAGTTCATTTGCAACGACTTCGTTTTATCTTTTCCCGCCAGAAGACTCCCACCTCTTAGGTGGGG
>UMEZ01038846.1_pt1 | contig 80329 bp, 69 predicted proteins | sample 1964841 | NCBI WGS metagenome assembly UMEZ01 (sample SAMEA4836029, study PRJEB28245) | human gut metagenome | biome: gut microbiome; material: fecal sample | place: Denmark | collected 2008 | reverse complement strand
AAGCTGTATTATTTACATCATTTTTCTTATTTACACCATCTAACGACTTCATTGTCGGGAACAATAATACATCCCTGATGGCAGGACTGTCTGTAAGTAACATAACAAGTCTGTCGATTCCATAACCGATACCGCCTGTAGGTGGCATACCGATTTCAAGGGCATTTAAGAAGTCCTCGTCTGTGTGTTCTGCTTCTTCGTCACCTGCTGCCGCAGCTGCGTCCTGAAGTGCAAAACGCTCTCTCTGGTCGATTGGATCATTAAGCTCTGAGTATGCGTTACACATTTCCCATCCGTTTATAAATAACTCAAAACGTTCAACTTTCTCAGGATCTGTTGGTTTCTTCTTGGTAAGAGGAGAAATTGCAATCGGATGATCCATTACGAATGTAGGCTGGACAAGTTCTTTTTCACAATATTCCTCAAAGAAAAGATTAAGGATATGACCTTTGTTGTGTCTTTCTTCATATTCGATATTATGCTCTTTTGCAAGGGCCTTTGCTTCTTCGTCTGTCTTAACTGCATCGAAGTCAATTCCTGCGTATTTCTTGACACAGTCTGTCATTGTAATACGCTCGAATGGCTTGCCAAAATCAATTTCAATTCCGTTGTATGTGAATTTGGTTGAACCGCATACTTTTTCGGCAAGATAACGGAACATGCTTTCTGTAAGTTCCATCATGCCGTTGTAATCTGTGTATGCCTGATATAATTCCATAAGTGTAAATTCAGGGTTATGTCTGGTGTCAACACCTTCATTACGGAATACTCGTCCGATTTCGTATACTCTTTCAAGACCGCCAACGATAAGTCTCTTTAAGTATAATTCAAGAGAAATACGAAGCTTAACATCCTCGTTAAGGGCATTGTAATGTGTCTCGAAAGGTCTTGCCGCAGCTCCGCCCGGATTTGCCACAAGCATAGGTGTCTCAACTTCCATGAAGTCACGTCCTGCAAGGAAATTACGGATTTCCTTGATAATCATTGAACGTTTGATAAATGTATCTTTAACTTCCGAATTCATAATAAGGTCAACATATCTCTGACGGTATCTTGCGTCTGTATCTGTTAAACCATGGTATTTTTCAGGAAGTATCTGTAAGCTCTTTGACAAAAGAACGATTTCTGACGCATGGATGGAAATCTCACCTGTCATTGTTCTGAATGCAAAACCTTTTATTCCAAAAATATCACCGATATCCGATTTCTTAAAATCTGCATAAGAATCTTCACCGACGCCGTCTTTTGATACATATACCTGGATGTTGCCTTTAAGATCCTGGATGTTGCAGAAAGATGCTTTACCCATAACTCTCTTAAACATCATTCTTCCTGCGATTGTAACATCAATAGGACTGGCATCCATTATTTCACGCTTTGCATTATAATCGGCTTTAAGTGTCTCTCGCTTCTGCTGTTCGTCAAGTCCCTCAACATCAGGTTCAGGTCTGCCTGCAAGAAGCTCATTTTCATGGGCTGTGTATAATTCCTTTACATCTGATGTGTGGTGTGTAACGTCATATTTGGTAATTTCAAAAGGATTTTTTCCCTTTTCAACCAGATCCGCCAATTTATCTCTTCTAATCTGAAGAAGTCCGTTAATGTCCTGATTCTGTGTGTTATTATCTGCCATACTAACTCCTAAAACTATTCTCTGGTAACGTTAATTACTTTGTACTTCATTATTCCGGATGGTGTCTCTACTTCAACTTCGTCCCCTGCCACCTTACCTATTAAAGCCTTGCCAAGCGGAGCTTCATTGGAAATCTTGTTTTCAAGGCTCTTAGCTTCTGTTGAACCTACAAGCTTGAAAACCAGTTCTTCATCAAATTCACAGTCATATACCGTAACTGTACTTCCAAGGTTAATTACACCTGCACCGAATTCATCATCAGCAACTTCTGCATTCTTTAATATTTTCTCAATTTCTTCAATTCTTGCTTCAATATCTCTCTGCTCATCTTTAGCAGCATCATATTCGGCGTTTTCTGAAAGGTCACCCTGTTCTCTGGCTTCCTTAATTTTCTGGGCAACTTCTTTTCTTCTGTTTACCTTCAGGTCCTGAAGTTCATCCTCTAATTTTTTGAGACCTTCGTAGGTCATTAAATTTTTCTTTTCTGCCATAATCTGACTCACCTTTCCCATTTATATTAATAATGCAACTCTGCATACATTATCACATAACAATTCATAATATTATAGAATATAAAAAAATCATTTGTCAATCATTCTTTTATCCAACAGGCTAAATAATTCCTGCAATGTCTCTGTGTGATTAACTTCATCCCTTAATGCTGCACAGTTATGCAGTCCCGTTGTATACCAGGACACATGTTTGCGCATTTCCCTGACTACCATATATTCAGGTTTGTACTCAGTCATAAGTGTTGCATGTTTTTTTATCATATCCTTAATCTCTGTAAGGGACGGTCTTGCCGGTATCACATCACCGTGGATTGCCGCTTTAATTTCCCTGAAAAGCCATGGGTTACCTTTTGCCCCACGGCCAACTGCAATTCCGTCGCATCCTGTATAATTAAACATCTTCAGGGCATCTTCTGATGAAAATATATCACCATTGCCAAAAACAGGTATCTTTACTTTATCTTTGACTGCTGCGATTATATCCCAGTCTGCTTTGCCGGAATAGAACTGTTCCCTCGTTCGTCCGTGAACCGTAACGGCTGCCGCCCCGGATTCCTCCATTATGTGGGCGAACTCCACCGCATTTACATGTTTCTCGTCAAAACCTTTTCTGAACTTCACTGTAACGGGTTTTGTAATTTTTTTTACCATTGTATTGACTATTTTACCTGCCAGAGAGGGATTTTTCATTAACGATGAGCCTTCGCCGTTATTTACAATTTTAGGTACGGGGCAACCCATATTAATGTCAAATGCCGCAAATCCCAATGGTTCCAGTCTAAGGGCTATGTCAGCCATAATCTCCGGGTCTGAACCGAAAAGCTGTAATGCCGATGGTGCTTCCTCCGGCAAAGTCTGCAACAGAATATCGGTGTTTTTGTTATTGTAAAGAACCGCTTTGGCACTTACCATCTCGGTAACCATGTAGTCACAACCCATCTCCTTGCAGATAAGCCTGTAAGGAAGGTCCGTCACCCCAGCCATGGGTGCCAGCATTACCGGTCTGTCAAATTCCATTGTTCCTATTTTCATTCTATATCTTCTCCAAGGAAAAATACCTTATAATACATTTCAAGAGCCTGAAAAGTCTCTGCTTTGTCCTTCTGAAGCTGTTTGACCTTAAGGCCTGCTCCTATTTCATCATAAAGCAAATCTCCTTCATCTGCCTCTGTCCTGATTAAAAGATTGCCTTCCTCATCAAATTCAAGGATGATAATTCCTCCGATATCCTCAGTAAAAAGAACACACATTATTTTAAGTTCATCCTTAATCGAATCCGGAAGTGCCCCGAAGTCCTCATTAAGATAAAATTTCTTATCGTAAGAGCTTGCGGCACATAATACATCTAAATCTTCTTTCATTCAACAATTCTCCTAAACATAGCCATAAATGCCTCTTATTGAAACTTCCCCCGCCATTATTTTTTCTATATTACCATTATCGTCCTTTACAAGAAGTTCCCCATCCGTGTCAATACCGATTGCAACACGTTTGATACGGCTGTCTCCTTCTATTATGTAGACTTCTTTATTCCGGTTTACCAAGAGCTTCTCATACTCGTCTTTTATTCCGGACAAATTGCCATCCTTACAAAAGATTTCATAATATTTTTCAAAATATTTGCCAAACTTTGCAACAATACTGCTTCTTCTTACTTTAGTTCCGCCTGCAATATAAAGTGACGTTGCCTTATCCTCAAGTTCTGCCGGAAAAGATTCCATATTAACGTTAATTCCAATTCCTATAACCACATAATTGATTGTGGTCATTTCAGCACTCATTTCCGTTAAAATTCCAACCACCTTACGGCTTCCTATTACAATATCATTAGGCCACTTTATCTCCGTATTAAGGCCGGTGACATCCTTAATTGCTTTAGCCACGGCAAGAGCTGTAACAAGTGTAATCATTGACGCCTTATATGGTGGTAAATCAGGCTTTACGGCAAAAGACATCCATATTCCCGTCTTTGCCGGAGATTCCCAATGTCTTTCCTTACGGCCTCTTCCAAGTGTCTGTTTCTCCGCTATTGCAAGCATCCCCGGAATAAATTCTTTTTCCGCCTGCCTTTTTATCTCGCTGTTCGTTGAATCAATCACATCAAAATATGATATCTTTCTTCCAAACCATTTTGTCTCAAGCCGGCTTTGTATCTCATCAGATAACAAAACATCAGGACAGGAAACAAGCCGGTAGCCCCTGTTCCTGACTGCTTCTATGACATATCCGGCTTCTTTAAGAGAATTAATTGCCTTCCATATCGCAGTCCTTGAAACGGAAAGTTTTCCGCAAAGTTCCTGTCCTGATACAAAATCATCGCTTTCTTTAAGCATTGCAAGCACATGTTCTCTCATCTTCTCAACCTCCTATGGCAAGATAACTTACGTAAGCAACTACAAAAAGTATAACTGCTACTACTTCCGAAATGATTCCTGAAACCTTTCTGTCGGTCATAAGGTATTTAATTCCGGTCATCATGTTCATAAGTCCGCCTATTGAAAAAATAATATGGAACATCCATTTATTCTTACCGGTATTAATAAATACAAAAACGGTAAGAACAATTGCCGCAATGCCAAATATTACATTTAACACGTCTATTATAAGACGCACAACTTTCTGAAAATTATTTTTACCTGAACGCATTAAGGGTAACCTCTCTTCCTACCCTCGCATTTTACTATAAAAACTATAATGTTGCAACCATCACGGCTTTAATAGTATGCATTCTGTTCTCTGCTTCATCAAAAACAACTGATTGTGGCGATTCAAACACTTCATCAGTTACCTCAAGCTCGGAAAGGCCGAATTTTTCATATACTTCCTTGCCAACCTTAGTCTTAAGGTCATGAAAAGCCGGAAGACAGTGCATAAAAATCGCATCCTTTGAAGCATTGTCCATTGCTTTCTTATTAACCTGATATGGTGAAAGCTCTTTAATTCTTTCTGCCCATACTTCATCAGGTTCACCCATTGATACCCAGACATCGGTGTAGATTACATCGGCATCCTTTGTTCCTGCATCAACATCATCTGTAAGCGTTATTGTTGCGCCTGTCTTGGCCGCAATCTCTTTACATTCTTTAACAAGTGCCTCATCAGGAAAATAATTTCTGGATGTGCATGCCGTAAAGTGCATACCAAGTTTCGCACTTACTATCATGAGCGAATTACCCATATTGTATCTTGCATCACCCATATATGTAAGCTTAACGCCTTTTATTCTGCCAAGTTTCTCTTTAATTGTAAGTACATCTGCTAACATCTGTGTAGGATGGTATTCGTTGGTAAGACCGTTCCACACAGGAACTCCTGCATATTTTGCAAGTTCTTCCACAATTTCCTGTCCGAAACCACGATATTCAATACCGTCAAACATTCTTCCAAGGACTCTTGCTGTATCGGCAATGCTTTCTTTTTTACCAATCTGCGAACCTGATGGATCAAGATACGTTGTTCCCATTCCGAGGTCATGTGCTGCCACTTCAAAAGAGCATCTGGTTCTTGTACTTGTCTTTTCAAATATGAGTGCAATGTTTTTGCCTGCGTGCATATCTGTTGTAAGTATGCCCTTTTTCTTCTTATCCTTAAGTTCTGCCGCAAGGTCAACCATATAAAGTATCTCTTCCGGTGTAAAGTCCTTAAGTGTCAAAAAATTACGTCCTTTTAAGTTCATAATGTTACCTTCTTTATTTTGTCTCTTCGTTCTTGCCGATTTCAACAACCGACTTGACAAGTCCTGCAATTGACTGTATCTCAGATGGAATTATAATCTTCGTTGCTTTTCCGTCTGCTGCCTTAGCAAATGCTTCAAGGCTCTTTAATGTGATAACAGCTTCATCTGCACCTGCTTCACGGATATACTTAATACCTTCTGCATTAGCCATCTGTACGGCTCTGATTGCTTCAGCCTGACCTTCAGCTTCACGGATTGTGGCTTCCTTCTTAGCCTCAGCTCTTAAGATTGCTGACTGCTTCTCTGCTTCTGCTTCAAGAATTGCTGACTGCTTCTTACCTTCTGCTACGGTAATATTGGCTTTCTTTTCACCTTCAGCTCTTGTTTCCATCTCACGACGTTCACGTTCTGCCTTCATCTGTTTTTCCATAGCATTCTGGATTTCTGCCGGTGGTATAATATTCTTAAGTTCAACTCGGTTGACTTTGATTCCCCATGGGTCTGTTGCTGTATCAAGGGCAAGTCTCATCTTGGTATTGATGATTTCTCTTGATGTGAGTGTCTGGTCTAATTCCAGCTCACCGATTATATTACGGAGTGTTGTAGCTGTAAGGTTCTCAATAGCCATAATAGGATGTTCAACACCGTATGCGTAAAGCTTAGGGTCTGTTATCTGGAAAAATACTACCGTATCAATTCTCATTGTTACGTTATCCTTTGTGATAACAGGCTGTGGTGCGAAATCTACTACCTGTTCCTTAAGGCTCATTCTTGCTGTAGGGCGGTCAATGAAAGGTGCTTTAAGGTGGATACCTACACCCCATGTTCTTTTATAAGCTCCAAGTCTTTCAAGAATTACCGCATGTGCCTGTGGTACAATTCTGATGCACGATGCAATAATTATTAATAAAACTATTGCAACGATAATAGTGGTTACCGCTCCTGCAGATACTGTTGATTCTAATAATGTCATTTTTTTGTCTCCCTTTTAGTTTTATTGTACTATTAATTTTACGCCTGAAACGGCTTTAATTTCAACCACTTCACCCGGTTCAATTATCTTATTGCTGTCTTTTGACCTTGCTGTCCAGGTAAGTCCGTTTATAAATACGGCTCCGGTCTCATCAATATTGTTGATTTTTTCGGTTACTTTGGCTTTTTCTCCGATAAGACTGTCAATATTCGTCTTAACATGGTTCTTTTTCATTGCCTTATCAAGTACAGGACGGGCAAGAATAAGAAGTGCCAGTGATATAACGAAAAAGCTAACCGCCTGTGCTGCAAAAGGTGCCTTGCACAAATTGAGTATTAAAGCAACTACTGTGCCTCCTGCAAACCATATAGTTGTAAGGCTTGTGGTTGCTATCTCAATAACCAGAAACAGGATAAGTGCACCTAACCAGCCGTAAATAATATATTCCATATGCCACACCTCCAGTCATTTTAATATGTGTAGAAACAATGGTTATTAACGATTGTATATCCTTTATATTTTGTAAAATCAGCTTTTTTTACATTAATGAAGAACAAGAGATCACCGATATTATTTTCACCGGCAAGTGCTTTCAATGCCGAATCATAACAGCCTCTTAAATTAAGCTCCTCGTTGCTCTTATTGAGGACTGCCTGGAATCTTGCGGATGGAACCCCGTTTTCACTTACACCTGAGAACTGACCCGGTGCATACACAACAGAAGTAATCGTATTCTGTGAAAATCTCGATGAAAATACACGGTTAAGAACAACATTGGCTACCGCAAGCTGTCCTTCTGAAGGTTCCCAGCCTGACTCCCAGTATATAATAGCTGCGAGTAAATGCAGTTCCTCTGCAGATACAGTGTAAGCTCCTCTTGTGGTTGTCTGCTGCTTAATGGCATTCTGTGCTGCTGTTGCCTGTGCCGCCGCTGCCTGTGCTGCCGCTTCTTCTGCAGCTTTTCTTGCTGCTTCGGCTCTTTCTTCTTCCTTGATGGCTTCTATTTCAGCCATTGATACTGCTTTTGAAAGATTATAACTTACATCAAATGAATCATTACTTATATAACCAAAACCATTATCACATGATATTAGGGTATAATTTCCATTCTCCTCATAAGCATCTATCTCCGCTCCTTTTTCAAGAGTTGAAATAACTGCTGCTGAATTGTCTGCTTCTGCATATACATTAATCATATCCGCATTAACTTTAGCCTGCTTATTACCGATTACTGAGGCAATAACCTCTGCCTCACTGTCAAAAAGAACGTCTACATTACGTATATAGCCGGTTACTTTACCTGACTGTATCTTACTCCATTCTTCTCCCCGTTCAAGGACATCGGCCTCACTTCCGGAATACATAATTCCTACAGGTTCTGATTTAAGATCCGGTTCGGAGTAAATTATAAGTTCTTCAAGAGTATATGATACTACTTTATTATCATATGATGATTTTACTTTACTTTCTTCCATTTCCTGGGAAATGTCTTTTAAAGATGATGTGTTGCGGTATACCACATTAAGTTCTGTGGAAACAATTTCTTCTGTGTATGCTGCATCTTTATCGCTGACAGATGTGTCCTGCACATTGCGTTCTGCTAACTGTATGCTTGTTTTATTGTCTTCATGTTTTCTCTCATTAAGGAATGCCAGCTGCATTATTAACAGTAAAATTATTACCGAAAGAACAGCCGTCTTTCTTGATTTTGATTTCATGATAACCTCCATTGTAATTGTTACAAATTTGTTACATAAACAGATACATTTTATCAGACTATATCATAAATGTCAAATTTAAGGCTGAATATGCCTTTGTCTCATTGCTTCATACAGAATAACTGCCGTGGAAACCGCTGCATTCAATGATTCAAGTTTACCTTCCATAGGTATTTTGATTCTTACGTCTGCTTCCTTTGAAAGTTCCTCTGTAAGCCCATTTCCTTCATTACCAATCAAAACAGCCATCGGCACCTTCATATCTTCTTCGTAATAATAATTCCTGCCTTCAAGGTGTGCGGCGAATACTTTTATATTCTGCTGTTTTAAACTATGGATGGCTGCTACAACATCTTCTGAATACACAAACGGCATTCTGAAAAGTGAACCCATTGTTGAACGTATTGTTTTGGGATTATATATGTCAACGGTCTTATCCGACATAATTATGCCTGTAGCACCCGCACCCTCTGCTGTTCTTATAATTGTTCCCAGATTACCGGGGTCCTGTATGTTTTCCAAAACTACAAGCATAGGTACTTTGTCTTTTTTGAACAAATCCTCTATATCATATTCAAGCATTTTAACAACTGCCAATATTCCCTGTGGGGTTTTCGTATCAGACATCATTTTAAAAATATTATCCGCTACTATCTCATATCGGTAATCACAAAGCATTTCCTTGTTATCATACGCGAAGCTCTCTGACGCATATATTTTAACAATTCTGTCTTTAGGAATCTCCACAAACATCCTTATTCCTTCAATAACAAAAAGTCCGCGTTCCTTTCGTACCCCGGACTTTTTGATTAAATTCATAACATCTTTAATTTGTGAATTACCTGTACTTGTAATCAATATAAATTCCTATCTGCAAAGTAATTTGCTTACTTCATACATATGTGCATCAACATCCTTAGTCATTGCAAGAGCTTCGTCAATGTCATAATCTACAAATTCGCCATTCTTATATGCTACAACTCTGTTGGTCTTTCCTTCCGCAAGGAGGTCAACTGCCATTGAGCCCATCATTGATGCATATACACGGTCCTTACATGAAGGGCTGCCGCCACGCTGCATATGTCCGAGGATTGTTGCTCTTGTCTCAATGCCTGTAGCTTCTTCAATTCTCTTAGCCATAGATGATGAATGTCCGACACCTTCTGCATTAACAATAATATAATGTTTTTTGCCTTTTTTCTTATTCTCAATTATCTTTTCGATAATCTTCTCTTCGTTAAAATCATACTTGCCGGGAATAAGAATATCTTCGGCACCATTAGCAATACCACACCATAATGCGATATGGCCTGCATTTCTTCCCATAACTTCAATGATTGAGCATCTCTCATGCGAAGTTGAAGTATCTCTTATCTTGTCAATTGCTGACATTGCTGTATTAATTGCTGTATCAAAACCGATTGTGTAATCCGTACATGCAATATCAAGGTCGATTGTTCCGGGAACACCGATTGTATTGACACCGAGTGCGGATAACTTCTGTGCACCCTTAAATGAACCGTCACCACCGATAACAACAAGTCCGTCAATGCCGTGTTTCTTACAGATGTCTGCACCCTTCTTCTGATATTCAGGATCTACAAATTCGAGACATCTTGCTGTATAGAGGATTGTACCACCTCTGTCAATTGTATCTGATACGCTTGTAGCGTCCATATCAATAATCTCTTCATTAAGAAGACCATTATAACCTTTTAAAATTCCTTTTACGTTAATTCCTTTTGCTAAAGCAGTTCTAACAACTGCACGGGTAGCTGCATTCATTCCAGGTGCATCTCCACCACTTGTAAGAACTCCGATAGTCTTAACTGCATTTGCCATCTTTTTCTACCTCCAATGTAATAATTATTGTAATTTTATTCTACTTTCAGTTATTTTTCAATAGATTTTTCAACAACTTTGACATTTTTTTCACCGGATAATTCCATGAGTCTGCCAATCATTGCCGAATCCGCCTTTATTGTCATGGAAAGAGGCATTTTCTTAACTGCCTTTTCTTTCTCAAGATATACTATAACACGGTCATTTCCGTCAGATGTATTAATTATAGCATACAATTCCTGTTCTTTTGCAAGATAACTTTCTTTATCCGGAAATTTTATCCAACATTCCTTCGGTATCTGTGAAAAAGGAATTATACTGTCACATATTACTTTGCCGCCTGTTTCTTCATCCACTTTGACATGTCCTTTTACAAACACTTTATCGTCGGCCTCAATATATTTTCTGTTATCCCTGTATACTTTTGGAAAAACAATAACCTCAACGGTTCCGACCCGGTCTTCCAATTTAAGAAAAGCCATATTCTGCCCTTGGCGTGTGTTTTTTACACTGCACTCGGCAATCATGCCACCTACAATAACACGTTCGTCATCATTTACCTTTGGCATTCCGGTCTCATCATCCGGAATGAAATCCGCTGTAGTACAGGTTACATTTTTATTCAGAAGTCCTTCATACTCATCAAGGGGATGTCCGCTGGCGTATATACCAAGCACTTCTTTTTCCATTGCTAAAAGTTCACTCTTTGTATATTCGCCTACATCAGGAATTGTTATTTCATCAGGTTTCTCATCAGGTGCAAACATATCAAAAAGCGACATCTGCCCTGAAATCTCGGTTTTTCGCTCGGAGCTGACCTTGTCCATAATGTCACCATATACGAGCATCATCTGTTTACGCGTCAGTCCGAAGCTGTCAAACGCTCCCGATTTGATAAAACTTTCCACGGTTCGTTTATTAACTTCTTTTCCCGAAAGCCTTGATATAAAATCCTTAATATCTTTAAATCTGCCGCCATTTGCACGTTCTTCAACAATAGCTTCTATTACCGGTCTTCCGAGACTCTTTATCGCCGAAAGTCCGTATCTGATGCTTGAATTCGAGGCTGCGGTAAAAGTTCCCTCACCTTCATTAATATCCGGCGGAAGAATTTCTATTCCCATATTGCGGCAGGTTACGATATATTGTGCAACTTTTGTTGTATTATCAAGCACGCTTGTCATAAGTGCTGCCATAAATTCAACAGGATAATAATATTTAAGATAAGCTGTACGGAATGCTACAAAGGCATAACATGCTGCATGTGACTTGTTGAAAGCATATTTTGCAAAATCCATCATAGTATCGTAAATATGGGAAGCCACACTCTCATCTATTCCTTTTGCAATACAGCCTGCAACATTTTCTTCTTCATTTCCGTATATAAAATTATGGCGTTCTTTTTCCATTACCGCCTGTTTTTTCTTGGACATTGCTCTTCTTACAAGATCACTCCGGCCAAGCGTATATCCGGCCAGATCCCTTACTATCTGCATAACCTGTTCCTGATATACAATACATCCGTAGGTTTCCTTTAAGATTGGCTCAAGTTCTTTACAGGCGTAAGTTATTGAGGTCTTATCATTTTTTCCGGCAATATACTGTGGTATAAAGTCCATAGGTCCCGGACGATAAAGGGAAATACCGGCAATAAGGTCTTCTATTCCGTCGGGCTTAAGCTCCTTCATAAAGTTTTTCATTCCCGTACTTTCAAGCTGGAACACGCCCTCTGTCTTACCTTGTCCTATCATTTCAAGGACATTTCTATCATTGTAATCTATTTTACTTATATCAAATGACACGTCTCCACGCTTATTGATAAGTCTTTCGGCATCCTGGATTACTGTAAGTGTCCTAAGTCCCAGAAAATCCATTTTAAGTAATCCCAGTTCTTCGATTGTTGTCATTGTAAACTGGGTTGTTATCGTTCCGTCTGATGCTCTTGATAATGGTACAAATTCGTCAAGCGGCCTTGAACCGATTACAACACCTGCTGCATGCATTGATGTGTGTCGCGGCAGTCCTTCCAGTCTTTTGCATATATCTATAAGATATTTTACTTCCGGTTCCGTTTCATAGCGTGTCCTGAACTCATTGTTGGCGTTAAGTGCTTTGTCAAGGGTCATACCTATTTCGTTAGGTATCATCTTTGAAAGGCTGTCAGTTACTGAATACGGCATATCAAGAACACGTCCAACGTCTTTGATAACTCCTTTTGCAGCCAGGGTACCAAACGTTACTATCTGTACTACACGGTCTTTTCCGTATTTTTTCATTACATAATCTATAACTTCCGGTCGTCTTTCATAGCAGAAGTCAATATCAATATCCGGCATTGAAACACGTTCAGGATTGAGAAATCTCTCAAAAATAAGATTATATTTTATAGGGTCAATATCTGTTATTTCAAGGCAGTATGCAACAATGGAACCTGCTGCCGAGCCTCGCCCCGGTCCTACTGCTATGCCATTGCTTTTTGCATAGTTAATAAAATCCCATACGATAAGGAAATAATCCACATAACCCATTTTTTTGATTACCGACAATTCATAATCAAGTCTTTCTTCAAGTTCTGCGGCGCGTTCTCCGTATCTTTTTACAAGTCCCTCCATACAAAGATGTTCAAGATAAGATTCTGAAGTAAAGTCCTCAGGGACATCATATTTAGGGAGTTTTGTTACGCCGAATTCTATCTCGACATTACAGCGTTTGGCAATCTTATGTGTATTATCAAGAGCCTGCGGAGCATAAGAAAACAGTTCCCTCATCTCTTCTTCAGATTTAAGATAATACTGTCCTCCCTCATATCTCATTCTGTCCTCGTCATTGACTTTTTTGCCTGTCTGAATGCAAAGAAGTATATCATGAGCCTCCGCATCATCCTCATAGGTATAATGGACGTCATTGGTAGCAACAAGCTCAATATTAAGTTCCCTGCTCATTCTGACAAGAAGCCTGTTAACCAACTTCTGCGTGGGGATTCCGTGGTCCTGTAATTCAAGGAAATAATTGCCTTTTCCAAATATTGCTTCATATTTAAGTGCTGCTTTACAGGCTTCTTCATAAAGATTTCTTGCAAGAAGCTTCTGCACCTCTCCTGCAAGGCATGCGCTTAAACATATTATTCCCTCGGAATACTCCTCAAGGACTTCATAATCCACTCTGGGTTTATAATAAAAACCGTCAACAAAACCTTTAGACACAATTTTCATAAGGTTAGCATATCCGGTATTGTTTTCTGCAAGTAAAATCAAATGGTAATATCTGTCATCACTTATTCCCGGTTCTTTTTCAAAACGGGAGCCCGGTGCTACATATACCTCGCAGCCAAGAATCGGCTTGATTCCCACATTACGGGCTGCCCTGTAAAAATCAATCACACCATACATTACACCGTGGTCCGTTATGGCAAGGCTGTCCATTCCAAGTTCTTTTGCCCTTGCTGTTATTTCTTCAATTTTTCCCGAGCCGTCAAGAAGGCTGTATTCCGTATGTACATGTAAATGTGTAAATGACATAAATACCTCCAAAAAACTGCTGCACCATCCGGTACAGCAGTTCATATATTACATATTACTTTGCGCTTAAGTATTTTTCAATTTCTGCAATAGCATCATTTTCATCGTTTCCGGCAGCACTTACAAGCACTTCTTCTCCGGCATCAAGTCCTAATGTCATCATTCCCATAATGCTCTTTGCATTAACTTTTTTGTTACCAACTTCAACATAAATGGAACTTTCAAACTGACTTGCAACCTGTACAAATACTGCAACCGGTCTTGCTTCTAATCCTGTTGAAATCTCAATTTTCATGTTTTTCGTTATCATTAATAATTCCTCCTGGTGCCATACCATTTTTTTCTCTGAGACTGTCTGCTATCTGGCTTATCTTTCTAAGTCTGTGATTTACTCCTGATTTACCAAGGGGAACTGATAACATTGTTCCCAAATCTTTTAACGGAGTATCCGGATATTGTAGTCTTATCTTTGCTATTTCACAAAGACCGTCCGGAAGGCTGTTAAGCCCCATATGATCTCTTATATAGCAAATATCCTCTGTCTGTTTTACCGCTGCATGAATAGTCTTGTTAAGGTTAGCTGTTTCGCAATTCACCTGACGGTTCACAGAGTTACGAACCTCCTTAAGCACCCTGACATTTTCAAGATCCATTAAGGCTATGCGTGCACCCATTACATTAAGCATATCAACTATCTGGGCACCCTCCTTCAGGTATACCACATATGATTTACGTCTTTCAACGATTCTTGCATCCAGATGAAAAGAATTCATCGCATCCGCTATCTGGGAGGCTTTTTCCTTTCCTGAAGATACAATTTCAAAGTGATACGATTTCTCAGGATCCGATAGTGACCCTCCTGCAAGAAATGCTCCTCTTAAAAATGCTCTTTTGCAGCACATGCTGCTTATACCCATAATACTTACCAGGGATAAATCCCTGTTAATACTGCCATCCACATCCATCAGCTTGGTTGCAAGAAGTATTTTAATCGCAACGTCTGAATCTTTCACCCATATGGTATATACAGTATTGCCCGTTTCACGGTTTCTCCTGACCGTTGATCCGGTTATATATGAAAACGCTTTACATATCAGCCTCTGGCATTTACTTACCACAGCCATCCTTTCGGACTGTATCCTGATACAATGTCTTCCGTGACAGTCTGTATATATATCACCATTCATACTGATAATTGCAGCGATTTCCGCTATCTGACAATGTCTGGCTCCCGGCACAACCGTTACCAGCTCATCTTTTACTTTGTGAGAAAAAGACATAACCATTTTCCTCTATCTTTTAGTCTTGGTATCGAGATTAATATCTCTATGGTCTATCTTAATACCATATTCCCCGCCCTCAAGTCTGTTATATAACTCATTGGCAAGGGTAACTGATCTGTGTCTCCCACCTGTACATCCTATGGCAATTACAAGTCTGTTCTTGCCTTCAAGTATATAATTAGGAATAAGAAATTCTATCATATCGGTAAGTTTCTCAAGGAACTGATGTGCTATGTCAAATCCCATAACATAATCCTTGATAGGCTTATCATTGCCGGTAAGAGGCTTCAGTTCATCAATGTAATACGGATTAGGAAGAAAACGTACATCAAACACAAGGTCCGCATCCTCCGGAATTCCATACTTAAATCCAAATGAGAGAATTGTTACCATAAGGTTTTTAAAATTCTCATCATCTACGAATATTTTTTCAAGTTCCTGCTTAAGATCCCTTGTAAGCAATGTACTTGTATCTATAATATAATCTGCCTTATCCTTGATAAAGGCAAGTTCTTCTCTTTCTTTTTGAATACCCTCTATGACACGATGGTCTCCTGCCAGAGGATGATTACGTCTTGTCTCTTTATAACGCTTTACAAGGACTTCGTCGTCGGCATCCAGAAAAAGGACTTCATATTCGTACTTTCTGTGCTGCATACGCTCAAGCACCTTAGTGAGATCCGAAAATGTATCGCCTACACGCACATCAACTCCGATTGCAATATTAACCTGTCTGCTGCTTGCCATAGCAAGTTCCACAAATTTCAAAACAAGTTCCACAGGAAGATTGTCAACGCAATAATATCCGGCATCTTCCAATACTTTAAGTGCAGTTCTTTTTCCTGCTCCCGACATTCCTGTTACTATTACAATTTTCATAATCATCTCTCCATGTATAAAGGTAGCAACAAACTTAATTATTACAACATATTACACCTTTCGTCAAGTGTTCCCACTAAAATCTCCCAATAATCTTACTTCAGGCTCTAGTTTTATACCTGTTTTTTCCAGAACCGTATCTATTACGAGATTAATGGTATCATATATGTCTCTGGCTGTTGCGTTGTTTCTGTTGATGATAAAGCCTGCATGTTTTTTTGAAACCTCGGCACCGTTGACGCCTTTACCTTTAAGTCCGCATTCTTCAATAAGCCTGCCTGCAAAATCTCCCTCCGGTCTTTTAAAAGTACTTCCCGCACTTGGATATTCAAGAGGTTGTTTTTCTTTACGCTTTTCTAAGAGTTCATTGACTTTATGCGTCATTTTCTCCACATCGCCTTTGCACAGTTTCATTTCTGCCGACAGGATTATCTCCTGTTTCCGTATAAAAATGCTGTTTCTGTATGACAGTTCCATTTCACCCTGCTTATATTCATGGGTATTGCCCTGTCTGTCAATCGTTATGACTTTCGTAAGCACATCTTTCATCTCACCGCCGTATGCGCCTGCATTCATATAACATGCGCCCCCAAGTGTTCCCGGTATTCCTGCCGCAAATTCCAGTCCCGAAAGAGAATGTCTCCTTGCCGTATTAAAAAGCCTGGCAAGTGAAGTTCCCGCTTCTGCCGTAATCCTGTCACCGTTTACGGTTATATTGCCCAGGTCACGCCCAAGCATTATTATCATTCCGTCATAGCCTTTATCTGATACCAGTAAATTGCTTCCATTCCCGATAACATAATATGGTATTTTGTATTCTTCTGCTGCCAGTATATATTTTTTTATATCCTCTGCCCTATAAGGCACCACAAAATATTTTGCCGGTCCACCCACTTTAAAAGTGGTGTGGTCCGACATCATTTCATTGCAAAATATACACTCTTCTCCGGCAATACTTTTTATTGCGGATAAAAAATCCATAAAAGTTCCTCCATTTTATACGGATTATAATACAAGCTTTGCTGCACCGTAAATACCTGCACTGTTTCCGAGAGTTGCAAGTTTAATCGGTGTTTTTCTGCACTGATGGAATGCTTTTTCAACATAATATCTGCTGATTGCATCAATAAGGAAATCTCCTGCTTTTGATACGCCACCGCCTACTAAGAACACATCAGGGTCTACAACACATGCTATATGTGACATGGCTATTCCAAGGTATTCCGCAAGTTTATTAACAGAAATAAGCGCAAGCTCGTCTCCCGCCTTTGCTGCATCAAACACATCCTTAGCTGTAAATTCTTTTAAATCCCTGAGTGAAGATGGCATCTTTTCTGATGCAAGAAGTTTTTTGGTTTCTTTTACAATACCTGTTGCGGATGCCACCTGTTCAAGACATCCTTTTTTACCGCAGCCGCAATATTCCGTTTCATCGTATACAACAGGCATATGTCCAAGTTCACCCGCTGCTCCGTGGCTGCCTGTAACGATTTTGTTGTCAAGGACAATTCCGCCGCCTACGCCTGTTCCGAGAGTAAGCATTACAAGGTTAGCATAGCCTTTTCCGCCACCCTGCCATAACTCGCCAAGAGCTGCAACATTGGCATCATTACCTGCTTTTGCCATAAAACCTGTTTTGTCTTTAAGTATCTCTTCTACAGGGACATCACCCCAGCCGAGATTAACACAGCCTTTTACTATGCCTGTTGAAGTAACTGGACCCGGAACACCGATTCCCACACCAACAACATCCTCCGGTGAAATAGCTTCTTCTTCAATTTTTGCCTTGATTGATTCTGCAATATCATCAAGAATATATTTACCTTTTTCCTCTTTTCTTGTAGGTATCTCCCAGTCTGAAAGCAATGAACCTTCCACCGTAAATACGCCCATCTTTACTGTTGTACCGCCAAGGTCAACGCCAAAACATAATTTTCCCATTTGCTGTTCTCCTTAATTCTATTCTTTTCTGTTAATACTGTTCTGTACTCTGTTATATAATTCTCTGGCCGCATTGTAACCCATCTTCTTCTGTCTCCAGTTGACTGCCGCAGATTCAACTATTACTGCAAGGTTACGTCCCGGTCTTACAGGAAGATTATGACATACTACTTTATTACCGAGAATTTCCGTATATTCTTCTTCAAGACCAAATCTGTCATATTCCTTTTCTTTGTCCCAGTCTTCAAGGTGGATTACCATATCTATTCCCTGTGTTTCCTTAACGCTTTCAACACCGAAAAGTGTCTTTACATCAATGATTCCGATACCTCTTAATTCAATAAAATGTCTTGTTATCTCAGGTGCTGTTCCTATAAGTGTCTCGTCACTTACTTTTCTGATTTCAACAACATCATCTGTTACAAGACGATGTCCTCGCTTTATAAGTTCCAGTGCCGCCTCGCTTTTTCCTATTCCGCTTTCGCCTGTAATGAGAACGCCTTCACCATATACATCCACAAGCACGCCATGTATTGAAATTGTAGGTGCAAGTTCAACCTTCATCCATCTGATAATCTCTGCTTCAAAAGATGATGTTACCTGACTTGCCTGTAAAAGAGGAATCTTATATTTTCTTGCTGCTTCAATCATCAGTTCATCAGGTACTTCATTACGGCAATATATGATACATGGTATATTATATGACAAAAGGCGGTCATATCTTTCTCTTTTGTCATCATCACTCATCTGCTTCATATATGCAGCTTCAACTCGTCCTATAATCTGGACTCTTTCGTTGTCAAAATGGTCAAAAAAGCCTGCGAGCTGCAATGCCGGTCTGTTAATGTCAGGCACCATTACAACCTTGCTGCCTACATCAATATCCGGTGTAAGTATTTTCAGGTCCATTTTTTCAATAATTTTTTCTACTTTTAATTCTTCGCTCATTATGTACCCCTTTCCTGTTTGTTAAAAAATTCGTGTACTTTTTCGGCTGCTGCCAGATTCATTGAAGGAACATCGCAAAGTTCCTCTACTGATGCTTTTTTTATTACATCAATATCCTTAAAATGCTTCATTAATGCCTTACGCCTTACCGGTCCGATTCCGTCAATATCATCAAGTATTGACTTAACCTGTTCCCTGCTTCTTAAATTACGGTGAAACTCAATGGCAAACCGGTGTGCCTCATCCTGTATTCTCGTAATCAGTTTGAAAGCTTCACTTCCGGTATTAATTTCCACTTCTTCTCCATTATACCATAAAGCTCTCGTTCTGTGGTTATCATCTTTTACCATTCCGCATACAGGAATTGAAATATTAAGGTCATTTAACACTTCTAAAGCTATATTAACCTGTCCCTTACCGCCATCCATCATAATAAGGTCAGGCTTAATATCAAAACTGCTGTCACTTTCGTGGGTAAGCCTTCTTGTCAGAACCTCCCGCATTGACGAATAATCATCCGGTCCCGTTACTGTTTTGATACGGAACTTTCTGTAATCATTTTTTCTTGGTCTTCCGTCTGTAAACACAACCATTGAACCTACAGGCTGTGCTCCGCTTATATTGGATATATCAAAGGCTTCCATTCTGTGGATATCATGTAAGCCTGTAAGTATTTCGATTTCTTTAACTGCACCGGTTGTTCTTGCTTCTTCTTTGAGAATTTTTTCCCTGTCCTGATTAAGTACCATATTGGCATTTTTCTCCGCAAGTTCAACAAGTTTTTCCTTCTGTCCTCTCTTTGGGACAAGGAATTTTACATTATGTCCTGCCCTTTCCGTAAGCCACCTGCCGATAAGCTCCTCATCAATGAGATTTTCCTGCAGCATGATTTCCGGTGGAATATACGGTGTTCCGGCGTAATACTGTTTTATAAAATCGGTGATAATCTCCGAACGTTTTTCGTCTCCGGCAAGGCGCATATGGTAATGCTCTCTTCCTATCATCTTGCCGTTTCTTATGAAAAACACCTGCACCACACAGTCCTTATAATCTATTGACGCAGCTACAATGTCCCTGTCCTGCATATCGCTGTTGGTAATTTTCTGCTTCTGTGATACAAATTTAACGCTTTCAAGCATATTCCTGTATGCGGCAGCCTGCTCAAATTCCATTTTTTCCGAAGCTTCATACATAAGTCCGGTAAGTTTCCTGGTAATGCCATTATACCTTCCTTCAAGGAAGTCTATACATTGGTCAATAAGTTTTCCGTAGTCTTCCTGAGAAATATATCCCTGGCATGGAGCTGTACACTGGCCTATATGATAATTAAGACATGGTCTTTCTTTGCCTGTGTCCTTTGGAAGATTACGTCTGCAGGTTCTTATGCCGTAAGTCTTATTAAGCAGCTCTATAGTATCATTGACCGCCTTACCACTGGTAAACGGTCCGAAGTATCTTGCTTTGTCCCTTTTCATCTCTCTTGAAGATATGATACGTGGAAAAGGTTCATTCACTGTTATTTTTATAAAAGGATATGTCTTATCATCCTTAAGCATGGTGTTATATCTGGGTCTGTGTAATTTTATCAGATTACACTCCAATACAAGTGCCTCTAACTCTGAATCCGTAATAATATACTCAAATCTGCGGATATTGGAAACCATCTGTTTTATTTTGTTGGTATGATTTCTTGATGACTGAAAATACTGTCTTACCCTGTTTTTCAGGCTTATTGCCTTGCCTACATAAATGATTTCGTCTTTTTCATCGTGCATTATATATACTCCCGGTTTGTCCGGAAGCTTTTTAAGCTCTTCTTCTATGTCAAAAAAACCATCGTACATATATCATGTCCTCTTATAATCAGCCTATATTAAATGCCGCTTTTTCTGAGTAATTCTCCATCAATTCAATATCCTTGTCAGTCAGGCCTAACTTATCTTTTACAAAGGAACGTTCCTTTAAAAGACAGGTATTGCTTACCGTTCTGTTATCCGTATTAAGTGTAGCATGAACACCGTTATCCAGTAAACGTTTTAGAGGATATTTTTTTATATCATCATATACTTTTGTCTGCATATTGCTTATTGGGCACACTTCAATTGGAATTTCATGCTTTGCAAGATATTCCACAAGTCTTTCATCCTCAATACTTCTTATTCCGTGTCCTATTCTTGATGCTCCGAATTTAATTGCTGTCCATATACTTTCAGGTCCCGCTGCTTCTCCGGCATGTATGGTAAAAGGTATACCAAGCCTGCCTGCTTTCTTGAAGACTTCTTCGTATAACGAAGTTGCATACAGTCCCTCAGCACCTGCCAGATCCAGTGCACACACCTTGTTATTAAGATATTTTCCGGCACATTCAACGGTATGAAGATTATCTTTAACGGAAGCTCCTCTCATACAGCAAAGTATAAGATTCAGTCTTATACCGTTCTCTCTTTCTGCCTGTCCTGCCCCTTCCATGGCAGCCTCTGTTACCGCCTCCATCGAAAGTCCTTCCTTAGTGGAAAACATCGGTGCAAACCTTATTTCTGCATAATCAGTTCCTTCTTTGGCTAAATCCTCTCCCAGTTCTTTTACCGCCCTTACAATATTATCTTCTTTTTGTAAAAGCATAAGAGGATAATCAAAACATTTAAGATATTCATTAAGATCCGTGCATTCGTCACTCACACTGAATGATTTTCTGACGTTTTCAAGGGAATCAAATATTCCTTTATCGTAAAACAGCTCCCACGCCGTTTCAGGTCTCAGGGAGCCGTCAAGATGAAGATGTAAATCAATCATTATTATCACTTTCTTCGTTCTTATTTTTTACGGAATTAACTATTTCCATAAATTCCTTACCTGTAATACTTTCCTTTTCAAGAAGGTATTCAGATACTTTATGGAGACATTCCAGATTATTCTGAAGCATTCCTTTTGTCTTAATATAAGATTCCTTAAGCATCTTAATTACTTCTTCATCAATAACTGCTGCTGTCTTATCAGAGCAGTTAAGTGTTGTTTTGCCGTCAAGATACTTGTTCTCAATTGCTTCAAAGCCTGCAATTCCCAGTCTGTCTGACATTCCGTACTGGCTTATCATCGTTCTGGCTAATTTTGTGGCTCTTTCTATATCATTGGATGCTCCGGTTGTCATTGTTCCGAAAATAATTTCTTCTGCTGCACGTCCACCAAGAAGTGTAAGAATCTTAGCTTCAAGTTCTTCTTTCTTATAGAGATATTTTTCTTCTTCAGGAACCTGCATCGTATATCCCAATGATCCCATTGTTCTTGGTACAATAGTAATCTTCTGTACGGGTTCTGCATCTTTGGTAAGTGCGGTTACAAGAGCATGTCCTACTTCGTGATATGCAACCATCTTCTTCTCTTCTTTACCGAGAATGCGGTCTTTCTTTTCTTTACCTGCTATAACCACTTCAACCGATTCAAAAAGATCTTCCTGGTTGACTGCACGTCTGTGATGTTTAACAGCGTTAATAGCTGCCTCGTTGATAATATTGGCAAGGTCTGAGCCTACCGCACCTGCCGTAGCCAGTGCAATTGCTTCAAGGTCTACGGATTCATCCATAAGAACATCCTTTGAATGTACTTTAAGTGTATCAAGTCTTCCCTTAAGGTCGGGTTTATCAACGATAATTCTTCTGTCAAAACGGCCCGGCCTTAATAATGCCTTATCAAGAACCTCAGGTCTGTTGGTTGCTGCAAGGATAAGTACACCCTTTGAAGAATCAAAACCATCCATCTCCGAAAGAAGCTGGTTAAGTGTCTGTTCTCTTTCGTCATTACCACCGAACTGGGAATCCCTGCTCTTACCTATGGCATCAATTTCATCTATGAATATAATACATGGTGCAGCAGCAATAGCCTGTTTAAATAAATCCCTGACTCTTGACGCACCTACACCCACAAACATTTCAACAAAGTCCGAACCTGACAGCGAGAAGAACGGTACTCCTGCCTCACCTGCAACTGCTTTTGCAAGAAGTGTCTTACCGGTTCCCGGAGGCCCTACTAAAAGCGCACCCTTTGGAAGTTTTGCTCCAATTGCGGTATATTTTGCAGGGTTGTGAAGGAAGTCAACGATTTCTTTTACAGATTCCTTTGCTTCTTCCTGTCCCGCAACATCTTTAAAAGTAACTCCTGTTTTCTGCTGCATATAAATCTTGGCGTTGGATTTTCCGACACCCATAATTCCCCCGCCGCTTGCCGCAACTCTTTTGAATACAAAACTCAGCAAAAGCCAGAAAATTACAAACGGAAGCACATATATAATTATAAAGTTAAATACAGACGAACCTGTATCCTCTATGGCGCGGTTGATTTCCACCCCATCCATGGACTTTAATTTGTTAAATACATCTTCGTCATAAATATATCCTGTATAATACTTTACCGTAAGTCCGCTTACCGGCTGTTCTTTAGGAATGATTGTTATCTGGTCACTGCTGTATTCAACCGATGAAATTCCATTCTCATCAATAAGTTCAAGAAATCTTGAATAACTGATTTCCTTTGTTGTGGCTTTTTTGATACAACTCTTGACAAAAGAAACTCCGAGATAAGTTATTACTATTGCTATGATAATACCAAGAACCGTTATTCCTACTCTCGGTCCTTTTTTATTGCCTCTGTCATTATTGTTATTCCCGTTATTGTCACGGTTGTAGTTATTGTTGCTATTATTGTAATTATTATTGTTATAGTCGTTATTCATCCTGTGCTTACAACTTCCTCTCTGTTTAATGGTAGTTTTACTTAAATAATTATAGTAATTTCTTCAATATAAATCAATAAATTATTTTTTCTCATTTTCCTATGGATTTATTCAAAATAAAGTGATATATTTTATTTTATTTATAAGATAGGAGCAAAAGAAAATGCCAGTTAAATATGTATTCGTTACAGGTGGTGTTGTTTCCGGATTAGGCAAGGGTATTACTGCAGCCTCCCTTGGCCGTCTGCTTAAGTCCAGAGGATACTCAGTCACAATGCAGAAATTTGATCCGTATATCAACATCGACCCCGGCACAATGAATCCAATCCAGCACGGAGAGGTTTTCGTTACAGATGATGGTGCCGAAACTGACCTTGATTTAGGTCATTATGAGAGATTTATTGATGAAAATCTTACCAAACGCTCAAATGTCACAACAGGTAAGATTTACTGGTCGGTAATACAAAAAGAACGACGCGGTGATTTTGGCGGCGGTACAGTCCAGGTCATCCCTCATATCACCAATGAAATAAAGAGCCGTTTCTTCAGAGACGACTATTCCACAAAAGATACAAAAATTGCAATTATAGAAGTAGGCGGTACAGTTGGCGATATCGAAAGCCAGCCTTTCCTCGAATCAATCCGTCAGTTCCAGCATGATGTAGGCAAGGAAAATGCAATACTAATCCATGTAACACTTATTCCTTTCCTTAAGGCCTCAGGCGAAATCAAAACAAAGCCTACACAGGCAAGTGTTAAGGAACTTCAGGGAATGGGCATACAGCCTGATATCATCGTATGCAGAACAGAAGTCCCTCTTGACAATAATATCAAAGATAAAATTTCTCTTTTCTGCAACCTCCCAAGCTCACACGTTCTTCAGAACCTTGATGTGGACATCCTTTATGAAGCTCCGCTTGCCATGGAAAAAGAACATCTTGCCGAGGTTGTATGTGAGTGTCTTCACCTTGATTGCCCTAAGCCTGACCTTGAAGAGTGGGAAAATATGTGCCACGCATGGAAAAATCCTACCAAAAAAGTCAAGGTTGCCCTTGTCGGCAAATACATCTCCCTTCATGATGCTTATATAAGTGTTGTTGAAGCTTTGAAGCATGGCGGTGTGGCCAACTCAGCCGATGTAGAAATTAAGTGGGTTGATTCTGAAACGGTTACTAATGACAATGCTGCCGAAATTTTATCGGATGTTAGCGGAATCCTTGTTCCCGGAGGTTTCGGTGACAGAGGAATTGAGGGTAAAATATCTGCCATAAAATATGCAAGAGAAAATAAAATACCTTTCCTCGGACTCTGCCTCGGTATGCAGTTGTCAATCGTTGAATTCGCCCGTAATGTTATCGGATATAATGATGCACACAGCGTAGAGCTCAACCCTGATACACGCCATCCTGTTATACACCTTATGCCTGACCAGGAAGGTATAAATGATATCGGCGGCACTTTAAGACTGGGTTCATATCCTTGTGTACTTGATGAAAATTCCCTTGCTTACCGTCTTTACGGCACAAAAGAAATTGCAGAACGTCACCGTCACCGTTATGAAGTCAACAACGATTACAGAAATGTTCTTACAGAAAACGGTATGGTATTGTCCGGCATTTCTCCTGACGGAAGAATTGTTGAAATGATAGAATTAAAAGATCATCCTTGGTTTGTTGCTACCCAGGCACATCCTGAACTTAAATCAAGGCCAAACAGACCACATCCTCTGTTCAAGGGATTTATTGAAGCTGCTTTAAATTACAGCAAATAATTAAAAAACCATTGGCACATACCTTGTACCAATGGTTTTTTTAGAATTTTATTTTTAATTTATCTGCAAATTTTGCCATTCGTCCACCCATTGGGAATTCCTTGAGTTCTTCCCTTGTCACACCTTTAAGAACAAACAGCATTATAAAATATACAAGACATGCGTTTACAATACATATAATCGTTATCAGAGCATTGGTAACGTAATTCACAGGAAGCACTTTAACCATAAGCCTGCTTAGACAGAATGTTTCAATCCACATTACTGATGAAGCCAGAAGCGGAATTATAAACGTTGTTTTAACCTCCTGCCTGTAGTTGGCATATCTTGCAACCGATGCCCAGTTGAGAGCACAAACAATCAGCGGATATATTATATTGCCTATTACAAGGGCATGCGCTCCGAGTTTTGTAAATTTAAGAAGTATAACCATTAACGGAATGTGTATGAGAAGTGATATTGCCGCATGTCTCACCGGAAGTCTCATCCTGTCCATTCCCTGTAACGCCGCATTGGTTACCGTAGACAATGCATAAAACAATACCGCAACCGAACCATACATTAACATCCTGCCTGATATAACCGTATCCGTTGTAGGAAACAGAAGTTTCATAATCATTCCTGAAAGTGCTGAAATTCCGAATGCACAAGGGAAAGCTATTATCATATTAAACTTAACGGATGTCTTAAGCCTTGCCCTGAACTCTACAAAGTTCTTAAGTGTATACAACGAAACCAATGAAGGAATCATTGATGAAGCAAGAGCTGAAGATATAGCATTGGGAACATTTACCATAAGTCTGTACTTGGAGCTGTATATACCGTAAAGTGCTGTCGAATCACTGCCCTTATACAGATTACCGAACATAAAACCGTCAACTACGCCTATGGACTGGTATACCGTCTGGCTGAGTATTACGGGAACTATGGTAGCAACAATAAGTTTAAGCACTTCCTCATTGGAAACCGTTACACCCACTTTATCATGGCTCAGGTGCTTTTTCATTCTTGGTTTATATATAACGAACAGGAATATAAGGAACATAAGGCTTGATAACGCGCCAAATAATGTTCCTATTGTACCGCCTGCTGCACCATATCTTGCTTTATCAAATTCATTTGCTGCAAATCTGACAAGTATTACTGCTGCCACAATGCTTACAATGGCATTGATAATCTGCTCTGCAAGTTGTGAAACTGCAGTAGGCATCATTGTATTCCTGCTCTGAAAAAATCCTCTTATCGTTCCCGCTAACGCTACGACAAAAACAGTAGGTGCAAGAACTTTTAAAGGCAGTGCCAGTCCTTCATGGCCCGACAGTCTTTCTATGGTTCCTGCTCCGAAGAAAAGAATAAGAGCCATTACCATACCTGACACAGCAGCAAAAATATATGCAAATTTATAAATTTTATCTGCGTTTTTGTACTCTTTTTTCGCAAAACGGGCAGACAGCAATTTAGAAACGGCTAATGGCATGCTGTAAGATGAAAGAATAAGTGCAATCGAATATATTTCAAATGCGAAACTGTATAATCCGTTTCCTTTATCACCTATAACAGCTGCCATCGGACTTCTGTAAAGCATGCCAATAATTCTTGATATTACAGAAGCCGCTGCAAGAATTGTGCCCTGTTTAATTATGTGCTTTCCTGATGTCTTGTCGTCCAATTTTTTCTCCTAACGTTACAAATATATTTATCAGATTTTTTCTTTGCTTTTCGCTAATTCAAATTCTTTCACTATATCTTCTGAAGGTTTCTTTGTAAGAAGACTTACAACAATAATAAGTATGGAAGACACTAAAAATGCCGGAAGGAGTTCATAAATCGCAAACACTCCTCCAAAACCTGCTATTACATACTTCCAGATAAATACCATGGCACCACCTGAAACCATACCTGCAAGAGCACCCCACAATGTTGTTCTCTTCCAGAATAAAGAAAACAGTACAACAGGTCCGAACGCAGCACCAAAGCCTGCCCATGCAAAGCTGACTATCTCAAATACGGAGCTTTCAGGATTTCTTGCAATAAATATGGCTACAACCGCAATTAAAACAACCGATATCCTTGCAATTATTACCGGCATTTTTTTGCCCATCTTAATATGGAACAGTCCCGAAAAAATATTATGTGACACACTTGAGGATGCCGCAAGGAGCTGTGAATCAGCAGTTGACATTGTTGAAGCAAGTATACCTGCAAGGATAAGACCTCCCACAAGTGCAGGAAGTATACCATGGTTACTTATAGCTTTTGCTATATGAACAATGATTCTCTCTGCTTCGCTGTTATTGGCATATGCAGGTATAATTCCTCTCTCACTGACTGAAACACCCATTACACCGATAAATACTGCAATTGCAAGGGAAATAACAACCCATATTGAAGCCACTCTTCTTGATACTTTAAGTTTATCCTCGTCTTTGATTGCCATAAATCTTAATAGAATGTGAGGCATACCAAAATATCCCAATCCCCAGGCAAGTGTTGAAACAATGCTTAAAGCACTGAAATTATCCGGCTTGGCTGTTCCGTTATATGAATGGAACATATCAAGAAATCCCGGAAGGTTCTTTGCATTATCAATAACAGGTTCAAATCCTCCCGCATGGATTACTCCATATGAAAGAACAATTACAAGTGCTATTGTCATTATAACGCTCTGGATAAAGTCAGAAGTACTGGCAGCCAGAAATCCGCCTAATGTAGTATATATGACAATTACCGCTGCGCTTATTACCATGGCTGTAAAATAATCTGCATTGAATATTGTACCGAAGAGTTTACCGCATGCCGCAAATCCCGATGCAGTATAAGGAACAAAAAATATTATAATTACTACAGCTGAGATTCCCATAAGGATATTGTATTTATCATGATATCTTCTCGAAAAGAAATCAGGTATTGTTATTGCCTCCGTTACCTGTGAATATCTCCTGAGTCTCTTTGCTACCACAAGCCAGTTGACATATGTACCAATGGCTAATCCGATAGCTGTCCATAAAGGACTTGCAATACCGGTAGCATAAGCCAGTCCCGGAAGCCCCATCAAAAGCCAGCTGCTCATATCCGAAGCCTCGGCACTCATTGCCGTAACAAGAGGTCCTAATTTTCTTCCTCCGAGATAATACTCATCTACCGAGTTACTTTCTTTTGAATATTTGAATCCGATTAAAACAACAAATATAAGATATACAGTTATTGAAATCAGAATACAGATATTCGATGTTGACATTGCTAAAATCATTTTTCTTCTCCTATTCTTAGTAAGTCTCCGAACCTGTATATGATGTCATCGTATTTTTTAACATCACCAAATCCGTATTCAGCATATATAAAATCTGCGCCGGCTTTTCCGGCTGCGATTCTGTCATTATCAATGTCTCCCACATAAACGGGATTCTTAAGATTATTTCTTTTAATTATAAGCGCAATATTGTCCCATTTAGGAAGGTCATTATTGCCGAAACATTCTATATCTTCAATATAATCGTTAATCTTGTAATATTCAAGAAAAGCTTCTATATATCCTGACTGACAATTACTCACTATAAAAAGCCTGTAGCCTTTTTTCTTAAGTTCTTTAAGGGTAGATATTACATCAGGGTAAAGTATAGCGCCTTTTTTCCGCAGATATTCATTTTCCCTTTCATACATCTTATCAAATATATGTTTTGTCTCGGAATACTTTTTGTCAGGGAAAATACCTTCCGCTATTGCATCCATCGTAAGTCCCATATAGCCTGTAAGTTCAGAAACCGTAATCACACGGTCTATGCCCTGTGCTTTAAGCTCATCATTCCATGCTTTTACAATCGTTTCCCTGGAATCCCATATTGTTCCGTCCATATCAAAAATTATTCCATCATACATTTCTTTTACCCTATATGCTTTCTTATAAAATCTAACACAATCTTTCTTGTTTCTTCAAGTGCATTGGCGGTCTCAAATCTTCTTTCGGGATGCCACTGTAAGGCAAGTATCTTCATTGCCTCTGATTCGTAAGCTTCCACAACATCATTTTCCTTATCTATGGCAACCGGTGTAAAACATGGCGCCAGATTATCCGTAAAAATGCAATCCTTGTGATAGTTGTTTACATAAATCTCTCTGTTTTCCTTGACAAGAAATACTTTATGGTCCTCACCACGAGGTCTCTTTACCTTTAATTTAGGGTGATAATGAAGCTTGCCTCCAAATAATACATTAATATACTGCATACCTCTGCAGGTTGCAATAATAGGAATCCCATGTGATATGCAATATCTTATTAATTTCTCTTCCATCGCATCTCTGTGAGGCTGTAATTCATCATCATGTTTTTTGTCATAGTACCTTGAATCAAGAGAACCTCCGCCCACAACTATAAGCAGATCTACTTTTTCGTCAAAAAGCCTTTCAAAATTCTTGGTATGATTAGACACCGGAACAGGTATAAAACCTAACAGCTCATAAAATCTTACATAAGCCGATTCAAGTATATCAGTGGGGTCGCCATATTGGTTGACACCTTCACGCTGTGTAATAAGAGCACGAAGGTTTTTGTACTGGATACCCTCTTCTATCTTGCCGTTACGACAATCCATATCAAGATATGATGTTGAAGTAACGTAATCATATATCTTTTCACCACATCCGATTGCTGCGGGGATTTCAAATTCCGCACATCTTATCGCCATATGGGATGCAACACCGCCATACTTTGTTATAAAGCCTTTGATTCCCTTGGTAAAAATCCATTCGTAACCGGGATCGGCTTTAGGTATTGCAACTATTTTGTCCCTGATGTCTGCATCCGGCTCATCTTCAAGAACGATAACCTCACCTTCAATATGTCTGGCTGTTATAAAGTTAGGTCTTGCCTCTGTAACCGGTATAAAATCTATATCTCTTTCATCAGTAATTACTGCAGGCATAATAATATTACGGTTAAAACTGTTTTCCTGCCGCCTGCCGTTAATTCTGTTTATCAGTTCCTGTCTGAGCGAAGCAGGGTCAGCAGTACTGACGCATTCCATAATATCATCTACATTGAGCCATGACAAGTCTCTTCTTTTTATATCAATGTCATTTCCTATGTTGATTAACAGTTCAAGCACAAGACTTAATGACCTTGTAAATTCAAATTTGAAATATTCCCTCTGTTTAATTGCGCTCTTCAGAAATTCGATAAATTCCTCAGGTGTAACATTAAATCCAACTTCATCTATGGCTTTTTTTAGTTTCTCACGGTCTAAAGTTTTTATACCGTTATTTTTTAACTGGTCCTTGCGTCTGTTGGAAACAGGTCTGAAATTCATCTTATCATATCTGTCCGTCCTTATATCGTAGGTTCCGCTTCTTAAATGTCCGTATTTTTTATTAAAATCCTCCATCGACATTTTACCTACAGAGTATCTTTCAAAGTCATTGTCAAACTCGGAGGATATTGTATTAATGGATTTTGTAAAATTATCCATCTCTTCGTCCGTAAAATATCCTGCAAAAACAAGTGTCCTGCAAAAAGCCCTTGCCATAAATGCCAGTCTTGCCTGCCTCGTAAACTGTGGAGTTCCATATCTTGTTATTGCGTCAAGGAGTATCATTATGGAGCGGAACATCTCTTTTGTGGAAAGTCCGCCTGCATCAAGGGCTTCCTCAATCGGCTGTCTGATGTTATCCATTAATTTAAGAGATAAAAGATCTTTATCCGTAAGTTCTTTAAAGCCGGTAAGACAATCATTTGTGAGTGTAAAAAGTGCGTTTAAAAAGGTATCTCTTTCCTCTTTTGAAAACCCATTTTCTAACAGCTCGCGGCTGTTTTTTTCCGTGCAGAAATCGTATGTAGTATATGCGATTTCAAATTCAATTTTATCATGTGCCGTCAGGTCTTTTTTTAATTTATTACAGTAAAAGTCAACGAGCTTTAATGCAAGTTTCTCGTCCAGACTTTGTGGCAGCAGGCTGTAAAAAGAATATTCCACGCTTATATATGGTTTATTTCCTAATTTGAACATAAGTTTATTGGGAAGTCTCCTGTAGCCAATCTCGGCAATTCCCTGATTCCACGCATGTTTAAGAAGTATTTCTTCATAAAGTGAATACTCAAGGCTTCTTGGGTTGCTGCCTATTATTTCTGAAGGATTCCAGAATGCCATATCGGAAAACATCATTGTTCTGCCGTTAAGTACACTTTTGTTATTATTGTACTGTTCTTTTATGCCTTTAATCCTTGAAAAAAAATCACCGTCATCCATTTTCTGGACCTGTTTATAACTGGCAACAAGAGGTCTGACCTGGAAAATAATGATTTCGCCCTTTTCATTTATGGCAAATTCTATATCAAGTGCCATACCATTAAGGAATAATTCTATTTCCTGTACCGCATCGATTAATTTTCCCCAGGGTTCGTCAATTTCACTGATTGAAGCATTTTTTACAATCCAGAGGGTCTTGCCACCGCTGCCGCTTGTAACTGAATCGGTAGAACCCTGGTCATCGTAATTTATAAGATAATAAGGCCTGTTTCCCTGTATGTCTCTTGTAAAGATGACTCCGCTGAATTTTACGTTCTGTGCCTGCCTCTGGACAAGAATCTGCTCATGGTCAAGAATCTCTATATCTTTCTGATAACTTGCAATAACCTTCTCAATGGCGGAATTTACCTGCTCACTGTCACCGGAATCGATTCCAAGTATGCTTTCATAATGGCCTGCATTGGAAGTCTTAAAACTGTCCTCTTTTGAGGAAGAGCTTCTCACAATTATCTGCTCTCCACCGTATGTCTCCGTTATGTCACGAAGAACATTTTCCCTGTTGTTCTCAAATTCTGCCACAGGAAGAATATACATTTTTTCTATTTTGGATTTTTTGATAACTTTACTCAAGGCATATAAAGTATTTGCCTTTGTTGACACAATCTGCTGTCCGTAACCGTTGTTCATAATATCGCCCCATTTCCGCTTATAATTGTACCAAATACATATTATTACAAGCAAGAAAAAAGAGCTTCCCGAAGGAAACTCTTAATAAAATTAAGTCATCATTCAAATAATACACCTACACCGATAAGTCCGGGGCCTGTATGGATTGCCATTGTTGCGGTAATCTGCTTATCAACCACAACCTCACACTGTGGAAACATTTCTTTTATCCGCGCTCTTATAACGTCAAGATATCTTGTACCATCGCCATTCATAATTGCAAGATACGCTTTTTTGTCCCCGATGTAATCTTTCAGGCTGTCCATAAGCTTTTCCAATCCTTTATGCTGTCCTCTTATCTTGCTTACGGTATAATAAGTACCCTTTTCATTACATGAAATAATAGGCTTGAGGTTAAGTGCCTTTCCCACAATTGCCACTGCCGGGCTTATTCTTCCGCCTTTTCTGAGATAATCAAGGGTATCCATATAGAAAAATACTTTTGAATCATTTATCTTATCATTAAGTCCATGTTTTACCGCTTCAAAAGTCCAGCCCTCGCTGAGTTTCTTAGCCGCCCACATTGCAAGAAGTCCAGCACCGATTGAAATATTTTTGGTATCAAAAGCAAAAGTCTCTATGTCTTCCTCTTCAAATGCCATCGCAACCGCATTGTAGGTTCCGCTTAATCCGCTTGAAATAGTAATTCCGATTATTTTTTCATAACCCTCGGACTTGATTTCATTAACAAGCTCGCTTACTTCATACATATTGGGAGTTGAGGTTGTCGGTATTTCCTGCGGAAATCTTCTGTATACCTCAAGCGGGTCAATATCCAGACCATCCGAATACATCCTGTCGCCGTAAAGCACTTTAAGTCTTAATACCTTAATATCATACTGTTCAATAAATTCCTGACTGATATCGCATCCTGAATCCACCATAATTGCTGTTTTAGCACTATTCATAATTTACTCCTTCCTACCTGAATTATCCTGTAGAAGCATAACCAGATTCTTGGCACAAAACGTTCTCTTTTTGGAGAACTGTCTGCAAAGTCTGTCAAAATTCTCTTCGGAATGTTCAACTTCCCTGGAATAAAGATGTGCAATCTCTACAATATCATCAAATTCCAGTTTTCTCCCATTATTGCACCAGTATGCCATATTGCACTGATGAATAACAAGAACACCGACTATTCCCATTTTGACTTTCGTTAATATATCTCTGTCAAATACAGCTTTCATAAAATACCTGAAAATAAAATAATCAATTAAATTCTCATATTCGTATTCACTGTCTTTGTTATACCTTTTAAATTCATCTCTTATCCTGCCGTAACTGTCATTAAGCGTATAATCATATACTTTATAAATAAGTTCCGGCCACTCTGCTTTGATTATCACCTGTTTAAGATAGCAGTAAAAGATATTTTTGTAAATATCCACCGTATCTTTTTCCTTGTACCTTTCCCTGCCTGTTGCTGCTAAAATATCATTGATATATTCTTCTGAATATCTTGAAATAACATTATCTATTCCTGACTTTTTCTTAATGTTCTTCTGCAAATCCGTAGCGTAGTACGCAAGCACCGATATTCTTTGAAAAATATCTGCCGACGAATTATCATGAATAATTTCAAAGGCTTTGGTTCTTGCCCTCATAAGTGCCATAAATAATTCACCGTCTATGTTGTTAAGCGACGGGAAGGCTTCCTTGTCCTCCCATTCCTTAAAGCCGAAATTCTGTCTTTTTCTAAGAACTATCCCGGCTGCGGTTATACAGGATATTGCAATACCTGTTTCCCTGAGACTCCCGTACTCGGTAGTATATCTGGGATACTTGTCACAGGTAACGCACAGCGCATCTTCGCCAAGTGCCGTATATAAATCACAGAACATATTGTCATTAAGGAAGGGACATCTGCCATCTTCACGGATTCTGAACCGTCCTTCTTCTCCGTGCTTTCCTTCAATCATTACAGAATGAAGTCTGTCACCGAATTCACCCTTAATTGTCTTATAATAGGCAAAAGATTTATCATCCACATCTACCTGCCAGCCTGCGCAGCACGTATCCGTGCATTTATCTGCTATGCACTCAAATTCATCATAATAATCAGGAACTCTTATTTTCATAATATCCTCTTTTCATTATAAGCCTTTTCTCTACAATTTGCCAACAATATTCAAAATATCTTCATTTAACATACGGATTTTTTCCATATCGGCGACAATATTTTTTTCGGTTTTTCCTACATTAAGAAATACTTTAGCCATATCGGAATACGCCTTTTTCTTATTCTCGGATTCCGCAAAAAATTCCTTTGCATTGGATGCCAGATGATTGACTAATTTCTGCGTTATTTCAATATTTTCATAAAGCTCGCTAAACTTATCCGTCACACAGTTGTTACCGGCACTAAGATTCTCTACTGCCTTGTCTAAGGTATTTCTCTTTTCTTCAAGGTTTCTGAATCTGCTGTCAATTATTCTAACAGTTTCCGAAAGTTCTTCAATGCCTGAATCAGTTTCATTTAAAAGTGCGGTTCCATTATCGGCTGACTGCCTGATTTCATCTGCCGCAACCTTAAATCCTCTGCCTGACTCTCCCGCTCTCTGACATTCCATTGATGCTTTAAAAGAAATGGTATTGATATTATTAATACTGTCCCGGAGCTTTATAATGGTTATTTTTACAGCATTTAAAGTGCGGTAAAAATCATTGATATATACATCCATGTCCGTATATTCATCATTTACAAGCAAGGCTTCGTGGGATGCCTCTTTTATTTTGTCCCCGGAACCTGATAAAAGCTTCACTGCTTCACCTGTGATTTCATTCATCTGTTTAATAGATCCTGATGCCTTTGCAAGAATGGTTAATATTTTATCCGTTATTTCTTTTTCACCGGAAACTTTAAGTGCAGCCTTGGAGCCTCCCGATGCTTTTAACATATCGTAATTATCTTTGCACCCACGCTCTGACGCGGCTATTAACCTGTTAATTTCATCTCCGCAGGTAGTTATTTTATTCTTTGCTTTGATTGTCTCCGATGCGGATTCGTTATTATTTTTATAAAAAGTCCGCAGCTGTTTTTTGTAATGGCAAAGTCTTGCCGTAAGCAATATAATGCCCAGTGCAAGAATCCCTGATATTACCGCCAATATAATCTCTGACTGCAATTTCATATCCTCCCTTGTAATTATGTGAAAATTATATTGACCTTTTCTCCTCCTGTCAACATAAAGAAAATATAGAGCAGGCCCCCACAAGGACTATGTGCCAAGTGAGGACCCGTCGCTGATAAAAGATTAAATTGCAAAATCTATATGCTGTATTGTGCCTGCATTTCCGTTTTCGTATAGAAAAATACCGGTCTTTTGTATAACAGCCATTGTATCGTTAAAATTATCGGTGTTGCTGAAAGCGGTTGAAACGCTTGAGAGATTGATTGCTCCGACCCCTGCATCCTTAAGGGAAATAAGCTCATCCTCTCCTTTTTCGTTCTTCGTCCAGATTCTAAGTTGTGAGAATATCCCGTCATCCTCGTCAATCCAGCCGTTACCGTCTTCATCATATTCTGCAAGGTCTGCAAAACCGTCACCGCTCTTTGTTCCGAAAAGCTCTGTTCCGTCATTGATAATGCCGTCGCCGTTTTTATCAAGGGCAAGGAAGCCGCTGCCTTTTCCAAGAGAAGAAATTTCCTCCTCTTTGCCGTCGCAGTCCAAATCAAACATAAACTTCTGGTCCGTGATGTCGGCTGTATTGCCCTCAAAATTAAATACAAGAGGGTCGCACAGTACATAAGTGCTTTCGGAATAAGCTTCATAAGATGCCTGAAAACTTCTTGACATCTCAAAACTTACGTTAAAGTTAATCTCTCTTCCGTCTTTTGTTATTACTTTTCCTTCGGATACAAATGCCGTATTCTCTTCCTCTTTATAGAAACCGGATTCAACGGTCTGTCTTATGTATGTGGTGCTTCCGCCGGACTGCTGTAACGGAGCATATGTAAGCTCTGTGCCGCCTCCGTTTCTTCTTGCAAATGCGTTAATTATGTTTTCAAGTAATGCCATTCTGAGTTCCCTTATGGACTTAAGGCTTTTGTAGCCCTCGCTTGTAACTATCGTGCCTCTCGTCCGGGAGGTTTTGTCCGTAAGGTCTTTCATATTTTTCTGTTCCGCAGCGTCCTTTATCTGGTCGAACAGACTTTTTTCTTTGCCTTCAGGGTCAACAGATACCCTTTCATTAATTAATCCATTATATTCCGCATACTGGATGGATTTATATTCGGAATACTTTCTTTGTGATGTCATTGCTATTGTACTTCCGCCAATTCTCATTTTTCCTCCTGTCCATCTTAAAAGATGTCTTATACTGACCGGATACAACACAAATGCCACAGGTTTATCAACTACTTTTATTATCGTCAGTTCATTGAATTTTATTAACTGTTGGATTATACTAATTACTAACGATATAAAGGAATGGTATTTTTATGAACAAAAAAGAAATTGCAGAAATCAAGAAACTTTTTACAAATGACAAATGCTGTATATCCAAAATATGCGGCTGCTACGTTGACGGCAATAAGAACAAAATAACCACATTCAGACATGCTTTTTTATCTCTCCCCCAGGAAGAAATTTTTAAATATTTTACTATTTTCAGAAGTTCACTTTCAGGAACTATCGGCAAGAATCTTTTAAATATGGAATTTCCTATGGAGACAGAAGAGGAGGGCGGAAGCCAGGATTTTCTTATGAAGCTTCGTTCAAGCCATCTTGATGACGATGAACTGCTTGAAATCTTTTACAATAAGGTAATCGATAATTACAACTATGGTGAAAATTATCTTATTCTCCTTATTGACGCCAATTATGACGTTCCGGGCAAGGCCTCAGATGAGTTTGATATGGATGATGCGTCGGAATATGTATACGAGCACATCTTATGCAATATATGTCCCGTAAAGCTTTCGGAAGAGGGGCTCTGCTACAATGCTGCTACCAATTCTTTTGAAAACAGGATAAGGGACTGGCTTGTTGAGAAACCTCTCCACGGTTTTCTTTTTCCTGCTTTTAATGACAGAAATACGGACATACATAATATTTTATATTTCAGCAAAAAAAGTGAAGAGGTACAGGCTGATTTTATAGATGGCGTGCTTGGCTGTGTCACACCTATGACTTATATGGTACAGAAAGAAACTTTTTCCGAAATCATAACTGAATCCCTCGGTGAGGAATGTACCTTTGAGACCGTTAAATCTGTCCATGAAAGCATGAATAATTACATTGAAGAACATAAAGAACAGGTTGAGCCTGTTGTTTTTGAAAAGAACGATATTAAAAAAATGCTTGAATCCACAGGGGTAAGCAATGAGCAGATAAGCTCTTTTGAAGAACATTATGATGATGTTGCCGGCAGCAGAACCGAATTTAACGCTGCCAACGTTGTGAATGCAAGAAGTTTTGAAGTAAAGACAAAGGATGTTGTAATCAAGGTTGCACCTGATCGTATCGACCTTATTGAAACCAAAGAGGTGGACGGCAAATTATGTCTTGTCATTGAAATAAGTGATCAGGTTGAAGTAAACGGAATTACAGTCAAACCGCTGTAATTCCTACTTCATGATAACGTTAATTGTGGTGCCTGTATTTTCATCACTTATTACTTCTATATTGAAATTGTGCTGTTCAATAATATGCTTTACAATAGCAAGCCCAAGACCGGTTCCGCCGGTCTTTTTTGAACGGCTCTTATCTACTCTGTAAAAACGTTCAAATATCCGTTTCTGGTTTTCTTTGGATATTCCTATACCGTTATCCCTGACTGACAGTATTTTACCCTCAGGAGTGTTTTTTACCGTAACCCATACCTCTCCGCCTGCTTTATTATAACGTATGGCATTATCGCACAGGTTATATACAACTTCTTCCAATTTATTTTTATTGCCTCTGACAATTGTCTTTTCTCCGTCAAAATGAAGTGTTACCTGATTTTCTTTGGCGTGAAAGTCTAACATTGATACACAATTTCCGGCTATCTCCGAAATATCAACATCCTCATATTCAAGCGGTGCTCCTCTGTCAAGTTCTGACAAATTGATTATGTCATTAATCAGGGTAAGAAGCCTGTTGGCATTTGTATATATCTCGTTGGCAAATCTACCGATATCTTCGCTTCCGGCCATTCCGTTCTTAATGAGTTCCGAATATCCCGATATGGCTGTAAGAGGAGTCTTAAGCTCATGTGATACGTTGGCAGTAAATTCCTGTCTCATTATGGCATTTTTAATTATATCATCATGCTGTTTCTTTATGGTTGTCACAAATGGCTGCATCTCTTTATATACCGTGACTTTGTCAAGGTTATCAAGATTATTCGCCACCTGTTCAATCGGTGCAATAAAACTTCGCGTCAGAAAATGATTAGATACAACACTAATAATCACAACAAGGGCAACTATCGAAATAAACGCCGGCAAAGCGGATAAAAATATATGCCATATACTTGACGCTTCCCTTGCGACACGAACAACACAGTCATCACTGATTTTTAAGGCAAAATAAAAGTTGCTTTTTCCTACGGTGTCCGATTTCCTTATGGTGCTGCCTTCTCCGGCACTGAAAGCCTCCTTAATCTCAGGTCTGTTTCCATGGTTTTCCAGAGATGATGCATCCGTAACATTATCAAAAACAACTGTTCCGTCGCTTCTCACAACAGTAATCCTTGTCTGTGCAAGTTTGTCATAATCAAACTCCTGTATGCCGTATTCCGGTCCGGATATATTTTTGATTGTGTACGCAGTTGTTTTTAAATTTTCCATTATTTCTCTTTTAAATGTATTGTAAAAGATACATATTGCCGCTGCTGCAGTAACAATAATGGCAATGCTGACTACAATTAAGAATTGAACATTAATTCTCTTTTTCATTCTTTTCATTATCCTATTTCATATCCTACATTCCGTATAGTCTTAATAATTGCTCCACCATCTCCAAGCTTCTGTCTGAGAGTCTTGATGTGCATATCAAGCGTTCTTGATTCCCCTTCAAATTCGGTACCCCATACTCTGTCCATAATCACTTCTCTTCTAAGCACGATTCCCGAATTCTGAAGCAGAAGTTTTAGAAGTTCAAATTCCTTATAGGTCAGTTCTACAGCATCATTGTTCACATAGACGGCTCTTTTTTCCACATCCATAACAACGCTTTCATAGGACAGTACCTTTTCTTCTTCAAGATTAAGGGTTCTTCTTAAAAGAGCTTTAACTCTTGAAATAAGTTCCATTATGCCAAAGGGTTTGGATATATAATCATCTGCCCCAAGGTCAAGGCCTTTTACCTTGTCTATTTCGGTTGTTTTGGCCGTAACCATAATTACAGGTATTTTTTTATAATCGGGAGTATTTTTCATTTTTTTTAATATTTCAAGTCCATCCATATCCGGAAGCATAATATCAAGGAGCACTATGTCCGGCTTTTTGTTCTGAAGATGTTTAAAAAAGTTTTTTCCCGTTTCAAAAACTTCTGTAATATATCCACTGTTCTTTAATGCAAAACTTTCGATTTCACTGATATTATTGTCATCTTCCACAATATATACTAAGGGTGTTTTCATGTATTATGCCTCCTTTTTATACTTAGGCAGCTTGTACTCTTCTAAAAACTCATTATACCTTGCTTTATAGTTTTCGTCATCCTTTTTCATTCTTCCGAGGTAGTCATGTGACTCAAATTCATCCGAATCTATCTGTAATTCACAGGCCGCAATGTTGGAACAATGATCAGCAACCCTTTCAAAATTGTTGGTTATATCCGATAATATAAAACCAAGTTCGATTGTACACTGTCCGGTTCTTAATCGCTTTATATGACGGTTCTTAAGTTTTTCATTAACTACATCAATAACTTCTTCAAGCGGCTCTACAAGGAGTGCTTCTTTTTTATCATCATTTATATAACTGAATATTGCAAGATCAACTATACGGCTTATTGCATCAGTAAGTACATTTAATTCTGCCTTTGCTTCATCCGAGAACTTTATTTTCTTACCGTGCATCTCTGAAGCCGCCTCTTTTATGTTAAGTGCATGGTCGGATATTCTTTCTAAATCGCCAATTGAGTGCAACATTTTGGAAAGCAGTCTTGAATCATGTTCACTAAGACTCTTTGCACTTAATTTAACAAGGTAATCTCCCAGTTCATCTTCATAAACATCAACAAGTTTTTCAAGTTCTGCCACCTTTGATGCTTTCTTTTCATCATATTTATCCAGAAGCTCAATTGCTTCCATAATTGACATCCGGACTACTTTTGCCATATTAATTGTGGTTGTCTTACTCAGTTCAACTGCAAAAGCAGGTCTTTCAAGAAATCTTGCATCCAATAATTTCATCTCTGAATTTTTAGGCTTAGCCTTTTCTTTTTTATCTCTTACGGTAATACTTGCAAGTCTTTCAAGTCCTTTAGAGAAAGGCAAAAGTACGATTGTTGCAAGGACATTAAAACTTGTATGGATAATTGCTATTCCAAGCTGGTTAGCAGATTGTTCAAGGAATCCAAAATGTACAAATGCATTGATTCCGTAGAAAACACACATAAATATAACCGTTCCTATGAGATTAAAATATAAGTGTACAAAAGCAGCTCTTTTGGCATTTTTATTTGCTCCAACTGCTGAAATTATGGCTGTTACACATGTACCTATGTTCTGTCCCAATATGATAGGCAGTGCACTGCTGAATGTAATCGCACCTGTTGAACACAATGCCTGTAAAATACCGATTGATGCAGATGAGCTCTGGATTGCAGCCGTAAGTACCGCACCTGCCATAAGTCCAAGTATAGGATTTTTAAACATGGTAAAAAGATGTATAAATCCTTGATTATTCTCAAGTCCCGCTACGGCACCACTCATAGTCTCCATACCGAACATAAGAATTGCAAAACTTATAAGAATTGTACCAACATCTTTTTTCTTGTCTTTTTTACTGAATAAAATAAGTATTACGCCGACAAGGGCAAGGATTGGAGAAAAAGATGATGGTTTCAACATCTGCACAAAAAAGTTACCACTGCTGATTCCCGACAGGCTTAGTATCCATGTAGTCGCCGTAGTACCTATATTGGCACCAAAAATAACACCGACTGCCTGACTTAATTTCATAATACCGGAATTAACAAAACCTACCACCATTACGGTTGTTGCCGACGAACTCTGGATTACGGCTGTTACACCCGCACCGAGAAGCACGGCCTTTATCTTATTGGCTGTAAGTCTTTCAAGTATGTTTTCTAACTTTCCTCCGGATAATTTGGCAAGCCCGTCTCCCAAGGAATTCATACCAAAAAGGAAAAGCGCAAGTCCTCCTAACATTGTCAACGCATCAAAAAAACTCATTTTACATAACCTCTTTTTATTTTCTTAATTTGTTTTTACCATTACTATGTAAAATTTGCTTTGAGGCTATGTAAAATTTATGTAAAATTATTGGACTACGTTAATATCACCCTGTACGGAGTAAATTGCCCACTCCGCAATATTGGTTGCATGGTCGCCGATTCTTTCAAAATATTTTCCAATCATTAGCAGGTCTGTAGCTTCTCCACCCTTGTTAGGATTGCTGCTTATAATAGAAATTACATTATCTTTTACATTAAGAAAAAGTTCATCTACAATGTCATCATCGTTAATAACTTCTTTGGCTTTCTCCACATTGCCTTCTGAAAATGCTTCAAGACTTCTTATTACCATTTCCGTTGTCTTCACTGCCATACGTTTCAGAATGTCAAGGTCAGAAGTATATTCCATCCGCGATAAAAGAATTGTTATCTCTGAAATATCTGCCGCATGGTCGCCGATTCTTTCAAGGTCTGTAACCATTTTAAGTGCTGATGATATATGGCGCAGGTCACTTGCCACAGGCTGTTGTGTAAGCAGAAGCTTCATACAAAGGCTTTCAATATCCTTTTTTGCCCGGTCGATTTTATCATCTTCTTCAATTGCTTTTTTTGCTTCTTCCACATTGGAATTAATAAGTGCGTTTATTGCTTTTTCTATGGATTTTTCTACCAGCGCACCCATTGAAAAAAGTTTATCGTTTAATGTTTTTAATTCCTGATCAAATAATTTTCTCATCATCCAAACCTTCCTGATATATAATCCTCTGTTCTCTTATCTTTTGGCATTGAAAACATTGCTTCCGTATTGTTATGTTCAATTATTTCTCCCAAAAGGAAAAATACCGTTTCATCCGCAACACGGGTTGCCTGCTGCATATTATGCGTAACCATTACAATGGTATATTGTTTTTTCAGTTCCATAACAAGGTCCTCAATCTTTGAAGTAGATATAGGGTCGAGGGCTGACGTAGGTTCATCCATGAGTATAACCTCAGGTTTAACAGCCAGGGCTCTGGCTATGCATAGTCTCTGCTGCTGTCCTCCCGAAAGTCCGAGAGCTGATTTTTTTAACCGGTCTTTTACCTCATCCCAGATTGCCGCATTTTTTAATGACTGCTCTACAATTTCATCAAGGGCTGATTTTGACTTAATACCATGTGTTCTTGGTCCGAAAGCTATATTGTCATATATGCTCATTGGGAAAGGATTAGGTTTCTGAAACACCATCCCAACTCTTTTTCTAAGCTCACAAACATCCATTTTGCCATATATATCCACATCATCAAGAAGAACATCTCCGGTAATTTTACAATTATCCACCAAATCATTCATCCTGTTGAGAGTCTTAAGAAATGTTGATTTTCCGCAACCGCTCGGACCTATAAATGCAGTTACCATATTGGATTTAATTTCCATATTTATATCTTTAAGGGCGTGAAAATCTCCATAATAAAGGTCCAGCCCTTTTACATTAAATTTATAATCTGACATTACTGTCCTCCTGCTTTTTTACTGATTTGCTTTGCTGCTACGGATGATAATGTATTTATTATGAATACAAATATCAAAAGTATTACCGCTGTGGCAAAAGTCTGTTTTGTATGAAATCCTTCACTGGAAATTGTATACATATGTACTGCAAGGGTTCTTCCTGATGACATAAGTCCTTTGGTAAGTCCTCTTGTTGCGGTTCCCGACGTATATAAAAGAGCCGCTGTTTCTCCCACTATTCGTCCTATGGCAAGAATAATTCCGGAAAGGATACCTGGAACTGCTGCCGGAAGAACAACTTTAAATATGGTTCTTAATTTGCCGGTACCGAGGGCAAAGCTGCCTTCCCTGTATGAATCCGGTACAGCATCAAGTGCTTCTTTGGTTGTACTCAATATTGTAGGCAGTACCATAATTGCCGCTGTTGCCGCACCTGCCATAAGTGAATAATCCCATTTCAAAAATACAACGAAAAAAATCATGCCGAAAAGTCCGTATATGATTGAAGGTATTCCGCTTAGTGTTTCTGACATAAGTTCAATTACCCTGACAAAGAAATTTCTTTTTTTCGCATATTCCGATAAATATATCGCTGCACCTATTCCTAAAGGTATTGCTATTGCAAGGGATACCGCAGTAAGAATAAGTGTATTTATAAGAGAAGGTAAAAGTGATACATTCTCAGAATTATATTTTGTTGAAAAAATACCTTTTGAGGTAAATAATGCAGGCACGCCATTTACCAGGATATAAAACAGCACATATAAAAGTGCCACTACGGTAATTCCTGCCGCAAGGTACATAAGACCTCTTAACACAAGTGAACCGACATGATGCTCTCTTAATTTCTTTTCCATTATGCCTCCACCTGCTTTCTCTTTAATATGCTGATTATCATATTCAATATAAGTATAAATCCAAACAAAATTACACCTGTGGCAATTAATGCTTCTTTGTGCAAATCGGTGGCATATCCCATTTCAAGCACAATATTGGATGTCAGTGTCCTGACACCATCAAATATGCTTTCCGGAAGTCTTGTCTGATTTCCGACAATCATCTTTACTGCCATTGTTTCTCCGATTGCCCTGCCCACACCAAGGGTAAGACTTGTTATTATTCCTGATTTTGCTGCAGGAACAATGGTCTTAAACACAGCTGTTTCTTTTGTTGCTCCAAGTGCCAGTGCCCCCTCCATATAGCTTTCGGGAACTGCTCTTATTGAGGCTTCCGATACTGATATAATTGTAGGAAGTATCATCATTCCAAGGACTATGGATGCTGCAAGAATGCTGAATCCGTTTCCGGTAAAATTATTTCTTATAAATGGAACAATTACCATCAGTCCAAAATAACCATATATAATTGAAGGTATTCCGGCCAGAAGATTAACTACAGGCTTTAATATTTTATATAACCATGCAGGACAGAATTTTGCCATGAAGACTGCCATAAATATTCCAACAGGAACACCTATTATAAGTGCTCCTGCAGTAACATACAGACTTCCTATTATCATGACAAATATTCCGTAATAATCGCTGCCCGGTTTCCATATCTTACCTGATACAAATTTTGTAAAACCTATCTGATGTATAGCCGGTATTCCCCTTGCAAAAAGAAATATACATATTACAAGAACCGCTATTATTGAAATACTTGCAAGGAAGGCGAACACAGCCGCCATTCCTTTTTCCCTGATTTTTCTCATATAGATCTCCGTCTGTTATTTAACTTCTGACCAGCCAGTTACTGAACCTGTGTAGATATTTTTAATCTGTTCTGATGTAATTTCATTAACTGTGTTGTTCTTATTAACAACAATTGCAATACCGTCTTTTGCGATTACCACAGGTACAAGTCCTTTTTCTTTTTCACTGTCTTTTACTTCTCTTGAAGCCATACCGATATCATAAGAACCGCTTGTTGCATTTTCCATGCCTGTTGATGAATCTGTTACCTGAAGTTCTACCTTAACTTCGCTTACTTTTTCATAAGCTTCAACAAGTTTTTCCATTACAGGACCTACTGATGAAGAACCGCCGACTACAATGCTTCCTGTAACATCTGATGGCGTATAAGCCTCGCCTTCTGCTACTGCTATGTATCCATTGTCTTCTATAATCTTCTGACCTTCTGTACTAAGGATATAGCTTATAAAATCTGCTGCAGCTCCTTTAGCTTCTCCGTTTGTGGCAATATTAAAAGGTCTCTGTACTGAATATGTACCGTTTGCTACGTTTTCTGCTGTTGCTTCAACTCCGTCAACCTTAAGTGCTTTTACCGAATCGTTAAGAGAGCCGAGTGAGATATATCCAATTGCATTGGCGTCACCCGAAACTGCTGTAATAACTTCATTGGTTGAGTTAGAAATAACTGCTGAAGTTGTTGTCATATCTTCTTTCTTACCGTCTGCATTCTTCTGTTCTACACCTGTAATTTCTACAAAAGCGCCTCTTGTTCCGGAGCCTTCTTCTCTTGAAATTACTGTAATATTACCATTAACATCACCGTTTCCTGATGTTGTCCCTGATTTTCCGCATCCTACAAGCGATGCTGCAACCAAACCTGCAATTCCTGCTGCTAATACTGTTTTTTTCATTTTCATTTTCTCCTTTAAATATCTAAATATAATTTTATGCTACTGCATATTTTTCTATTGTGTTAATGAGCCTTTCGTCCTGTTTGTTAAGTATTCTTACTTCAATTGGTTTTGTAAGATCCAGACTAAGGATTCCCATCAGGGATTTTGCATCCACAATAAATCTTGATGACACCAGATCAATATCTGTTTCAAATTTGGACATTTCTCTGACAAAATCTTTAACTTTGTCAACCGAATCTAAAATAATGTTCATCTTATTCTCCTTTCTACCACAGAAACGATTGTCTCTGAAGGATTAAATTGTTTACCTCGTTTACAAGATATAGAATACTGTCCTTATGTAAAAATCGCATTGTTTATCATGAAAAAATTATGTAAAGTTTAAGAAAAAAAAGAAAGACAGTTGAACACTTCTCAACTGTCTTTCTAGTTCTTATTCTGCATTTGTCTTATGATATCTATTCCCTCCAGCACAAGAAAGGATAGAACTGCCGAAATGATAAATCCTAACCAGCTTTTCATAGGCTGTCTCCTTTGCATCTTATAATTTAATTATACAGGGAAGACTCATATTTTGTAAAGAAAAAACCTCTTTCAATTTTGAAAGAGGTTCTCCTATGTACGTTCAATTAAAAAAGATTAACTTTACCGATTGCCTTGTCGTTAATTACATAATAAACGGCATATTCTTCAGGTTTAACATAAAGATTAATTTCTTTAATTGCTGACTCCTTATGTCCTTCTGCCACATAAGCAGCTTTTACCTTATCGATAATATCTGCTTCTGTTACTTCATTGCCTGCGAACTGAACATACAAAGCAGTCTTAATTTCTGCCTTAGCTGCCTTAACAGGTGTTGCTTTCTTAGCAGGAGCTTTCTTAGCAGGTTCTTTCTTAGCAGGAGCTTTCTTAGCTTCTTCCTTAACTTCTGCCTTTACTTCTGCCTTTACTTCTTCTGCCTTAGGAACCGTTGTTTCTGTCTTAATTTCTGTCTTAACCTCTGCTTTAACAGGAGCTTTAACTTCTGTCTTAGCCGGTGCCTTAGTTACGTTTTTACCAGTTTCCTTAATTTCTGTTTTCTTTGTTACCATTGATTTTCCCTCCTATTTATAGTAACTTTCCAGTCACACAAAGAATATAGACCAAAATATAAAAATATGCAAGTCTTTTTCACAAATTCTGTCAAATCAGGTTAAAATATCTGCATGCATTCCATATTCCATCCTCCATAACTGTGGTTGTGATATAGTCTGCTTCTTTTTTTGCTTCTTCTGTTCCATTGCCCATTACTATGGCATGTCCCACTGTTTTAAGCATTGAAATATCATTGTTGCTGTCACCAAAAGCATAAGTATCGTTTATATCTATTCCAAGCATTTCACACACTTTTAATATGCCGGTTCCTTTGCTGAATCCCTTTGGAACCATTTCAACAACGTGTTCATTATGGAGAATAAATTCAAAATACTTTCCGAATTCTTCCTCGCATTTATCTACATTGTTACCTGTAACTGCACAGGAAAGTTTTGAAATATCATATTCTTTCTGCCCCTTTATGGGAATAAGGCGGCTGCCCAGTTCTTTTTTTAATTTGTTGCCGTACAAATCACCGGCAAAATCCTCATCATCCATATACAGATATTCTCTTCCTTCAAGTATAGGCCTGAAACCATATTTTCTGACTCCGTCTATTGTATATCTTACAAATTCGTCATCCAGTTTTTTATAAAATACCTGTTTGTTATCATATTCTATCATTGTACCGCACCCTGATATTATTCCGTCAAAACCAAGTGCAAGGAGAACTTCATTCCTGATATATGCCCTGCTGCGCCCGCTGCATATAAAAGTCAGATGTCCGTTGTCATGTAATTTTTTCATTGCTTCCACTGTACTTTCACAGATTCTGTTATGAAAATCCCATATAGTTCCGTCTATATCAAAAAATAATGCTTTTTTTCCCATTCTAAACTGCCTCTTTCAAAATAATAAAAATGCCTGCAAAAATCATCATTATATTTACCGCAAGATTATATCCTCTTGTACTTTTTATTTTCCTGAAATTATCAAAAATTTTAAATAATATTCCTATAATAACGCATATAATAAAAGCTCCTGCAACTGTTCCCCCTAAAAGGACTGCATACCCACTGAATCCAAGTCCTGCTATGTCAAAATATACATACATAAAAAGTATAAGAAATATATTGGTAAATTCAGAAATACCTACCATTATTCCCGTCATAAAATTAACAAAGGAAGTTCCCGTATTATCTGTATCATAAGAGTTGTCTAATCTGATTATCCCGATTACATTGGTAACGATTAACAGTGCACTCATTATATATGTAAAAAAACTTCTTGCCTTTAACATGTATTTTCCCAAGAAAAATAAAACAATCATATCAATGATTGTCATAAAAGCAACTGCAAGCGACATTCCTATTCCGATTATCACACTTTGTCCAATTCCATTTTTTACACAGTTCTGCGATAACATCTCTGAATATGTATCCCTTGGTATTCCTATTATTGTTCCGGTTATCATCCCGATTATAAATAATTCCATATTTTCCCTTAATTATTTAAGAAAAACCGGGGAAGCCCCGGTTTTTCTTGTTTTTGATTTATTTTCTGATACGGCTGTCATTACATGTAAAGTAGATTACCTGATATTCTTTAGATACTTCTTCAAGGAACTGTAATGCACCCTCTGTCTTATCCATATCAAGGTTGATGAATGGGTCATCAAAAATGATAAATGGCTTCTCTTCTTTGTACATTGCCGCTACAAGTGACATTCTCATACATATACCAATCATATCCTGATATCCGCTACTGAAGAAATGTACTTCTCTCTGCATTCCTTCTTCTTCAACCGTAAGATGTGTATTGGCATCAATATGATAACGATCTGCAGATTCATGTGTAAGAATATTATAGTACTTTGAAAATCCTGCCTTAATAGGTCCGATATATTTACCGATGATATTAGTTCTTGCAGTTTCAAGGAAATCTCTTGCCTTGCTGACAAGGTCGTATTTCTTGTTGTCTGCTTCATATTTTTCACTTAAATCTTTAAGGCTGTCTTCAGCATCATCAAATTCTTCTTTCTTAAGATATAAATCACTAACAACCTTAGTAATCTCATCCAGGAATTTATGTGTCTCATCTATCTGTTCTGCAATCTCAACAAGCTGTGCATGTAATGTTTCAAGTGATTCAAGTTTTTCAGGAAGCTGTGTATTCTTAATTACATTCATATCTTCAGCTGCTTCAAACTTCTTAACTTCTGCATCAGCATGTTCCCATTCCTGTAAACATATTCTGTACGCCTGAAGGTGGCTCTTCATATTAACAAGCTGTGTATAAAGATCGCTCTGCATCTTAATATTAAGTCTGTCAAAGAAATCCTGAATAACCTTAAGAACTTCGTTTCTTTCGTTCTCAAACTGTGCTAATGCCTGTTTCTTGGCAAACAGATATCTGTAAGTCTCTGAACCATACTGGAGATCATGAATAAGTTCAAGGTAATTATCTCCCTGTGAAGCTCCATAATACTTCGTAATAAACGCTTCAATCTTATTGCTTGATTCCTGAAGTTTCTCTATTGCATCATCATGTACAACTTCATCCTTCTTATCAACAAGTTCTTCATATTCCTTAAGCATATTCTTAAGTCCGAATATGTATTCTGTAACTCTCTCAGTATCAAAAGGCAGCTTATATTTGGTAAGGAATAACTGCATCTGTCCGTCAATTGCCTCAACGTAATCTTTATCCTTTTTGATTTCATCAAGAAGCTTATCAACTTCCGGATTAACATGTGAAGTATTGCTCTTTACATTTACAATACCAACTATTACTAAAATTACGCCTACAACAAATGCAAGAATACCACCGGCATTCATTGTTACTTTGGCACTTCCTGCTATTGACTTGCTGACCATTGGAAGAAGGAAAAGGATAAATCCTGCAAAGGCAAGTAACCCACCAATGAATATTGTAGGTGTTATCGATACTTTACTAGGTGCATTTCTTAATGCGTCAAGAGATGCTTCCTTGGCAGGAATTGCATTGGCTCTGGCATTTCTCTTATTCCATGTCTCAAGCCTTGAATCCAGTTCTACTTCCCTTGGAATATTGCCGCTGAATCTCGCTTCATATTCTTTGATCTTGGAATCATCCACAACCGGCTGCTGTGTCTTACTGTATTCCTGGGACATTCTGAAATAGTTAGCTGTCTCTTTAATTACGGCATCTACTTCCTCAGGAGCAGGTGGTGTATCTTTAAATTTAGAATCCCATGATTCAAGTTCATTCTGTTCCTCAGGTGTCAATGTATAATTGGCAACTGACTGGTTAAGTCCGGTAAGCTTTGAGCCAACCTCAATTATCTCATCAATTTCTGTCTCTTCAGGAATTGCACCCGGAAAATTCTTCTGTTCTTTATCAAGCGCTTCTCTTCGTATCTGTGCTTCATGAACAAGACCCTGGTATTTTTCCTGCTTGGTCTTGATCTCCATTAAGTGGCTCGTGGTCTCCTGTGATTCCTGCAATTCTTTCTGACGGTCTTTAAGATTTTCAAAGTACTCTTCCTTTTCCTTCATTGTCTTAACATTGTCACTGATTGCTTCATCAATCTCTTTCTTATGTATAAGTGTATTCCTGAGTTCTGCAATGCTGTTGGAAAGGACATTAAGAGAACCATTCTTCTTATCAGGACTTAATTTATTTATTACGTCGATCATTGCCTGATTAGCCGAATCATAATTATTAATATCGTTAGTATTTTCAACAAGGTTACCTAACTTTGCATTAATACTGTCTGTTGAGCTTGTTGCACAATCACTCTGGGATATAAATACAGTTCTGTCAAAAGATTCCCTGTCTATCTTAAATAGCGCTTCTCCTACATTAGGAAGGAATGATGTATCTTCAAGATTAGTTCTTAAATTCCTTACACAGAACTTATCATCTTTTTCCCTGCTTCCGAAAATTCTTTCAATCTCGTAGGTCTCTCCATTGGATTCAAATACAAGCTTGCCTCCGTAAACACCGCCCTGCCAAGGTCTGAATCTTCTTCTTTCGTTCTCGAATTCGCTACGTGTACGTTCATTTTCAAAACCATACAGCATAATCTTGATGAATGCTGCCAGTGTTGATTTACCCCAGCCGTTACGCTCACAGAATGCGTTGCATCCATCCTTGAATTCATATGTTCCTTTTCTAATTTTACCAAAGTTCTGAATTTCACAACGAATAAGTTTCATATGACTATATCTCCTCTCCTGTAAGTGCCTGAATACCATAACGGATAATCTTTGGCTTATCTTCCTCAGCAATATCCGGAGCTTTTAAGACATTTCTTACAAATTCGCCTTTAAGAGTCTCGTCAAACATAAATTCTTCATAATTAATTAATGTCTTCGTCTTATCTTCTACCTTGAACACATAGAAAGAATGTGCAAAATTCTTCTCAATTAAGTCTACGTTAATCTCTGTTTTAAGAGAAACCTCTCCCTTAATCACAATACGCACAAGGCTCTTGCCGCTAATCTTCATATCATCAAGTGCCTTTGTAATTTTCTGGATTACATCACTTGTGGTATAACATCCCGTAGCATCTATATCTACTGAATATATATTTCTCTCAGCTATATCAATTAATTTCCGACTGGATGTCATCTTCTTCTCATCCACATCAATGAGGACAAAACCATGTTCACCACATTCATCAAAGCCTCTGCCTTCAAGACATCCTGAATAACAATACACACCTCTGCTGTCAAGCTGTTCCTCACTGTATGAGTGGTAATGTCCGAGTGCAAGGTAATCAATTGACTTATTCTTAAGCTTATCAAGTCCGATGCTCTCATAATCATCAACTGCTTTAGTCGGCATGGCCTTTCCGTGTAATACAACGATATTATACTTGTTAATATCAAGTGATAATGAATCATATACATCCTTATGATTCTTCTCCGAAAGTTCAACACCGCTTATAACTACTTTATCGGAACCCGCAACATTGTATCCGGTCCATTTTCTGTCGAATAATTTAAGATTAGCCGGAATCTCCTGCAAGTTAATAAGGAAATTATCAATGTCGTGATTTCCCTGAAGATAATAAAATTCTATCTTGGGATTATTCACAATCAGATCCCTTACATAATTTCTGGTTGTAACCGATATCATACTCGTGTCAAAAAGGTCTCCGGCAATGATAATTGCTGCCACATCATTCTTAGCAGCATATGTAACCATCTGTCCGAAAGTATTGAGTATCTCATTTCTGCGTTCTTTCGCCTGTTCCTTGGAAAGATGTCTTAACATCCTGGAATCCAAATGAACATCTGCACAATGTATTATCTTCATATTTTCTTCTCCTTAAAATATGTTTTCTTAAACTAAAACGTTTACAAATACTTATAGCTATAATAACACACTCTAAAAAAATTCTCAACGTTTTTAATTACTTAATTGCAATTTATCTTGTATGATGTTATATTACACTCTATACAATATAGAAAGAAGGAAATAATAATGAAATTAAAAAAATTAATAGCAGTTGGTCTTTCTGCTGTACTTGCTCTCTCAGTATTTACAGCATGTGGAAAGTCCGGAAATTCATCAGCTAAAAAAACAGCCAAGGTTATAGATATTAACCTTACGGAAGAAGAATATGCTTTTGGTGTTGATAAGGACCAGCCGGAACTTCTTGACCAGGTTAATGCTTTCATTAAGGAAATTAAAGAAAACGGCGAACTGGACAAGATCTGCAACAAATACTTCGGTGACGGAGAACCTGTAGCAGTTAAGTCTGCTGCTTTGGATGAAAGCAAGGACCAGCTTGTTGTAGCCACTAACGCAGCATTTGAACCTTTCGAATATACAAAGGGTGACAGCTATGCAGGAATTGATATGGAAATTGCAAAGGCTCTTGCAGATAAGTTAGGCAAAGAGCTTGTTATCCAGAATATGAGCTTTGATGCCGTATGTTTATCTGTAGGCCAGCACAAATGTGACCTTGCAATCGCAGGCCTTACAATCAAAGAGGACCGTAAAGAATATGTAGCATTCTCTGATCCATATTATCAGGCATCACAGAGACTTGTTGTTGCATCTGACAATACTGAATTTGATAACTGTAAAACAGTAGAAGACGTAGAAGCAATCCTTAATACAAAAGATTCTTCCTCATCAGTAGGTTTCCAGAACGGAACTACAGGCCAGTTCTACTGTGAAGGTGATGAAAGCTTCGGATTTGCCGGTTTCAAAATGAAGAACACAGGATATGCTAATGGTTCTTTAGCAGTACAGGATCTTATCAACGGCGGATTAAAGTATGTAATCATTGATGCTGCTCCTGCCCAGTTCATTACTGAATCAATCAACAAAATGCAGTAATTACTGTTCGCTGGAAAGGTGGTTTCATGGGTAATTTTTCACTCAAGTTTGATAAATTCTGGGAAACCTTCATAAAATACAACGGATACGTTAAGGTTCTTGAAGGTTTGAAAAATACGCTTACAATTGCTGTGCTGGGTCTTATAATCGGCATTGTGATAGGAACGCTTATTGCCACGGCAAGAGTTATTCCCCAATACAAAGTTTTACCAAGAATACTTAATAAAATATGTTCTTTTTATGTAGCGCTTTTCAGGGGCACTCCTATTGTGGTACAGCTTCTTGTATTTTATTATGTCCTGCTTCCTCTGATGGGAAGCCGTATGACAGGTATCCAGGTTGCCGTTATGGTATTCGGTCTTAACAGTGCCGCATACATTTCGGAAATTATGCGTGGCGGCATTATGTCGGTAGACAGCGGACAGATGGAGGCCGGACGTGCTGTTGGTCTTAGCTTTGGAACAACAATGTTAAAAATTGTTATTCCCCAGGCAGTAAAAAATATTTTACCTACAATGGGTAATGAGCTGATTGCCTTAATAAAAGATACTTCGGTAGTAAGCTTCGTAGGTGCGACAGACCTCTATGTTGCTTTCAGCTTTATCGGAAGCAGTAACTATGAATTTATGGTTCCTTATCTTGTTATGGCATTGATTTATATCGTACTGGTTCTTATTATCAGTTTTGCAATCAAACTTATGGAAAGGAGCCTGAGACGAAGTGATAGACGTAATTAATCTTGAAAAAAGTTTTGGTAATAATAAAGTCCTTAAAGGCATTAATATCACAATAGAAAAAGGTGACATTATGGTTGTCATCGGTCCTTCCGGTTCCGGTAAAAGTACATTCTTAAGATGTCTTAACTGTATGGAGGACCCAACCGGCGGTCAGATTATTTTTAACGGTGTTGATATTGCGGATCCTAAAGTTAATATCAATATTCACAGGCGCCACATGGGAATGGTATTCCAGCATTTCAATCTTTTTAATAATAAGACAGTCATCAAAAACATTATGTTAGCTCCTGTCTATGTTAAAAAGCAGCAATTAAGAAAAGACAAACGCCACAATGCTATTACAAAATTTACCAATCTTTTCAGAAGCAAGGATTCCAAAAAAGAACTTATTAAAATCACAACAACCAATTCAAAGATTGTTGAAGAATGTAAGCAGGAAGCCATTGAATTATTAAAAAAGATCGGGCTTGAGGACAAAGCGGATGTATACCCTTCAACACTGTCGGGCGGTCAGAAGCAGCGTGTTGCGATTGTCCGTTCAATGGCAATGAAACCTGATGTAATCCTTTTTGACGAGCCTACAAGTGCACTTGATCCCGAAATGGTAGGAGAAGTTCTTGATCTTATGAAACAGCTTGCCAGAGACGGCATGACAATGATTGTTGTAACACACGAAATGGGTTTTGCAAGAGAAGTCGCCAATAAAGTTATTTTTATAGATAACGGACAGATTCTTGAAAATTCTTCTCCTGAAGAATTTTTCACCAATCCTAAGAATCCAAGGCTCAAAGAATTTCTTGCAAAGGTTTTATAATTTTTTTAAAAACCGGTCAGATGATGGCCGGTTTTTTTTTGCTTTTTTTATACTGATTTGATATAATTACATCAATTAAATGTATCGGGAGGACTCTTACATGAGCAGTGTTGATTTTTCAGCATATCAGGACAAATATAACCTTGGCAAAGGTGATTTCAGAAATTTCAGCGAGGGTATTGAAAAAGAATGGTTGATTTCAAATGGCATCGGAGGATACGCAAATGCTACTGTCATAGGCTCTAACTCCAGAAGTTTCAGCAGTCTTTTGAATGTATCCCTTAATCATCCGGCTGACAGATATACTCTCTTAGCCAATATAAGTGAACGTATTTCAGATGATACAGGCATCACAAACCTTGCTACTTACCACAGTATCAGTGAAACTTATGAGGGATTCAGGTATCTTTCCCACTTTAGTTTTGGTTCTTATCCGGAATATACCTATCAGATTGGTGATATGATTATCCGTAAATCCATAGGTATGGTATACGGAAAAGATACTTCTGTAATATGTTATTCCGTCAAAAACGGCAGCAGCCACAGAAAACTGTATATTACACCATATTTTACATGTAAGACATTGGGTGAGGTTGCTGACCCTAAGGCACTCGGTTTACATTCCGATGAAAAATCCGGTACAATTACCATCACAAGTGATGTAATGAATATGAAGTATTTTTTCAGGGCATCTGACGGAGAATTTATAGATCGTTCTACCTACCCTATAAGCATGGCAGAACCTACACACATATATCTTTCAGGTGTATTATATGACCTTGATGTAAGAAACGGTCTTAATGCTTGTGACGGTTTCTATACGCCTTACGATATATGTATAGACATTAATGCCGGAGAGGACAAATTCTTCTATTTTGTATGTAGTACGGAAGATGTATCCTGCAATGGCTTTGATGTTCTTAAATCAATGGATGCAAGAAAAAAAGAATTATATGACCTGGTTCCTAAAAAAGATGGTCTTTTAAAGCGTCTGACATACAGTGCCGATAATTTTATTGTTGAAAGAGAATCCACAAAATGTAAAACCGTTCTCGCCGGATATCCATGGTTCATGGACTGGGGACGTGATACAATGATTGCTTTTACAGGACTTGTACTTTGTACCCACAGATTTGAAGATGCCAGAAGCATTTTAAAATCCTTTGCATTATATGTTAAAAACGGACTTCTTCCTAATGTTTTTCCTAATACGGATGCTGACGTTCCTTATTACAATACAATGGACGCTTCGATGTGGTATTTTAATGCCGTATACAAGTATCTTGAGTACGACACCGGTGCCGACGCCCGCCGGTTCATTATGGAAGAAATATATCCGGCTCTTGTAGAGATTATTGACAATTACAAAAAAGGAACTGATTTTTCTATATGTATGGACGAAGACTGCCTCATAAGCGGAGGAAGTGATTTAGACCAGATTACATGGATGGATGTCCGTGTAGGTGATCTTGTTGTTACGCCAAGGCACGGCAAGCCTGTAGAAATCAATGCTTTATGGTACAATGCCTTAAAGGTTATGGAGGAATTAAGTCCCGATGACAAGAAAACAGAATATCATGAGCTGGCTTCCAAAGTTAAAGATAGCTTTATAAGTAAATTCTGGAACAGCAATGAGAATTGTCTCTATGACGTTATAGGTAAAAAAGCTGACGGCAGCGATGACCCTGATTCTTCAATCCGTCCTAACCAGCTTGTTGCCGTAATACTTCCCTATACGATGCTTTCAGCGGATATGGAAAAGGCCATAGTTGATAAAGTATATAAAGAATTATACACTCCTTTGGGCATAAGGACTCTTCCTTACTATGACGAACGTTATAAATCACAATACATCGGCAGACTTATAGACAGGGACAAAGCATATCATATGGGAACTTCATGGGGATATATAACAGGATTTTTCATATCTGCTTATGTTAAGACACATGGCAATACCCAGTCTGCAAAAGAAGATGCAGCTCTTTTGCTTGAACCGATGATAGATCATCTGAACGATGGCTGTTTAGGCGGCGTAGCAGAAATATTTGACGGAAGTTTTCCTTGCACTTCAAGAGGCTGTTTCTCACAGGCATGGAGTGTTGCAGAACTTATACGTTGTTACTATGAAAATATTATTTAATTAAGGAGATTATATGAAAAAAAGAATTTTACTTACAATCCCATTTATCCTGTCCTCTCTGCTTATAGGCTGCGGCAAACCGGATAAAAATGATTCCTCTGTTGCCGACACTTCCGATTATATCCTTACGGATACCTCAGAAAGGGCAGACAGCAACGGTAAATTAAAAAGAACGTATACTTTCGTCAATAGTGAAAAAGAAATCAGCTTTACCTATAATGTATTGAAAAATTTTTCCATGGAGAACTTTTATTACGGTACAAGCCTGATAACAAATGATTCTTACGGTTATGACCGCTATATGGTTGTGGATTCAGAAGGCAATGAAATAATAAAATACGATTCTTATGACTATATGAAAAGACTTGAGACCCTTCCATATTTCATAGTAACCACTGATAAAGAATCCGGAGAGCTTGTTGGTCTTATTTCCGAAACAGGCTCAGCAGTTGTGCCTGAGAAGTATAAAGATATTTCGCTTTACCCTTCAGATGACAAAATCATCTATCTGTGTGATAAAGGCGAGGATGTATATGATATCAGGTCTGAGAATGGCGATGTAATTACAGAAGACATAACTATAACTAATATTTCGGACTGCGGTTATGTAGAATCTCCTTTTTCAAGCGGCGGCTATGGAATATTATGTATCAATACCGGTACGGGTTACCGCTATATAAGTGAAAAGAATGGTTCTACAGTAATTGAACACGCCGATTATTATGATGAAAATATTTTTGATTACTATATAACTTCTGCATCACAAGGTGATGTACAGCTTGGTTTTTTCAATAATGACGGAACAAAATTCTATCCTATTTCGGATGATTACAGCGGCTGCCGTATTTTTGCCACGTCGGATTACAGATATATATATGACTCATCTGATATTATAGTTGCAACATACTCTTCCGGTGGTTCTCTTGTAGGCACCTCGGATAATGGCGAGATACTTCATCCTATGTTATACGGCAATAACCGTACCTTCTTCATTGAAACCGAATCCGCTTACATACTGAAAGACAGTGATGATGATCAGGTAGAAAAATTTTCAAAAGACACCTGTACATTGGAAGGTTCTTCAAATTATGGTTTTGTTATAACAAAAGATGGTACAGGCACCGTATACTCATTAAAAGGCAAAAAGCTTTACACGGACTTAACGGTTACAGACAAATTATACATTGATGATAATACATATCTTGCCAATATTTATGGTCATCTTGTTCCTCTTGATATAAACGAGACTATATCCTATCAGTCAGAAAAGGGCTTTTGTTTGACCGAGAACCAGTCAGAAGGAAAAATATACATAAAAGATTCTTCAAATACTTTAAGCGAATATAATACCACAGATTTTATTAGTCTTCTGCATACGGACAATGACAGTATTTTCCTGGTAAAGACCACTAATGGTCTTTTCAATATAAACGGAAATGCAATTAAATCTGCCACTGAAGAATAAAAATATCCCCAATGCCATTATCTGACATTGGGGATTTGTTTACCATTGTTCCATCACCTTATTTAAAAGGTCACTTCTTAATTGTCCGCAATATGAACATACTTTCTTATCAACGGAATTCTCATGTCCGCAGGCTTCGCATTTCCAAACTGACGGAACGTTCTTCGACTCAGGTGTTTCTTTTTTGCTTTCAGCTTTAACAGCATTATCTTTAATAACTGTTTCCTTGTTATCCGTAGCCTCTGTTACAACTGTTTCAGTTTCGTAAGACTCGTTATTCTTCATCTCAACTGCTTCCACACTGCTGTCGCTATTGTCCGCAGTCTCTGATTTCTTATGCTTCAAAGATATTCCTGCTGCCGTAGTCAGTGCTCCGCATACACCTAACAAAGCTGTTCTGGTTACTGTACTCTTAATTTTTCCGTTGAGCTTCTTAGAGGCATTCTTAAGCTCTGCCTTATATTTTTTTATAGGCAGTGCAGATATAACCATTGCCGTTTCTAATGCTGCTCCTGATATTATTGCTGCTATCGCAATCTTACTGTTATCTTTCATTCTATTCACACGGGGAATCAGATAATTATTCCCACAACTCCATTGTTACTATCAATTTCTGACTTGTGAATTGTACCACCAACAACAGCTATATTGCAATCATTAAATATATTTTTGTAGGTACCGTCAGGAATATCGGTCCTAATATCCTTTGTTTCGCCCTTTATGTTAAAAATTCCGAGAGCTTTATTATTACCTTTACAATATGTAATTACAAAAGTATCCGTATCCGGTTCCGCTTTCACTTCATAAAGTCCGTATGCGAATATGCTGTACTGCTTCTTAATTTCCGATAATTTGGAAATATAACCGCTTATATCATATCCTGTATTTCTGTCAATCGTATCAATATCAAAAAGACTTGGAGTTCTGTCATTTCCGAATTCCTCACCGGCATATATAAACGCCATTCCTTTCTGGAAATATGAGAAAGCAAGAAGCCTCTTTACAGTCTCAATATCATGAACGTAGTTCATAACCCTGTCTCTGTCATGGTTCTCAAGAGCACGGATTTTAACATAATTCTCAGGATATATTCCATCCTGAAAGTTAAGGACTTCTGCATAATCCGCAGCACTTACTTTTCCTTTAAGATAGCCGTCATAGAAATTCCATATATCATAATCATAGGTCATATCAAAAGCGGAATACATAGTATTATCCGAATTAGCAACACAATTAATGCTTCTTAAATATTTAATAAAGCCTATTTCAACCGACTCGGCAAGCCAGATTAAATTTTTTTTAACCTTGGCGCATTCTGACCTTGCCCTATTCCAGAACTCTATAGGGACTATTGAAGCAACATCACATCTGAAACCGTCAACTATCTCTGCCCACATCTTCAAGGTATCAATCTGATAATCCCAAAGGTCTTTGTTCTTATAATCAAGGTCATATACATCCGACCAGTCACCTACCTTATTACCAAAGCTTCCATCCTCTTTTTTGTAGAAAAATTCCGGGTGTTCAATGGAAAGCACAGAATCTTTTGACGTATGGTTATATACCACATCAATGATACATTTCATTCCGAGACCATGGATTGCATCAACAAGCTGTACAAAATCCTCTCTAGTTCCGTATGCGGGATTGACAGCCCTGTAATCCTTAATTGAATAAGGGCATCCAAGTTCTCCCTTTTTGCCTACAACCCCGATTGGATGGATAGGCATAAGCCATATCACATCAACACCCATCTGTTTAATTCTTGGAAGGTCTTTTTCCAATGCTTTAAAAGTTCCCTCCGGTGTATGATTCCTTACATACACACTATACATTACCTGATTTCTCAAATTAATATTTGTGTCACTTGCCATAATTAATCCTTCCTTTCAAAATAATGTTCTTACGATACTTTCAAGTCTCTCCTTACAAAAGATATCACTAAAAAGAAATTCCTCCGAAAGGGTGTCTAGATTATCCGTTGAATACTCAATCTCCCTTGAAAACATATGTATACATTCCATATGTTGCTCTTTCGTAAGCATTCCATCCCTTTTGTAAATATAGATGTCCATTTCCTTAATAAGTATCAGATTGGCTATCATAAAATATATTTTACCTGCAAAGTCGTGGTCATATACAGACTGCAGCAGATATCTGAAAAGATAATAGCATACCAGCTTGTCATATCCTGTAAACGGATAATTCTCTTTATTAAAGCCGGACAAGTTCCTGACATAATCATCTTTATGAAGCGAAGCTGTTAAATCCTTAACAAATTCCGTCCATTCCACATTGAGAACCTCCATGGAATCATAGGTGTCCCAGATTTCCATAATATCCGCTTCTTCATAAGGCAACGCTTCCCTGCTCGCACACCGGGGAACATATTCCAAAATAGCCTTATAATCATTTCGGTTAATTAATTCTTGTATATATTCACCCGTATCAAGGAGAACCGATAATTTGTCTGCAAATTCCATATCAGAATTCATTACGTCAAAAAGACAGTTTCTGACCTTCTCTATTCCTTTGCAAAGAAGGCCGTCATATTCTTCATCTTCAAACTCTTCTTCGTCTATCGTACGCTCCACAATATGGAAAGGCTTTGTATCCTCCAATATTATTCTGGCAGCTTCCTCACAGGCAAGACCTATTCCGGTCTCTTTATAATGACCGTAATATTCGCTGAACCTTGGAAACTGTGTACATACAACTCCCATATGTTCAGGCCCCAGCTCTTTATAGATATGGCATAAATTATCATCATCAAGAAACGGACATCCCCCGTTCTCTAATTTAAAACAATAAGTATCCGTATAATCTATGGAGGCTCTTAAGTGTTCTCCAAAATCGCCTTTTACTGACTTATAGAACTCCACAGTGTCTTCATCAAGGTCTATCTGCCATCCTCCGTAACAGCAGTTATCCCTACACTCACCTGCAGTACATACAAAACTGTCAAAATAATGAGGAATCCTTAATACCATAATTCTGTCTCCATTACTAACGTAAATCTCTAGGAACGTATTCCCTGTCCGTTACAAGGCTCTTGTATGCCGGTCTTATAATCTTGTCCGTTGTTACAAGTTCCTCCATTCTGTGGGCGCTCCAGCCTGCAATTCTTGCAATGGCAAAAAGCGGAGTATAAAGCTCTCTTGGAATTCCAAGCATCTCATATACAAATCCGCTGTAAAAATCCACGTTAGGACTTACACCTTTATATATCTTACGTTCCCTGGCAATAAGCATAGGTGCTATTTTCTCTATATTCTCATATAACATAAGGTCCTTATCCTTACCCTTATCATGGGCAAGTTCCTCAACAAACTTACGGAATACCTGCTCTCTTGGGTCTGATAAAGAATATACCGCATGCCCCATTCCATATATAAGTCCCTGTCTGTCATAAGCCTGTTTATTAAGTATCTTGTCAAGATAAGTCGCAATCTCTTCCTCATCGCCAAAATCCGAAACATGGGATTTAATGTCATCCATCATCTTCATAACCTGAAGATTGGCTCCGCCGTGTTTTCTTCCTTTAAGTGAAGACATTGCCGCAGCTATTGCAGAATATGTATCTGAACCTGATGAAGTAACAACTCTTGTGGTAAAAGTTGAATTATTACCGCCGCCGTGCTCCATATGCAATAAAAGTGCAATATCAAGAACCCTCGCTTCAAGCTCGGTAAAAGACTTGTCAGGTCTTAACATTCTGAGGAAATTCTCTGCTATAGACAAATTGCTGTCCGGACGATGAATATACATACTGCCGTTATTATCATAGTGGTTATATGCATGATATCCGTAAACAGCCATCATTGAAAAATTGCTGATAAGCATAATACACTGTCTTAATACATTTGAAAGGGATAAATCATCCTGTCTGTCATCATAACATGCAAGTGTCAGAATACTCCTTGTCATTGAATTCATAATATCCACTCTCGGAGCTTTCATAATGACATCCCTTGTAAAGTTGGTAGGGAAATCCATACTGTTGTTAAGTGCTTCCCTGAACTTTGCCAGTTGTTCATTATCAGGCAAATCTCCGAATAGAAGAAGGTAAACTCCCTCCTCAAAAATGAATCTCTTATCGGCAGCGCCGTTAACAAGATCTCTTACATTATATCCTCTGTATAAAAGTTCTCCGTCACACGGAACCTTTTCTCCGTTCACATTCTTAAATGCCGTTATCTGAGAAATGTTAGTGAGTCCGGTCAGAACTCCTTGTCCCTGTTCATCCCTAAGACCTCTCTTAACGCCATATTCCTGATATAAATTCTTATCAATCTGATCATTTTTAACACAAAGCTTAACCTGCTCATCTGTGTAATCTGTAATTGATATCATATTGCACCCTCTTTCCAATTAATAATCTATTTTTAATTTTAACATCCTGACATAAAGATGGTCAAATTAAAAATTTATTAACAAACCTTATGTATATCAAGACTCATTTCATGCCACACTTCACCGCCCCATACAGAATCTGATATTCCATGGTCCGTGAACCCGAAATCAAGATACATTGGGACCTTAGCATCGAGGCATGTAAGTATTAGTTTTTCCCTGTTATTTTTCTTTTCTTTCAACGCATATTGCCTGACAAGTTCTCTCGCAAGTCCTTGTCTTCTGTATTCCGGCAAAATGCTTAATCCAAGAATCATTATATTTTTTCCTTCAGAATTATTAAGGTACGCATCTTTAAAAAATTCATCCCTGAATACCTCTTCATCTGTTGCCAGCCCATTTAGAGAACCTGCTATTTTACCGGTCTCTTTGTCCACTGCAACAAGAAAAAGTTCCGGTGCATTCTTAATTCTTTCTATCATATTTTTCTCACTGCAGGCTTCATTGGGCGGAAAGCATACCTGTTCAATACTCACCGCCTGTTCTGCCTCATTATCTTTTATAATTCTGAATTCGTATCTGTTGTTCATCTTAGCCTCCTTAATTCTGTTTAAAATACTCTTTTGCAAATTCCATATCCTGTATTAACTCCAGAGTTCCTATATATCCGTCATTTTCATCACGCACCGCTATATATGTTACAAGCATGGTTCTTCCGGCTTTTTCCATCCAGACAGGCATACTGTCAAGGCTTCCGTTTCTGAACTCATCGATTATACGTCTTACCATGGTGCTGACTTTAGGCGGATGGCAGGAAAATACTTCACGCCCGATTGCCGTCATTGAACGTTTAAAAACTTTATGTCCTTCGTTAAAATACCTGTTTATATTATCCTCATCCACAAAGGTTATTTCAAGAGGGATTGTATTAAGCATAGCTTCAAGCTGGTTAAGAGAAAGCGTTCCTCCGTTGATTTTTATTATATCTCCTTCTATTGCCACCTTTTCTTTAACCTTTTTGACGCCATCCCATGTTGCATTTTCCACTCCGAAACATACGTCATAATCTTTGGAGTCCATATAAATGTTCTGCCAGTCCTCCTCGGAAAAATTAACAGCACAGTTAGGGAACAAAATATTTTCCTCTTTATATATCATATCGTCAAGCATTGTAAGAAGTTTTCCAACATCTTCCTTCCAATTTTCATCCTTTTTCTCTGCTTTACACAAACGGTTAATCCCGTTTCTGATATCAACATCAGTTGTCCACATTACGGCTGACGGTCCGCTTATATTATATTTTACATCTAAAAGCGGATAAATCAAATCTCCTTTTTTGGCATAGTGGATTGCGATTTCCCTTACACTTTGTATTTTCTCAGGTTCTTTTTTACATTCTTCAATAAGCTCCCTGAGTTTTAAATTTTCTTTCATGAAGGTATTCAAAGGATGTCCTTCTATACCCGCCAATGCTTCCGAAGTCTTCATCCGTTCTTCTTTGGATATTTTTCCCTTAAACAATGCTGCATGCACATCACAAAGTCTCTGCACCTTGTTAAGCGGCGTTCCCGCTTTAAGCAGTTCTTCCTCTGCCGCCATTATTTCTGACGCATCCACGCCGCCTAATTCCCTTACAAAATCCGCCCGTACTGCCTCTAATCTCTCACCCTTATCCAGTCTTTCAAGATATTTTTTTATTTTTCCAACAATATTTTCCATTACGCTACCTCCACCGATGATTATTTTTAGTTTAAGTAAAACAGCTAAAATTATTCACTGTTAATTATTCTCTCGTTATTGTATAATCTTATAATCAAATCAGTGAGGAAATACAAATGGATATTTTTATAACAATAATCGTAACATTTTTTGCAGGTATGGGAGCAGGTCTCGGTACAGGTTTTGCCGGAATGAGTGCCGCGGCTGTAATAAGCCCGATGCTCATAAGTTTTCTTAAAATGGACCCTTATATGGCTGTAGGCATTGCCCTGTCCTCCGACGTTCTTGCCAGCGCCATATCTGCTTATACATATGGAAAAAATAAGAATCTTGATATTAAAAACGGACTTATAATGATGGTTTCCGTCCTTGTATTTACTTTTATCGGAAGCTACATTGCAAGCCTTCTTCCATCAACCACAATGGGAAATTTCTCGGTCATCATGACCTTTTTCCTCGGTGTAAAATTTATCCTGAAGCCTGTCATGGCAACTAAGGAATCTATGTCCGATGTACCCGCAAAGAAACGTGCAATCCAGTCTCTCGCCTGCGGCATACTTATCGGTTTTATCTGCGGTTTTGTAGGTGCCGGCGGCGGAATGATGATGTTACTCATCCTCACTTCCGTACTTGGCTATGAATTAAAAACTGCCGTAGGCACAAGTGTTTTCATAATGACTTTTACCGCATTAACAGGTGCCGTTTCCCACTTTGCAATAGGCGGCATGCCTGACATTCCGGTATTTGTATTATGTGTTGTCTTTACATTTATATGGGCAAGAATCGCCGCAATCTTCGCCAACAAAGCTAAGCCTGAGACACTTAACCGTGTTACCGGCGTAATCCTCATGCTTCTTGGCATAGTTGTTTTTGTATTTTCCTTCTTTAATTAAATTCAAAGAAGTATATGCAACAGGCACAGGCTATTATTATCAGGAAAAAAATAATATTGAAAATCACATTTGCCTTGCGGTTTTTTCTGTGCCGGCTGCTGTTATGCTGTATGTTATGCTGTACGCTATGATGTACATTATTCCGTACTGTGTTCTGTGCCTTTCTCCCTGCCCTGTAATGAACTGCCAGAGGGTCAGTTCTTTTCATTATTCTATTATAAAATGCATTGAGCCATATAATATCATCCCTGACACACATCTGGTAATCAAAAGTTCCCTCATCATGTGCCATCTGGTTTCTTATGTATCTTAACCGTTTTAAGGTTTTACAGTCCTCGGTACATCCGTATCCGATTGCTTTGAGTTCATCTATATAACGTGTCACCCCGCCGTTCCTTAACCCAAACACATCCGAGCATAATCTATCCAGTCTTTTGTACGTTTCAAAAAATTCCATATCGGTTTTGTTCATATTGTTACCTCATGCTGCTTATAATGGATTTCATTATGTATTTAATATCTTAATAACTGCCTTTGCCTTTTCGTCATCTGTATTTTTACATATTCTGCCGTAAAAATCTTTTAAATCTTTATCTTTTAATATGTATTTTACCTGCTTATTTTCAAGGGCAATTCTTATTAACTTGTCTGTCTGCTCCCCGGTCCAGTCGGTAACACCTGATAACTGTTCAATAACATTATGGGTGTTTGTAAAATTCGTGCTGTCCTCAAGCTTATTAATAAGCTCTTCTTTCCTTACTTCTTCCTCTGTCTGATTTCTGGTCTCATCATCTTTTTCGCTGACACATTCAAAGTGAAAATCCTCAAGAATTTCGTTAGAGATAGTCCTGTCAATTATCTTCTTTACAAGTTCCTCAAGTTTCGAGCCCTCCGTGTAGTCCGCAGGTGCATAGTATTTTATCCTGTTTTCTTCCAACATCCTAAATACTTTTGATTTATCTTTTGTCTCAGAATTAAACACGCCAATGGAATGACCGCCGTTAATATTAACAAGCTTCATGCAAGGAATATCCGTATCGCTGTCGCCTATGTAGACCATATTTCTAAAAGGAACCCTGTATTCATCCGGTTTAAAAAAGGAATTTACACCCTGGTCGTTTATGTCCAGAACACCCTTCTCAATTCTGAAAAGGAACTGGGTCTTGTTGGTATAATTTACGACCTGGGCAGGCCATACCGCCACTCCGTCTTTATCATAATAAAAAGAACTGGCGTAAATCTTTTTAAACTTGTCTGCAACCTTCGTTCCCTCTATCATCTCTTTAAGTCCCGACGAAATTATATAATGTTCTACAATCACGCCTTTTTCCCTGCCATATTCATTAATCCTGTCAAACCATGAATCGACTCCCGGAAACAGTTTCACCTTGCTTCCGTCCTTAATTAGCGTATCCCTTGTAAACAGCACTTTTCCTCTCGCTTTACTCCACATCATATACATATATGCAAGATTCTGGTCCATATCATTGCCTGATGCCAAATCATTGGATTCTTTCCAGAAATCCGCCACCTCATATCGTATTGACTGTATAAAGCCCTGTGCCTGCATGTCATCCGGCGACAATGTTTTGTCAAAATCATAGCATATTGCCAAAATAGGTTCTTTATTCATATTTATCCCTCTTTTCTGTACTTTTATATTAGCATAGTAAAATCCTGACTTCAATGGAGGATTTCTGTCCCTACATATTCTCTCTGATGTTCTCAATCAATTTAATATCTGCAGGTAACCACTCAACATCTTGAAGCTGTTCCTTTGTGAGCCATTTTGCATTCTCATGCTCTTTTAACACAAGATTTCCGCTTACTATCTCACACCAGAAACAATCCATTGACAAATGGAAGTCGGAATAATCGTACTCAATTGTATCAATTAATGTTCCTACCTCGATTTAAGTATCTAACTCTTCCATAATTTCACGTTTTAATGCCTCTTGTGGTGTTTCTCCATTCTCGATTTTTCCTCCCGGGAATTCCCAGCTATCCTTAAATTCCCCATATCCTCGCTGGGTAGATAAAATAATTGTTTGTCCTTTATCATTTAAAGATTTTATCACTGCTGCAACTACTTTGATTATCTTCATACATTTTTCCTTCTTTCATATGTTCATGAATTTACAATATACTAAAATTATGGTCAGCCTTATCATCTCCTATTATGGGCAAATCTGTAATCCCAAAATAATGAAATGGACATAACAGTTTATCTTCCATAGCCTGTTGTAAACTTATCTCATAAGCAATCTGATAATTGAATAATTCATAAACGTTTTTACCGGCAATATTATCATCACGTTTATCCGGAGTTGCAGTCATTCCAAGCCATAACTTAGGTTCAAAATGCTTCATAATCTTTTGATACATATCAGCTGTTACGTGATGTGCCTCATCCAGCGTATGTCAAGATAGGCCTAACAATTTTTTCTGCTATATTTTAGATGGAAGAGAACAACCTTAATTTTTTATCAACAATTGGCCTGAGATTGTACCATCTGTTTTATCAGACCTTAAAATATAAGTAATTTCTATCTCATCCTTCATTGGTTTTAATAACAAAGCCGGACCAATCCATACTTTTTCATTTGGCTGTAAACTACGTATGTAAAATTCATATGTACTATCTGCATTTTCCATTGATCTTGCAAAATATTTCTGTATCTCCCTCTCATAATCACTAGCATCATATTGTGGTGCATTGTTCCCGAAAGGAGAATAATTAAAATAATGCTTTGCGTTAGCAATATTATCATTAATGCTATATGAAATATCCTCATTGTATCCAATATTTTCATCTGTTGGCATCATCAAGACTTCCTTAAATTTGATTTTCTCATATAGCATCCCTTCAACATCTTTTAGTTCCGGATTAATAGTATTCCTATCTGCATTTATAATAATAGCACTATCATTCTCGACTTTTAAATAAAGTGAAATTCGCGTATCATTTACTGTAGAAATATTGGCTATAGCCAATGGAACAATGATATATGGTTCAAATGTACTCCAATACATTTTTTGCATGTGTAATTTATACAGATAACATTGCAAATCTTCAATCAACTTGATTTTTCTTTGTTCTTCTTCGGTACCAATATATTCTGTTTTTTTATCCATCAAATCCACTTTGACTTTTAGGTCTCCCAGATTCCAAAAATCAGGTGCTGGTACAAAGCCAATAGCATCATTTAAAACACTATTGTATAAAATCTTCCTTTCTTCTGAGATTTCTTTCTTCCTCGGCTTTGTTAGTCGTTCAGTAATATCATCACTTTCTGATATTTCTGTAGTTCCACAGGATAATTTTATAGTATTAATTTCATCAACAAGGCTTTTTATTTTCTTAATCCATGCATCATAATTCTTCTTTAAGTAATCACTGTTTATAGGATTATATTTCACAATGTCTGATACAATTTCCCCATTAACATAAGATCCTATTCTATATGCTGCCATTCCATTTTTAGGTCTAACTCCATTTTCTATTACATTCATCACTGTATCCGAGATAATATTTCTGATATTTTTTCTTACAACAGCTTTATCTTTGTTATTGAGTGTATAAAATGTTAATCGTCTATGTTCTAAATCAAACGGCATGCAGTCTGCATTTCCGTAATCTTCATTTGCTATACAAATTATATTCTCCCAGCCAATTACACCAGCTGCATATCCTAATTCTAAAAGGACATTCGGATTAGGTGATAATTTTTGTATTTGTACATATTCTCCATTTTCATTTAATTCATAATGTTCTGAATTAATTATGCTTACATCTGCAACAAAAATATCGCACTGTTGTATTTTTTCAAAAATCACATTTGTAATATCCGGGCTTCCATAATTCCCCCTTGTATCTCTATTAGCCTCAACATACACTGTATCCTTTAATGTTTTAACTGCAGCATCTATGCAACTTTGGATAAAATTTCTTGTTTCAGCCCCTGGCAAATCCGATTGCCATGAATAAAAAATATTAATATTCGCCATACCATCTCCTATATAAATATTACTTTTTTTCTCTTCACATACATAATATCTATGTCATACCCAAGCTATTCCATCATCTGCGCAAAGGTCTTATTAACAACACTATCAGTCCTTTTGATAATATGATTCACATAAGATTTTGTATTATCAGTTCTTTCTGAAATCTGCACCTGGTTTTTCTTGCTCGATACACTTTGCCTTTATGTCCAGTTCGATATTATTCTTTACCATAATTTCAGTTATCTACCGAAAACAAGTTACCTTACTCATATAATTAATCGTACACCAAGCCCACACTTTTTTCAATGAAAAGAAGCTGATCAGACTCATCATCCAACCAGCCTCTGTCTCAAATTCCTATAAACTTTCTAACCTCATCCCTAAACTTCCAAACAATATATTCTTTAAGTACTGCCCTTGCGATATCATCAAAATCATTTTTCCCCAATCTATACATTCCATTAGGATACTGTGGGTAGTCTAATATCATTTTAGTCTCCTTTCTTGCTGTGTGAATTAATATCATCAATAAACGCCTGCCATTTTGCATCCGGAATATCATGATCTCTTGCTGCTCTTAACGCCACACGTGCCAAATTTGATTTTCCAATATAATCAATCAAATCAGGATACTCACCATCGCGAACTTCACCAACCAAGTCATAATATATATTCATCTCGCTCTCGGGAATCTGTAAAACCTCAGCAAGCTTCTGTAAGTATTTTGAAGGCGGCCATCTATTCCCCTTCTCAATGTCGCTCAGATATGCCGGTGCCATTTCAATCTCAGCAGCTACAGACCTCAATGATTTTCCTAATGTCTCTCTATGTTCTCTGACAAATTTTCCAAATGTTATTCCGTTTTCTCCCATTACTGTGCATCCATTGTTAATATGCGTATGTGTACATATACGTGTTAACACCAAGTTGAGAAAAAAGCAATACCTACAGTTTTTTACTCTGTAGGTATTACCATATAAGAAGTCGGACTTAAAATCCATTTATCACTCTCCAAAATATTAGCCACTGGATTTTGAATTATTCGTGGCTCGTATTCTGGATCATCTACCTTTGACGCATCAATTAAGTAAATGCAATACTTATCCTCATATAGTCTTGCCTTTTCTATTTCATTCTGAGACCAATAAAAATGTGGACTGCCCAAATATGATTTTACCTCGATAAAACGATCTAATTTTTCTGAATCAACTCCATTATATGAAAGAATGTCATATCCTGCGGTCACATCAATAACCGATATTTGCTTTATCTTTGATAAATTAGGATGTCCTTCTAATCTCTTCGCCTCGTATGAAAGCACAAACTGCTCTGCTCTCTCCCCTTGAATTTCTTGATCCTCTAACTGTTTTTTTAACTTCTCCAGCGACATAACTATTTTTTGTTTCTTCTGGTATTCCACAAAAATATCTTCATATTCAGAAGAAATCACCAAATCTCCTGCCTGCTCCCTCAATGCATGGTACTGCAATAATATGTTTCTAAATAAGGCTGCAGATACAGAAAAACCGTAACGCTCAATAATATATTCATCACCATTAATACTATAGTGCACAGCTCCTGTATCTAACAATGTGTCAGAAATAGTTTTCTTGAAGCATAATTTGCATAATTCTTTTTCGATATCACCAGCTTCAATCAATACTTTCCCTATTTCAGTAGGATATAAATAACCTGATCTTTCTTCAATAACTTCCAGATACTTAAACAGCGATACAGCCGCTGGGAAATTCAGTCTTATATTATTGCGTAAAGCACACAGTTTCTGAGCCGAACTCTTTTGAGTTTTTGAATTAGACAGAACTAATTTCAAAAAATAAGTGATTCCATTCACATCACCTACATTATTATAACGTTTTAGTTCGCTTAGCATAATCTCTCAATACCGCCTTAATGTCTTCATCTCCATCAGTATCAAGAAAATTATCGAATAATGGAATGGGCATACTCTCAATAATTTCCATCAATCTACGCTCTTTATCAATTAATCGCTGATGGACAGTTTCATCAACTGAATCATTTGAAACAAGATAGTAATAATGCGTCTCTGTGCCTTCTTTTAGTCCATATCTATGTATACGATCTTTGGATTGTAAGAAATGGGCAGCATTAAACGATCTTTCCAAGTAAATAGCATTGTGACATGCTTTGTGTAAAGAAATAGACTCCGATACTGCAAAAGGATTTGCAATTATAACTTTGAAAGAACTATCCGGATTATGGAATTCTTTTACAATTGCTTCTCTCGTTAATGAATATTCTTCATCTTCTTCTGAAATATCATCACCTGCAATTGGTGTTGCTCCATATAGTGTTCTTACAGGAATTCCATTGCCTTCTAGATACTCCTTTAAAAGCTCTATATTCTTAATATAGCATGCCCAAACAATCACTTTTCCGCCATCAGAAATTATCTTCTCAATAATTTCTTTAGCTTTTTCATACTTAGCTGGAATTTCATTTGTTGAGTACTTCAAGATTTCTTTAAGCATTTCTGAATCATCTTGTACCCCATCAAAATCAACATCCTCTATTTTAGCAAAATCCTTTAACGGCTGTGCAAGTAATGCCGGATTTGTGGCTGCCTGCATAAGACGAATCATTCTGGCTTTAATCAGTTCGCTTTTGACTTGAGAATCCTTACTCTTCGCAATATCACTTATATACTGTTTCTCAATGAAATCATATATTTTTCGCTGCGAAGGTTTCATCTCAACCTGTACAGGTGGATGGTTGATTGCAGGAGGAATACCTAAATCTCCTTTTTTTATGCGGATAAAATATGGTGAAATTGTATCTAATAAAGTGTCTACTCTTGGATCATCAACCGTCTTGGACATATCCCGTAATTGGCCAATATGGTACTTTATAATGTTCTTTGTTGGCCAGATAAACTTAAATAAATTATATAAATCCTCATATCCATTTGGCGCCGGTGTACCAGTAAGAACTACTCTTGACTTACAATTTTCTGCAAGTGCCATAATGCTCTGCGAAATAACGCCGCCTTTAGTGTTCTTAATTTTATGTGCCTCGTCAAGGATGACCATGACTCTATGTTTCTTCAAAAAATATGTCAGCTCATCAACCAACGAAATAACAGAGGGATATGAAACTAAAGTAATTTCTGCCGGATTCATCTCATACAAATACTGCTTCTTCTCTTCAACATCTAATTTCCCTAACAATCTCTTTGATGTTGGTTTTCTTCCAAAACATTCTTCGTATTCCAGTTCCCATGGAGCGAAAGCATTTAGTGGTGAAATAATAAGAATCCTATCAACCTTCTTTGTGTCACCTTCTGGCAAATTATGAAGGTATGCATAAGCCCCATATACAATGCTAGTTTTTCCTGCTCCAGGTACAGAAAAATTACATGCATTTTGAGAAAAAGCAAGATGATATGCAGCTAACATCTGCAATTCATACAAAGTTCGATTCTGCATATTATCTATCAAGGAATCCTTAAATTTCTTAAATTCCTCGACATCGCAATCATTATTTCTGATATCTAAAGCCTTCTTTGAAAAAACAGCAAAGTTTTGTTCTTCTTCATAATATGCCTGAATACCAGAATTGGCATTTCCTTTAATCTCAACATCACACTGCGCATACTTTGCTGCAGTTTTAATTCGATTAATGCACTTTGTTAAATCGTTACCGACCTCAAATTCTAAGCAGTCATCCTTTATTGTAAAAACAGCATTATCCTTCAACAGACGCATAGCACGCCTGTTGGAGGCGATTTTCTCTATATTCCCTGTAACATACACCAAATCTTCCGATTCGTTTGTATCTACTTGTATTACTGCCATCTACATTACCGCCTTAACCATTAAAGATATCCGAATACTTCTTCGCCATCTCTATGATTCTCTGAAGATATTCTTCTACTCCAGAATCGCCCTTAAACGAAGGCTGAGTTGTATCAACTGCAGACAATGCAGAGTACGCCTTCTGAAGAAGCTTCATAGGTTCAGCTGCCTGCTGCTTGTTATTCAACTTATCTCTGGATCTGTTAAAATTCTCATTGAGAGCCTTAGTTACTTTATCTTTCCAAGCAGTATCTCTCGCTCTCATCATTCTCTTTAAATCGCCATCTGGATTGTCACGAATTATATCATCAACTGATTCTTCAGTAACATCGTCTACAACAGCAAAATGCTCCTCAGAAAACTGCTTCCATATCTCTTCATTTGCAAATAAACTTGCATCAGTTTGTGTCTTCGTAGGTTTTCTGATAATGTCACGGAAATCAACTTGGTCAATTCCAAGTCTGATGTAATCAAATGCGATTGCCTTGAGGTTAGAAACATCTTCTTCTACATCATAGCCCCACATTTTTGTCACACCACCACTCTTGTATCCCCTTAATGCAGACTCAAGTTTTTGGAATGGATCTTCTGTTTCCTCTAACATCGTGTAGATACCTGTGTAGCCATAAGTATCAAGATACTCGTTCATAAGGTCAAGAATTCTTAAATACCAGGAAACATCTTTTGCTTTAACACCCATGAAATTAGCAATTTCACTGTCTGAGAATCCTTCGTCTCTTAAATCACCGGCCTTCAGATATTTCTCAATTGGACCATAATCAACCTTGGCATCCTCACCCATCTGGTAAGTTGTCTCAAGTCTAAGTATTTCCTTGCGATCGGCATCTATTGGAAGAATAATGGCCTCAAAATACTGAGTATGCTGCTTTGTATTTGCAGGAATAGAATCATCTCGCCAAATATTATTAAGAAGACTAGCTCTTCTATTACCATCGATAATTTTTCCATCTGCAGTAACGATTCCATAACGCTGCTGATGATCCTCAAGAAGACTCTTCTTTGTACGTTCGTTGGCATCTGGCTTAGAATCCCATAAAAACTTCTCAATGATTGCAACATCTTCAGCATTATCAGGATCCAGCACATGATGCTGACGCTCATAAGATTTTACTTCTGCACCGATTCTTCCGTTATACGGATTATATGTAAGAATACTTAATGGAATACTATACACATCAAATGTAGTTCTTTCACCATGATAAGTAAGCTTAACGCCGGTCATCGTTGGAGTTCCCTGTTTAATTTTTTCTAATTCAGCTTTTCTCTGCTCTGTGTTCATTCGTCTACCTCACTATCTTGGCAAATAATACTCAATTACTTCTTTTATCTTATCTAAAGTATTCAGGTTTACTAAATAGTCAGAACTTCTATGTATCTTATTCAAGTCTGACTGTCTTGCAACCCATCCAGCACCATCGACAACATTGATATAAATAATTTTCTCGTTATCTGGTTTCTGGTAATTTCTCTCACGCAAAATATTACAAAGTGCTTCTGTTTTTTCAGCATACTTCGTCTGTGCGCTTGATGTTGTAATTCCATAGGTAACATCAATCAATATTCTTGGATGCTGAATATCTGGAATAGCAATAGGAATCATCCTACCTGCCATTGGCACTTCTTCCTTTGAAGTAGTAGTTAATCCTTCAACATCGCAAAGTCTTTTCACATACTGGTATACACGATTATAGAAGCTGTCACCGATTTTATTATTGTATCGACCTTCATACCCTTGTCTTACCAGTCTTCTGATATCATCATCATTTGCGATTCTGCCCATTGTATTAGCATCTATCACAAAATTTGTCAGATAAAATTCTGGTATTAATTTCTGATATGCTTCTAAGCGGGCACCGCTCTGCAACAAATTGCAAACTTCATCCATCCATTCATCTGAGGCGATCATCTGATTTCTCAACCCTGTTAATGTCCACTCTCCAGTTGGCATATAACCCTTTTCAACACGTAACATTGTAATGATTCTTTTGAATTTTTCCTCAGAAATATTCATGATGCTCGTGATTCTATCTAAGGATTTTGGATTTGACCTAATGTAACTTTTAAGTCCCTCTTCGGTTGTGATTCCAAGAAGTTCGGATTTAATTTCCCTAACATCTCTTTCCACTTCAACGTCAAACTCAAGTTCCAGTTTATTATCGATATAGAACATAGTTGTTGACTTAATAAAATCTTCCACTGACTGGGCTTTTGGTTTATTATTTGGCATCTTTCTCTCCCCCTATCGACTCAAGGTAATTTGTATAACTTACTGCAACTCTTTCTGCTACTGCCTGAATAACTGGTACGCAAACAGTATTTCCTAACAAATCAAAACCCGCCTTTCTTCTTTTATTTTCAGTGTCATATATTTCAAGAGAATACTTCTTCGGATAACCGAATAATGCTAATCCCTCATTTAATGTAAGTCTTCGAATACCATTACCGTCAACAACGCCAACTCTCTCCATATCCATTGCAACCATAGTAGGTGTAGCCGTAAGAGGATCAAGTATCTGGCTGAATTCAAAGCTTAATTTTCCTGTAACTATGTTATAACCCTTTGGTTTGCTTTCATCAGGTACACGCTCCGACGAAGATCTTCCATCTTCATTTGTAATAGTTGCTTTCTTCTTAGGATGCTCATATACCAGATATCCCAGTTCAAGCAGGTGCTGCAACATATCTTCCAACTGATCAGAATCATAAAATGTTCTAATCTGCTCGACCGTTAATGGCATGCCATCCATCCAATCAATACCTATTACTTCTGCCCAGTGCTTTTTTCTTCTCTCTTTGAGCAGACGATTAAGTAAGTTCTTCTCAGCAACAGTTGTCTGTCCTCTTATACCCAGTTCCCAACTGTGAATATTATTCTCACCGCCACGTTTGTCCTTTATGGATTTTCCATATAATTCTTGTGGCTGATATATTGCTAATAAAGCCTGAGTAAACGTATCATCCACCGTAGGCAGCCCATTTTCCTGGATTCTTCCAAAAGACTTGGTTTTCTTCTTAAAATTATCCAGTGATATCTTATCTTTTAAGGTTCCAACAATATATATTCTGTTACGTGTCTGAGCTAACCCAAAATTCTTGGCATCAAGCACCTTCCAGTTTACTTCATATCCCATAGTCTCAAGAGAATGGATTATCGTGCTTAATGTACGACCAATTTTATCTGACGCATTCTCTTTATCATGTGTAACAAGGCCTTCTACGTTTTCCAGAATAAATCCATAAGGCTTCTTATCTCTAAGGATTCTCTCCACTTCAAAAAATAGAGTTCCACGTGTATCTGCAAATCCACGCTGTTTACCGGCTACACTAAATGCCTGGCAAGGAAATCCTGCCAATAAGAAATCAAAATCTTCAATGTCCTTTGTTGCAATCTTCGTGACGTCTCCTTCTAAGACCTCTCCCGGGAAATTCAACTCATAAGCCTTTATTGCAGCTTCTTTAATTTCTGATGTAAGAACACATTTTGTATTGTAGCCATTTTTTTTGAAGGCCTGTTCAAAACCAATCCTAATACCTCCCATTCCTGAAAATAAATCTATGAACTTAACCACCTTTTTAGGCATCGGTTTATTCCTCCAACTTTAACAATAATTTTTAATGGATATAAAGATCCTGCAACCAAGGAAAAACAACTCAATTACAGGACTCTCCCATATCAAATTCTTCAGTTCTCCGCTTTTGCTAGCAGTTTCTCAAAAAGTAAATTCAGATTGGTATGTCTATGTAACGAATTCTTATCTTCTTTAATATAATTCCAAGATTCGTCATAAGTCATACCTTTTACTGCCCCTGGATCATCAGAAATTTCTTTCATGAACCCTTCGACATCGCCAATATATGTTCTCGCAAATGTATCAGCCAATGAACGTTTCATACGATAGTCTAAATTAGCTGATCGATGAAGATAATGATCCAAATTACAAGAAACATAGTATACCGAATACGGAACTGTTTTCTGCTTAACCTTTATAGTTTTGCAAGAACTTAAATAATCCAAATTCTCACTTTTTTGCTCGTTCCTCTTAACAATCTTATCCACATCCAAACAAGCAATTTTATCATCCTTATAAAACGGAGAATCTTCTTCAGATAACGATGAATCTAAAACCACACATTCATCTGGGATATAAGCCCCATCTGTATCGACAATTTGAATTATCTCTGAAATGTCCTTTGGTAATATTTTCTCTTTATCAAAGAAATCATCTAGGAATAATTCATAAATCGCTTCTTCGATGTTGCTTGGGTGTACCCAGTAACGCTTTCCTTGCTTATTCACATAATTTGTAGATGTGATATCTCCGCCCTTTTCTTCCTCTTCTTTTCTAATTATAGGGAAATAGACTTCAATATTCTCATCTATCTCATCATATAATTCAGGAATGGCAAGTTGAAGCGCCTCTCGATCAGATTTACCTTCTACAAGAAACAAAACAATCTTTCTCTTTGGTCTTTTTCCCATTAACGCTCTCCTCCTGCTTTCTTCAACGCAGCAATTATCTTAAAGCGCTTGGTTTTATTGTATATTTCTTCTTCCTGCTCACACAGAATTATTTCTCTAAAGTATGTGTCTCTCAAATTATTTGTAGCAGAAATATTTTTCAGTCTAATATATCTGTTATCTGGATTAGTTGTTGTAAAGTATAAAAACTTTTTATCAATTACTTCCAATGGTCTGAGATTATGAGAAGTAAAGATAAACTGTCCTTTTCCAGACTCCTCAAGTGCCTGAAGGATTTCTCCAAGTAAGTATTCGAAAATACCTGCATCAAATTCATCAATTGCAACAGTGACCGACTTCTGATTGAATGCTGCAATGATCAAACTTAATACAGAAATAATCTTTCGTACACCATCAGACTCATCTCTAAGTGGCAATTCTTTTCCATCTCTATAAGCTGTCAACATCATTACTGTTGCCGGATTGCCATCTTTGTCCAATGTTTGCGAAATTTTTTTAAATCCGATAGCTAAACCTGGTACCAATTGACCTAACACTGAACTAATATTATTTAAATCAGCCCTTAAATCTTCCACCATTTCTGTAGGAATAACCTCCGGTCTTTTTGCATTGAACATCATCTGTCCATCAGTTGTATATATAGGAAGCGCAAAATTAAGGCGAATAAATCCCGAAGACTTTGTATCAATCACATATAGATAATGACGTGCATACAGTCTCAACTCTACAAGCACCCTAAAGAAAACAGACTTATCGTCATTTTCCGAAAACAATTTCAGTGTGTCATGCATAAAAATAAAAGACCGAGACTTGCTATGTGCAAGTTGTTTGTTTACTTCTAATGCAACCAATACCTTTTTCCCGCCACCCGCAATTTCTTTTCTTTTAGTTGTTGGTATAAAGGCATTTTCTTCTGAAGAAGTATCAATTATCACCTGACGTTTAGATGCGTCTTCCCATAGTAATGAAAACTTCTCATCAAAAATAATTACCTTGGAGTCTTCATCCGGAATATCGAACTCATCTGGTGCGCCCTTGTATTTTTCATCTATCTCTTCCTTAGTCAATGCAGCACTGGACATGCAGAATGAATAGGCCGCCTCTCGTATAACTCCGTTTTCATATTGCAAATCAAAAACAAATTCCAATTTAGCAAAATCCTTACCAACCGCAACGCAGTCAGCATATACGCTAGGCACGGAAGCTCCAGCCATAAGCCCTTTTAAAATGGAAAGTGCTTCGATAAAAGATGTTTTTCCAGATCCATTCTGTCCATATATGCCTAAAATATCCGATTCTGTATCGCATGGAATAAATTCACGCCCACAATTGAATGTAATCTCCCCATGTCCAACACTCTTAAAATTATCTAATACTACTTTTTTTATTCTAACAGTCGGTAAGTTATTACCATGCTCTTCAGTAATAAATGACTGTTCTGTAATTTGTCTCATTGTGTTCACCTTTCCGTAAATACTTTTACCATTATAATGTATTATACACCTTTCCCATGAAATGTCAAGTAAATTCTTATTTTTATATTTTTTACTTGTTTTTTCTATTTTGATTGCACTTTTCATGTGATTCTATTTATAAATATATGCCTCTAACTCAAAAAAACACCTAGAATCGTCAACCAACTTCCCAGGTATTCCTCAATATTATTTCTTTTCGCCCATCTTCCACTTATCATGGCTCTTAGTCCCTCTCACTGCCTGCCTCAGTGTATTGGTTCTACCATGTTGATGATACGGATGTAATTACTTGTGCTTGTGAAAAATAATCACTGTACCTTCCCCTGGATACTCTGGATTATGATGTAACCATAATGCCCAATATTTCTGGACATTACGGTCACATCATAATCATCAACTGAGATGATATTAAAATAACGCGGATCAAGGCACTTCAAATCTTCTGCACTAAACAACCGCAACCCCCTTCCCTTCAAACCACGCAGTCAATTCCTGCTCCACAACTGCTACCATCTGCTTTAAATCCATCCCATCAAAATACTTGCTACAGATGGACTTAGGAAGCTTTCAAAACAAACAACCAGTTTATCTGTGGTTTTATTCTACCACGAATAAACTGGTTTGTGTAAAAATAATTATTGTCTCACTAGTAGGAGAAATCCGAAAGAAAATCGGAACTGTTTTATAAATTATGTAAATTTTCGTTCCTGCGAATTCGAGGAGATTAGAAAACTGTGTATTTCAGCCGGATGTATAATATACTATGTATCTTTTGAATATTTACATAGCAATAAATAAATTGCCCCGCCAATGCCTGCTAAGCCCAAGAGTAGAAATATTATGAATACTTGAAATTTTTTATTTGATAATGGTATCACTAACTCAATATTCGCCATTTGACTAATAAGTGTTTTTTCAAGTAAAAATATAATAACAGAATATACAGTAAGAAAACTTCCAAATTTCTCAACGCCAATCCTGTTCAAAATATGGTTTAATTTTTTGGTTCCTAAAGCCAGATAAAACAACAATAAACAAATGGCTACTTCTATCCATTCAACCATGCGAGGAATAGATATAATCAAACCCATTGTATCATTAAGTATTGTAATAATAACTACTATTCCAGCAACAAAAGAAGCTTTTG
>UMEZ01014919.1_pt1 | contig 80800 bp, 66 predicted proteins | sample 1964841 | NCBI WGS metagenome assembly UMEZ01 (sample SAMEA4836029, study PRJEB28245) | human gut metagenome | biome: gut microbiome; material: fecal sample | place: Denmark | collected 2008 | reverse complement strand
TAAAGCCTCTCCATGCTTCTGCCATGAAAATTTACCTCCTTCTAGTAAAAACAATTAATATTATCAACTGAGAGTACCAGTTGCGCTGGCATCCCAAGCTGTTTCTTTACGATAAAAGTGTACTACCTGACAAGGGTAAGTGTCAACAGTTTTAGGTAATGTACGCGCTTTTGTACATCAGCTCTGACATAAAAAGACTATCCCCTGGTGAGGGCGCTTGCGCACAAAGCACGAAAACCTCTTTTTCATGGACAAAGCGCACCAACATGAAATAAATGTGAGCTACGAAGCGGCGCCATTTGTGAAGCAAATGCTTTTATGAATGTGGTTCGCGGCAGAGCTGATCCCGGGGGAGGAACAAATGCTGATGCACAAGAATATTCTTGTAATCTTTTGGGGAAAGTATTATACTAAAAAAGCCTTATACGGCAGAAAGGAGACCGATATGACCGGAGTAACAAAAGACATGACCATTGGTGAGATCTTACGTGCCAATCCTGAAGTAGCTCCCGTACTCCTCGATGCAGGAATGCATTGCCTGGGATGCCCTGCTTCACAGGGAGAGACCCTGGAAGAGGCAGCTATGGTACATGGCATTGATGTAGATGAGCTTATGAAAGTGATCGAGGAGCTGTAATCTTTGTATGTCTGTTTTGGAAACATCGCCTGACTGGGGCACACAGGTGAAACAAAGTATTTATGGAATTTCATAGCTCAGATTTCCGCGCAATCGAAATGTGTCCGTCGATTGCGCGGATTTGAGAAATCTAAAGAATTCAAGAAATTCAGATCATCGGCCTTTGGCCGTCTTTTTTTTGCCTTTTCCCTTAGATAAATTATCTGTTCCGACATTATGAAGTATGACTGGCCCGGCAGATTCTTTCAGGGGAGGCTAATTCTGTGGTACTTTCAGTTCCCAGCCGGAATAAATCAGAGCAGGGTTGCGGATCAGTTCCCGGTTCAGGGAAACGATTTCAGCCACGGAGCAGTTGTACATTCTGGCGATTTTCCAAAGGGTGTCGCCCTGTCTGACGATGTATATCCCGCTTTTCTTATTCTCCGGCAGGACAGCATCGGGAGTGCTGCCTGTGACGGTCGCTCCGCTTTTGGGAATCTTAAGCTGCCAGCCTGCGTGGATCCGGTTCGGGTTCTTGATCCGGTCACTGTTGGCTGCCACGATCCCGGTTATGGAGCAGTTGTATTTTCTGGCGATTGCCCAGAGAGTGTCACCTGCCTGTACGGTATAGGTCATATAGGAGGTGGTGTTTTTCACGACAGGAGAGGGAACTTCATGGTCGGTCTGTTCTCCGGAGTTGCTGTCGTCAGTCTTATACTGCTCTACGATATTGTTGGTGTCGTTGCCGGGAATGATGGGAGTCGTGTTCTTCGTCCATTTTGCATAGAATGTTTTATTTCCCGTTTCGGTAGCAGAGATCTCTGTAATAGGAGAGCCGGAAAAACTGCTGTCTGCGTACCAGCCGTCAAAGCGGTATCCCTCGCGGGTGATATCAGCGGCGGTCGGAAGAACTGCACCCGTGCCGTCAATGTAGCCGGTTACTTCTTTTCCACTGGAAATGGTACCGCCGTTCGTCTGCAGCGTTACGGAATAGGGGATGCCTTCAAAAACTGCTTTCACGGTTACGGCACCCTCAGGCATGGTAAATGTATTGTCGTCCTCGATGCCTAGGGTGTCAGGATTTACCTCCCATTCCTTGAGGCGATAGCCCTCATGCGGTGTGACACTCAGCGTAACCTTGTCACCCGCTGCCGCAGAAGTCGGACTGGCCTGCGCAGTGCCTTGTCCCTCGGTCAGGACATCTATGGCATATAACCGCGCCCATTTTGCCTTCAGTGTCATCTTTCCAGTAACAGGGGTGTCAAAGTCAAACGCTGTGTTTTCATCTGTCTGATACCAATAGGCAAGACGATAGCCGCTACGGGCAGGGGCAGGAGGAGTGACTGTAGTATTCTCCATCACATGACGATTTTCTGCTTTAGCTGTTTCGTCATTCCACTCAAAGGTTACCGGATACCATGTGGAACCGCCGCTAGCCGGCAGGGTTGCAAACGACCCGCCATTAATTGTACCGGTATTGGTCACTAATCCATAGAATACACCGTTGTTAATCGTTCCCTTATTTGTTACCGCCCCATAGAATTCGCCTCCGGAAATAATACAGGAATATCCGTCATTTAACACCGTATCCATAAACTTGCCACCGGAAATTGTAGCGTATGAGCAGTTTACAACATAGCCTTTGAAAATAGTGGTTTCACTGCTTCCGCCGGTAATCAATCCGCTTGAATAATTATACATTGAGCAGTTATTTGATCCGGCCGGCGACGCTGCCACTGTTCCGCCATTGGCATGCATTATGCCACCGGAAATACATATATTATCCCCAGACAATAGGTTAAAGTAGTGAACCGTTTGAGCTGTATTACTGCCAATAAATGCGCTGCCACTCATCGTAAAAACAGGACGACCTCCTAGCTCTGGCGTTATGCCTACGCCACCGCCATTGCCAGAGAGACGACCGCTGACACTGCATTCCGTAATGCTTCCGCCTGTCATGGTAAAGCGCGCACCCCCCGCCGGATCCCCGGCTGCACCCGTTGCGCATACCCCGCCACCATAACCATGAGAAGGACTATTGACTACACAATGTTCAATGCTGCCGCCTTCCATAATGAATTCGCTGCTGCTCCCCTCGAGCCATACGCCGCCACCATAGGCAAAATAAATATCCACCAAACAACCTATGATGCTTCCACGCATCATGCGGAAGGTGCCGCCTTTAATACACACACCGCCTCCGCCCGAGCCATCGCCGCCGCCGACCTTACAGCCGACAATATTTCCCCCTTCCATTGTCAGCCTGCCGCCATCATGGATATACACGCCGCCGCCATATGGGGCATCACCTCCTGTGATAATGCCGCCGGAGACATTTTCCGTGCCATTTATTTCATCCGGTACCCACAGGCCGTTACTGTCCGGGGTAAAATGGTGCGAAGCCGTTGCATCACTGTCCTGAAGCGTCAACACGCCGCCACTTCCCACCGTGATAACGCTGCCCTGGACAGTATTGTTTTCATATTTGAGTATATGGCCGTTCAGGTCAAGAGTGACGGTACGGCTGACAACCAATGTAGAGTCGATAGTAATATCTGCCATCAGTTTGACAGTGTCATTTGCACTGTTTTCCAACGCCGCGGTCAGTTCTGCCGCTGTCGTCACCTCTGCTACACTGTTTGCAGCAAGTACAGCCACGGACAGCCCATTCAGGGTCGCCGTAGCTACGTTTTCTGATACACTGGAGGCTTCGTTTCCAGATACACTTTCCTGCGAATAGAACTCCGCTGCGTGCTCTTGGGGATTCGTCAGCTGTCCGGTTTCTGCTGCCGATACCGGCGTGGAGACCAGAGAAAGTACCATGGAACTGCAAAGCAGCGCCGCATAGATCCGTCTTCTTTGTTTTTTCATTTATTTTTTCCCTCCCGTTGTTGTGATACGTTTCCTTTTCCCGTGCCTTGTCCGCGGTGTTCTCTTTCACGGAGTCTGATACACAGCACAGTGATCATGACTGCCGTGGCGAAAGAAATTACCCCCACCAGCACATAACCGCCGGCGTCTTCATGCAGCAGGATAGAACCGTACATTCCCCGGGCGGTGATCTGCGTCTGACCGGCTGCAGTGTGCACCATTCCCACAAGGAACGCAGACAATGCCATGCACAGGGCAGACAGCCGGCAGATCCCGCGGCGCTCCTTCCGGCGATACTTTTCAAGCACCCGTTTTTTCACCAGTTCGACCCGTTTTTCTGTATCATACATATCGTTGCAACCTCCCTTCGGAAAGTAAAGTCATAAAATACGCATGCCCTTCATCTAATTAGGTACAAAAAAACGAAAAAACTCTCACCTGAAAATGAAATTTCTTCAAAAAAATAGGAGCTGCCGACAGCAGCTCCGCAAAAGACAGGATTCAGTTGTGATTCTGGGGCAGGCGGACAATCAGTTTTCCCACCGTCAGGATCAGCACAGGCAGAATGTATGCAATATACTGTATCGCACCGCCATAGGCGATCAGAAGATTATAAATTGCATGAAAAGTGATGGCTGCCCCGAGCAGACCGCAGGTTCCGGCGATCTTCAGCCAGGTGCGCTGCCATACATACGCCAGTCCACCGCCGACGATGGCACCACAGATCACGTGCATGGCACCCGTTCCAATGCCCCGGAAAAAGATAAAGGAAAAATGTCCGGCTCCGTTTTGAATCAGATAGCAGACATTCTCAAAGGTGGCAAAGGAAAGTGCAACGATGATGGCAGCATTTTTTATCGGCACCGGTTCAGGCTCAAATACAAGAAGATAAAAGAGCAGCGGCAGGAGTTTCATCACTTCCTCTACCACAGGTGCGATCTCTGCGGTGGCGGCAATCGTATCTGCTGCGTAAAGAGCGACAAAGAAGGTATTGATGTAAGCGGAGAGCAGGCATGCCCCCATTCCTGCAAGACAGCACAGAAAGAATTTGGCCTGCCGCCTACCCATGCACAGGGCGGCGATCAACAGGGGTGAGGCCATACAGATAAATACATTTTCAATATAGGTCATGTCCGCACCGCCTTTCCTGTGGCAGGCAGCAGTCCGAAAAGGCAGAACGTCAGCAGAAGATCACACCAGCAATAGGGACTGAAGATGGAGCCGTCCGGCCAGAAGCAGCCGGAGGTCCACAGAGCGTATTCTGCCGCAACATAGCAGAGAATTTCGATGTGAAAATACCGCAGGTTCCGTCCTTTTCCCGTCTGTGTCTCTGCGTAGACAAGACCGTGGATGGAACGATAGGAGATAAGGATCATCATGCCGCACCAGAGCAGGTTGGAGAGAATGTCACCAAAGGTACAGTAAAATGCGCACAATGGAACTCCGATCAGCGGAGCCAGCAGGGATTTCCGACAGGAAAAGCTTCTTTCCTCCGGGGAGGAGAGAGTATATTGTAGGAGATAGAGAAAAATAACGCTGGAGACCCAGCCGAATTCCGATACATAAAAGATCCGTGGTGTTTCGGAAAACAACAACAGATATAATGTCCAGTACAGGGAGCCCAGTGCGAAACAGCCATAAAAGCAAATCAGCAGAAAATATGACAGTGTCCGATGCCTCAGATAACGAATGCCGCTCAGACAGAAGCCCAGCAGGGTGACGAAAAATTGCAAAAGATTAATGATCAATTCCATTGGCGCGGTCCCCCCTCTGCTCTGCCTGATCTTCTTTGTCCAGCAGATGGACACGAAAACACAGGATCGTCACGCATACGCCGAGAAGAAATGAAAGCACCCCTATTATGATATATTCAGGTGCAGCACCTCCGCCGAGGATCGTTGCCGCCGTTTCATATCCGGAGGAGTTCCCAGGCACCATTTGCCCGGAAATCCCGGACATGACAAAGGAAGCCCCGAAGATCACCGCAAGGCATGCCGCTATGCAGGAAATAGCAACGATCCGCCGCTGCTTTCGTCTTTTTTGTCGTTGTTTCTCTGTAATCCTTCGTCGGACTTCTGCGATCCGTTCCTCATGACTCCGCATTTGTAATTCCCTCCCGTTCCAATAATCCCCGCAGACGCTCTTTTCCCCGGTACATTATATTAGTGATCTGCTTCACGCTTTTCCCCATAACTTCAGCGACCTGCCGGTAACTCATACCCTCAAAATAGGTCAGATAAAGAGCCTCTCTATAATCCGGATGCAGCTCACCCATACATAAATGCAGGATCTGATTCCGTTCTTTTGTCCGGATCACCTCATCCACCAGTTTCCCGCCTTCCGGCTCTTTGGTCAGATCATCAAGACAGAAGTGATGTCGCCGGATGCTTTTGTGGCGCAAAGCCATATGCCGCGCCGCTTTATACAGGTAAGCCCTGAATCCGCCATCCCAGATAGGGGGTCTTTTGGCGAACAGGTAGGAAAATACTTCTATCATCAGGTCCTCCGCCTCGTGAATGTCATGCAGATAGCCGTTGATGTATAAGGTCAGTGGATTGTCGTATTTTCTTATCAATTCTTCCAGCCCTGTTTCATCGCCGCTTAAATATTGTCGGTATAATTCTTCGTCGGAAATCATATCGTGTACATCCTTTCCACTGTAACCGGCGTTTTGACCCTTTGTAATTCCGAATGTGTATGGAATTGCGTAAGCTACATTGCAACGGAGCAATTCATGTATTAAATTTTATTATATGCGAATAAGACTATATTTTCAAGTTACGCGTTTCCCAGCTTCTTTTCTACAGACTCTCGCTGGGAGAGGAGAGACAGGTATAAAACAACCATAAAAATAAGAAAGTCCCCACAGAGTGGGGACTCTCCTGAATGTTACAATCTGTTGTTACACTGAAGTATTAGAAAGACGCTGTAAAGCATGTTCGGCGATCAGTGTGGAACAATGTTCCTCAAGAAAAGTAAGGCTTGCCGGTGTGGAACGCTTGGGAATACCGTATTCAGAGATGACATTGCAGACACGGTCGAAGACCTCGCGATCTTCTTCGCCCTGCGTCAGGATCAGATAATACCCGTCGGTGCCCTCTTCGTGATACAGCGTGCTGAGCCCATGATAATGGCTTCCGGCTATTACTGCCGCATTGATCACCTGTTTCAGAGATTCCATACGGAACAGGCGGGAACGTACACTGTCACTTTCCTCGGGAGCGGACGCAGAAGGAGCTTCAGGAGCGTTTGCGGTATTGTCTTCGCTCTGGATACGGCGGAACAGATCCAGAACCTCGTCTGCAGTGCTCTCATCACTGTCCTCATCACTTTCTTCCGTAACGGAAGGAGCAAAACGGGAAAAACGGGTATCCAGTTCATCCGGGTCTTCTACTTTGGTAATGATCAGCACGATGCAGTCCGCATTCAGCGGGATGGCCTCGATCATCAGAGGGATGTCTTCGGCTTCAAAGCCAAATTCAAAATTGGCCTGCTGCATCATGTCACGGAATAGGGATTTTGCCTTTTCCGTACCGTAGGCAAGCTCACTTATTTTTAATTCGCGGCTGGCGAGATCCTCGCGGGTCAGCGTGCAGCGAATCTGATTTTCATTTACTTTTTCTATTTTCATGCGACAACACTTCCTTTCTGCCTTCGCATTGGTATGGTATATAGCTTATACTTTCCCTATATTTTAGTCAATAGAAGCCTTTCACAGTTTAAAAAAATTTAATAAAAGAGCTTGTCAAACAAGACATTACAGTATATAATCTCACCTATAGATGCCTCTGATACTCCGGTACGGAGAGGAGGCTGACGGATTTCTTATTTTCTTGTTGATTTACGAGGAACGATTCGTTCCGTTTCATCCCATTTTTATTTGTATTCACAAAACGATGGAGAGCATTTATTGTTTTGTAAAATATAGTATGGAGATGTCTTACAGGCGTATACGTGTCTGGTCATAATATTTCAACGAAATTTTTCACAATCATAATTCCAATGTTTTATTTGAACTACCTTAAAGAAGTACCGTCAGAGGCATTTATGTTCATAAAGTACCGGAAAACGCAGCAGAAGGATAAGTGTTTCACGAATACTTTTTGGTCCAAAGCTGCTGTGGATGGCCCGGAACTGTCATTTAGGAGGTGTCAGCACCCGTATGGCCGGAACGGTCAGAGGGGAAGGAACATACGCTGCGGGACCGCAAAATGGGATTGCCTCTCTGGCTGTGTCCTGCAGTGTGTGACCGGATGAGTATTGTTCCTTGTATTATATGCGGGAATTGTGATAGAATAAGACTGTTCTGCCGGGAGACGGACGGAACGAAAGAAGAGGCAAGAACAATGCGGGGAATCCCCTGCGGATGGGAGCACATATGAAGAAAAAAGTATTACCGGTGATCGTGGCGATCCTGCTGATCCTTGTGATCGGTGGCTGCGCACTGGGCAAAGTGCTGTTGGATAAATATTCCTACAGCAAGGAAGAAGCCGACTGGAATGAATTCTATCAGGTGTCAGAGAACGACAGGAGTGCCATTATTTTACAGAATGAAATGGTGGAGGAACAGGCACTGATCAAAGACGGTGTGTGCTATTTCGACCTGGCAACTGTTCATAAATATATGAACGAAGTATTTTATGCGGATATGACAGAGAATCTGTTGTTGTATGCTACTCCGACAGAAGTGATCCGGACAACATTCGGAGAGACTGCATATACGACAACGGAAGGAACACAGGAAGCCGGTTATGTGATCAGCTTCGCGGACGGAGATAACGTATATGTGGCAGCTGACTATGTAAAACTGTTTACGAATTATTCCTATGAATGTTATGACAGACATGTACAGGTCAATACCGAATGGGGAACCAGACAGGTAGCACAGCTGAAAAAGGATACCGCAGTCCGGCTGAGAGGCGGCGTAAAGAGCCCGATCCTGACACAGGCAGTCAAGGGAGATACCCTTGAGATACTGGAACAGATGGAGACCTGGAGTAAGGTAAAGACAGCGGATGCAGTCATCGGATATGTGGAAAATAAACGCCTGGGTGAGATCACGGAGGAGACGGAAACACCGGTGACAGATTATCAGGCACCGGAGTATACATCCCTTACCGCAGACAGCAAGATCTGCCTCGGCTGGCATTCCATAGGAGGTGTCGCAGGTAATGATACCTTATACTCTATGGTGTCCGGCACGAAAGGAATGAACGTGATCGCACCTACCTGGTTCAGTATGACGGATGAAAACGGAGCGTTCCGAAGCTTTGCAACAGCGGGTTATGTAACGACCGCCCATCAGATGGGACTGCAGGTGTGGGGTGTGCTGGATAATTTTAATTATGCGAATGAAAACGGCATATCTATCAGTACATTGAATATGCTGTCATCCACCACGGCCAGACAGAACCTGGTGAAAAATGTGACGGATACGGCAGTGGGACTGGGACTTGACGGGATTAACGTGGATTTCGAACAGCTGAGCAGTGACTGCGGACCGCATTATGTGGAGTTCTTAAGAGAACTGTCCATAGAGTGCCGCAATAAGGGACTGGTACTGTCAATCGATAATTATGTACCTTTTAATTTCAATGACTACTATCGCCTGGATATTCAGGGAGAAGTTGCGGATTATGTGATCATCATGGGATATGATGAGCACTGGCACGGAAGCAAGGATCCCGGAAGTGTTGCAAGCATCAGCTATGTATCGGACGGACTGGATAGAACGCTTCAGGAAGTACCGGCGAATAAAGTAGTGAATGCACTTCCCTTCTATACGATCCTGTGGAAGACGGAAGGAACGGATGTGACAGACGAATATATCACAATGCGCAATGAAGCAGACTTCATGAGTAAAGCAGGCGTGAGTGCAGAATGGGATGAAGTGACCTGCCAGAATTATGCGGAATGGACTTCCGGTAGCGTAAATTATCAGATCTGGCTGGAGGATGCGGAATCCATCGCTGTGAAGCTGAATATGATGACTACCAAGAATATCGGTGGAGTGGCAGTATGGAGACTCGGCTACGGAACACAGGCAGCCTGGGAACTGATCAACGCCTACCTGCAATAATAAGCAATATAAAATGCCTGGCCGTTTTGGCCAGGCATTTTGTGCTCTTATAATGTAATTATGCGTTTTTCTTACGAAGTGCATATCCGGATACAACACAGAAAACTGCGGCAACCATCAGATAAATAGAAAGAGCGCTTTCACCGGTCTTAGGCACATCATCGTATGCGGAAGAGGAAGCGGCGGGCTGCGCAGTTGCAGCGGGCTGAGCGGCTGCAGCAGGCTGTGCAGCTTCAGTGGCGGCAGCGGGAGCGGTCTTGCTGTAATATTGTGCATCGGTTCTTAAGGCGCCATCCTCGGTGTACAGCTTATTGGCTGCAAAATTGTAGTAGTCATAATAAGTCTCCATGGTCTGACCGTCTTTGGCAGACAGATGATTTACCGTACCGACAACGTTGATATAGGCATGCAGATTGTTGTATTCATTGCCGTAGCCGTACATTTCCAAAGTGTCAACGTTATTATTGAAATTAACGCGTGCACCGCCGTATACATAGGCATGAGATACATCACCGTTAATTGCCGCGGTAGTACCGTCCAGAACATAGACATTGTCATAACCTTTTGCGGTGATGACAGGAGTCTTGACACTGTTCTTGATCGTCAGGTTGCCCAGACGTACGGGAACATTCAGATTCAGAGGGTTACAGTCGACATCATTCTGGACTACGATGTAGTCACCGTCTTTGATTTCCTGCATCATATAGTAAAGCTCGCGGTCCTGAACTTCTTCGGACCATGAGGATGCAGGCTTGAAGCGCCATTCACCTTTGGAGGGGGAAAAGTTCAGAACATAGGTGTTGGGTTCTGCTGCTTTGACTGTGATCTTGCCGAATGCGGGAGCAGTCAGGCACACAGCTGCAAGCGTAAGCAGTGTAACGATTTTTTTCAGTTTTTTCATAAGAAAATCCTCCTGATAGATTGTTGGTTATTCCTGTATGGGAAGGTAGTGATCGCCGGGTTCCGTTTCCTTGGCAACGACTACAAACCGGCCCTGTTCTACGTGATACACGCAGGTAGACAGTGTCAGAAAATGATCCCCGAACTGTGCGGTAACACCGGTATCATACTGGGATAACTGCTTGATATTGTTATAAAAGTCATCAAATTCTTCCTGGGTATCCGCCTGGAAAAATTTGTAGAACTTAAATACCTGATCGGTCTTCCGGTAGACCTGGGAACGAAAGACAGCAATGACTTCGTAATTGCGCTGACATTCTTCGGTGTACAGGATAATATTTTTGTGATTTTCGTAAAAATCCGGATCCTCATAATCCGTTAGATTGCCAAACATGGCACCGGATTTCATGTTGTGACCGTGAATGATGAGATTCGTGGAAAGGGGATCCAGGCAGCTGTCCGTATCTAATATGAGGCAGCCGTTCTTATTCTCACTGCCGTCGAAAGCACGATACAGATAATAGGACTCATCTCTCGGAGTCCACATCACCGGATAATCGATCCCGGTGCCGGGAATCTGCAGCCATGCGCCCATGTCTTCGTTGGCAAGAAAGCTGTCGGCGTAAGGATTGGGAACCCTGGTGACCTCTTCCGGAGCGGGAACCGCTTCTTCCGCGGTGGATTCCGTCGTAGCAGTTGCAATGGTCTCAGGTTCCGAAGAAGGAACGGTCTCTGCCGGAGACTCAGTGGGTCTTAAAGCATCCAGGGATTCTTCCATGTGCCGGTCCTCCATGTGACCCCTCACGAAGAGAATAATTGCTGCCAGGATACAAATTCCGGCCAATATAAATAAGATTACGGAAAGTGTTTTTCTATTCGATTTCATGTGTTTATTATACGCTGAACAGGCAACAGGATGCAATAGGTTAAAACAAAAGGATTTCTTAATTTTGGAAGATTTTGCATCGGGAAGATATTTCCTGCGGAAAATGCACATAAAATCATATAGAATACAATAAGGCGGCTGAAAAAATGGAACAGAAGGCATTGAAACTGATCATGGCAGGGCTCTTAATTCTGTCGATGGCGCTGACCGGCAGGGAAGCGGCAGAATATGTTGGTGCGATGCATGCGGTAAATGCTTTGCGGGAGACGGGAATGGGGGCAGATGACTCCGGGAGACTCTGCGTGGTCGTCGATGCCGGACACGGAGGAGACGATCCGGGGAAGATCGGCATCAATGGGGCACCGGAAAAGGATATCAACCTTCAGATTGCCCAAAAACTGAAAAAATATCTGGAAGCGGAAGATGTGGAAGTGGTGCTGACCCGGGAGACGGAGGACGGATTGTATGATGCACATGCTTCCAATAAAAAGGTACAGGATATGAAACGCAGGATAGAAATCATAGAAAAAACCGATCCTGTTTTGACGGTAAGTATTCACCAGAACAGTTATCCGGAGGAATACGTACATGGGGCGCAGGTGTTTTATTATACCGGAAGTATGGGAAGCGAGACACTGGCTTCCGGCATTCAGGATCAGCTGGTACGGGGACTGGACCCGGAGAATCATCGCAAAGTCAAGGCCAACGACAGTTATTATCTTCTGAAGAAGACCAAAGGGACCATCGTGATCGTGGAGTGTGGCTTTTTGTCAAATCAAGCGGAGGCGGAAAAGCTTTGCGATGAAGAATATCAGGATCGTATTGCATGGCTGATCCATAAGGGAATTCTGCGGTACCTGAAACAGTATCTTTCCATTTTATCGTATCTATGATATACTATTTCCAAATGCATTAGAACACAGAAGGTAAAAAATATGAATACAGAGATCATCAAGATTCAACCCGGAGACGGTCCGGTCAGTGAGGAAGATGATGCAAAACTGAAAGCTGCCGGAGAGATTTTACGGCGGGGAGGTCTGGTGGCATTTCCTACGGAGACAGTATACGGTCTGGGCGGAGATGCATTGAACCCGACATCCTCAAAGCGGATCTATGCAGCGAAAGGCAGACCCTCGGATAATCCACTGATCGTGCATATTTACCGGTTTGAAGACATTTACAAAATAACAGGGGATGTGCCGGAAGAAGCACGCAGGATCGCCGATGCTTTCTGGCCGGGTCCCCTTACCATGATCCTGCCGAAGTCAGATGCAGTGCCTTACGAGACCACCGGAGGACTGGATACGGTAGCCATCCGTATGCCATCACATCCGGCGGCACAGAAGCTGATCGAGTACAGCGGCGGATATATTGCGGCACCCAGTGCCAATACTTCCGGGAAACCGAGTCCTACCGTGGCCAAATATGTCGTGGAAGATATGATGGGCCGGATCGATGCCATTATCGACGGTGGAGAAGTGGGAATCGGACTGGAGTCCACGATCATTGATCTGACGGTGAGTCCGCCGCAGATTCTCCGCCCCGGATATATCACCCGGGAAAAGCTCAGTGCGGTGTTGGGAACGGTGGACACAGATGCCACGATCCTGCGGGCAGACAGTGGACAGGCCCCCAAGGCACCTGGGATGAAATACAGACATTATGCCCCCAGGGGTGAACTCACCATTGTGGAAGGTACGCCGGAACAGGTGAGAGAATATATCAACCGGGAAGCCGCAGCGGATCATGCGGCAGGAGAGAAGACCGGTATTATCGGAACGGAAGAAATGCTTTCCGGGTATACGGCAGATGTGGTAAAAAGTGTCGGCAGCCGCAGGGATGAAGACAGCATTGCCAGACATCTGTATACGATCCTGAGAGAATTCGATGATGAAGGTGTCACCAAAATCTATTCTGAGGGATTTTCCACGGATGGTTTCGGACAGGCTATTATGAACCGGCTGCTGAAAGCGGCGGGGCATAAGGTTGTAAAGCTTTAAATTTCATTTTAAATATTAAGGAGAATAAAAATGATAGCAATCGCAAGTGATCATGGTGGATATGATCTAAAAGAAAGAGTTAAAAAATATTTAGAGGAGAATAATATTCCTTTTCAGGATTTTGGATGTGACAGCAAGGCAAGTTGTGATTATCCGGTATTCGGGCATGCGGCAGCAAAGGCTGTGGCAGCCGGTACCTGCGAAAAGGGCATTGTGATCTGCACGACCGGTATTGGTATCAGTATTTCAGCTAATAAAGTAAAAGGTATCCGTTGTGCATTGTGTTCGGAGCCGCTCTCTGCAAAAATGACCAGGCTGCACAATGATGCCAATATGCTGGCAATGGGAGCAGGTATCGTAGGAGAGAATCTGGCACTGGAGATCGTTGAGACCTTTTTGAACACACCCTTTTCCGGAGAAGAGAGACACAGCCGCAGAATCAGCCTGATCGAAGAAATCTGAGCTGGGGCGCAAAATACAACCAACAACACTAAAACACAGGAGGACAATCATATGTCAAAAGTAGTAGTTATGGACCATCCCTTAATTGAGCAGAAGATCGGAATCATCCGCAGAAAGGAAACAGGAACCAAGGATTTCAGACAGAACATCAGCGAGATCGCCATGCTGATCGGCTATGAAGCTACCAAGGATCTGAAGCTGGAAGAAGTAGAGATCGAGACTCCCATCTGCAAGACTACCGTAAAACAGTTAAAGGGTAAAAAACTGGCACTGGTACCCATCCTGCGCGCAGGCCTTGGTATGGTAGACGGAATGCTGTCCCTGATCCCGGCTGCAAAGGTAGGACATATCGGACTGTACCGTGATCCGGAGACCTTAAAGCCCATAGAATATTACTGCAAGCTGCCTGCAGACTGTGCAGAGCGTGAAGTATTCGTCGTAGATCCCATGCTGGCCACCGGCGGTTCTTCCATCGCAGCCATCCAGCTGCTGAAGGACAAGGGATGCAAGAGCATCCGCCTGCTGTGCATCATCGCAGCACCTGAAGGCGTGAAGGCAATGCAGGAAGCACATCCCGATGTGGATATCTATATCGGAGCAATGGATCAGAAGCTCAATGATCACGGATATATCGTTCCCGGACTGGGAGATGCTGGAGACCGTATTTTCGGTACCAAATAAAGGAGACACCAATGAGTGCCAAGCGCAGTGACTATATCAGTTGGGATGAATATTTCATGGGGGTAGCCCACCTGTCGGGGATGCGGTCCAAGGATCCGAATACCCAGGTGGGAGCCTGCATTGTCAGCCCGGACAATAAGATTCTGTCTATGGGATACAATGGGTTCCCCAAGGGTTGTTCCGATGATGAGTTTCCCTGGGAGAGGGAGAATGACAAGGATAGTAATCTGACAAAATATCCCTTTGTGACACATAGTGAACTGAATGCAATTTTGAATTACCGCGGAGGATCTTTAGAGGGCACGAAGCTGTACGTGTCCCTTTTCCCCTGCAATGAGTGTGCGAAAGCCATCATTCAGGCAGGGATCCATACCGTAGTATATGACAGCGACAAATATCGGGGAACACCCTCCAACCGGGCAGCCAGGCGGATGTTTGATGCGGCGGGAGTGGAGTGCGTTCCATACAGCAGGACAGGACGTACGATACATATCGGGGTCTGAACGACAGATTAAAGGAGTATGAACGGTTGAAGCGCCTACAGAAGACAGCTGTACTGCTTGCAGCGGTGATCCTTGCAGGAGCATTTTCTTCAGAAGACATCAAAGTAGAAGCTACCAGCAGTACCTGGCAGCAGATTCAGAAGGAACAGCAGGAGAAAAATGAACTGCAGAACCAGCTGAATCAGGAAAATGATAATCTGGAGAACCTGAAGGGAGAGCAGAATTCCCTCAAGGGACAACTGAATAATCTGAACGGTCAATTGACGGAGGTCAGCAATAATCTGGCGGATCTGGAACAGCAGATCGCGGATAAGGAGCAGGAGATCGCAGATACCCAGGACAGTCTGGAGGAAGCGAAGGCAACGGAAGAGTGGCAGTATGAATGTATGGTGATCCGCGTCCGGGATATGTACGAACGGAACGAGACCAGTTACATCAATGCTCTTCTGAACGCGCAGAGCTTTGACCAGGTGTTGAATGCTGCGGACTTTTTTGAACGGATCGCTGCCTATGACCAGAAAAAGCTGAAGGAATTCGAAGAAAACCGTCAGCTGATCGAAGAGGAAGAGGCAAGGCTTCAGACAGAGAAGGCAGAGCTGGATAATCTGAAATTAGAAGCGGAAGCCGAGAAAAGCAAGGTATCCGGTCTGATCAGCCAGACATCCAACAATATCGCCAAATATGCCGGAGACATCTCCGAAGCGGAACAGAGAGCCCTGGCATACGAAGCGGAGATCAAGAAAAAAGAGGATAATCTGGAAACCCTCAGGAAAAAGCTTGCCGAAGAGATTGCTATGTCCCAGAAAGCGGCAAATGCCACCTGGCGGGATATTTCCGATATCTCTTTCGAAGAGGGAGACAGGTATCTGTTAGCAAATCTGATCTACTGTGAAGCGGGAGGCGAACCCTATGACGGTCAACTGGCGGTAGCCAGCGTTGTGATCAATCGTGTCAGAAGTTCAGTCTATCCCAACACGGTGGTGGGTGTGATCTATCAGAACAAACAGTTCTCACCGGTAGCCAGTGGACGGTTGGAACTGGCTCTGGCTGCGAATAAGGCCACGAGCCGTTGTTATCAGGCGGCGGATGAGGCAATGTCCGGAGTGACGAATGTAGGCAATTGCGTGTATTTCCGTACCCCAGTGGAAGGACTGACCGGCATCAGTATCGGTGGCCATATATTTTACTAAGGTGAAAGTGATAATCTATGAAAATCAACATCGTAGAACGAGAAGGGTATTCCAACAGAATTATGAATTGGAAGATCTATGTGAGGAAGGATCTGACAGTAGCCAAGGCATCGGAATATTACTATGAATTTATCGAGGAAAATTCCTTTCGTCCGGTGAGTGAACTGGTGCTGCCGGAAGATGGTGAATTGTTGAAAGAGGCTGTTGCGGCGGAATTGTTCGCTCCACTGGAATTAATGACAGTTCTCAGCAATCTCAAAGATAGTACCCGGAATGTGTATCTGCGTATGGAACAGAGTGAACAGACAGAGGACGGAATTCCGTTGTATCAGATCACACTATCGGATCTGCATGATCTGGAGAATAGAACGGTACAGCTGGAACAGAGCATTTTAAAGTATCGTCATTTTATGACATTGGAAGATGTTTATTACTTTGAATATCTGATCGACAGCGATTATATCACAGTGTATAAATATGTCAATGAACGGGCAATGAATCAGTTTGAGGGTCCGTTGAAGGATCTGATCCGGATGGAGGAGAAAGCACATACAGACAGTAACATTTCCGAAATGGAAGAACATCTGCAGGCGTTTTGTGCCCATTTGCGTAATGGTGAAGATTCCTTTGAAATGAAATTTAACGGTCAGGAAGAAGACGAGAGAATGTGGACGGTGAGAGCCTCCCGGATTCCGAAAAACCGGAACATGCTGGCCGGTATCATAGATTCTGACAAAAACCGTGAGCAGGAAGCCTACTATCTGACTCCGGCAGCCAGGGATGCCGGAACAGGTCTGCTGAATAAGCGGGCATGGACGGAATATACCATCGAACAGCTGAATCGGAAGGACGGTCGGATCCGCTGGCTGGTGATCATTGATGTTGACGAGTTCAAACATATTAACGACACCTATGGACATATCTTCGGAGATCAGGTGATCCGTGGAGTGGCAGAGATCATGCAGGAGCTGGTAGGGCAGAGAGGTGTCATCGGCAGATTTGGTGGAGACGAGTATGTGATTCTGTTAGAGAAGGTTGAGACCAGGGAACAGTTGAAGACCCTGCTTAAGACCATTGCGAAGGAACTCAGGCTGGCATTCGATCCGAAGATCCATGTGACGGCTTCTATCGGTGTGTCGGAATATCCGGTGGATGGAACGGAGTATGAGTATCTGATGCGCAAGGCGGATAAAGCTCTGTATCTTGCCAAGGAAAAAGGCAAGAACCGACACATTATATATGAAGAGCGTCTGCATGGAAAGCTGGAGACCGACGATATGCAGAACATGGCTATGGCCTATGCAGTATCCAAGGAGAAAAAACGGGAAGCTATCACAGAGATGATCACGGAATTATGTGTATCGGGCGTGAACGCTATTGTGAAAAGTGAAGAGCGCCTGCAACAGATCCGCAGTCTGTTTGATCTGGATGGTATTACCGTTTTCTCAGACAGAGGAAACAGACTTGTCTGCAGAAACGGCAACTATATGGCAGAAGCTCCGGACGGTCGTCTCGGGTTTGAAGATGAAGGGTATCTTTCGCTGTTTGGCGATGATGATATTTTTGTAGAATCCAACATGATAAAACTTCGCTCCCAAAACCCGGCAGCCTATGCTGTGACACAGGAGCAGGAGGTTGGGGCTGCCCTTCAGTGCCTGTCCAGAAAAGAAGGAATTCCTTATACAATGGTCAGTTTTGAAGTGTTCAATCGTAACCGTAAATGGTCCGATAAAGACGTTACCCTGCTGACCTTGCTGGGACATTGCATCGGAGATTTGCTGAATTATTCAGAGTAAAGTAAACACATGAGCAAAAAGTAAGCACTGCAAGTGCGGTTTTGCGAATGCGTTACTCTGAATAGTTCAGTAATTACAGTCCGCTTTTTTCCAAAGGACTCTGCAGTCTGTCGAATTTGTCACGATAGATGATCGTGATCAGGTTATTTAACTGGCGCAGGCAGGCAGTCGTCTGTGCCTGCGTGATCAGACCTTTTTCCAGTGCCTCTGCCAGCTCGTCCAGGTCAACAACATGCATTCTTCCGTCGGGATAGAGGATAATGTCAGCCAGCAGATCGGTAACGATCAGGGCATTGTCCTCCGGACGGCGGGTGTATTCTACAATATCGCAGTACCAGTACAACAGAGACCCGTCATGACGGTAGAACTTGCTGATCTTGAACCCTTCCTTCAGATAATAGCAGGAACAGCCATGGGAAAAAGTAGTCTTGGGATTCAGTGTTTTCCATTTTGTCAGAATATAATCATCGTTCTGTTCTACGATAATATCGTCTTTTAACAGAATACATTCTTCCGGGATCAGTCGCTTCCGGTAGATCTGAAGTTCGTTATTCATAGCATTTCTCCTTTGTATCAATTGATAGCGTTCAAAGTTCCGGGAAAGGAATAAAAGGCAGTGGCGGCACGGTGTGAAGACACAATGTCTTCTCCATCCAGATCATGTCATGCCATTCCCCCTGCTTGAAGCCGGAAGCATGAAAATGAGCCACGGTCTTGTAACCGTGCTTCTCATGAAAAGCAATACTGGGCGGATTCGGATAAGTAATGCAGGCACATACATTGCAGATATGTTGTGCTGTCAGATATTCCTCCAGCTTCTGATAAAGAAGGCTGCCAACACCACTGCTTCGAACATCCTGACTGATATAAATGGAGGTTTCCACAGACCAGTTGTAAGCAGCACGTCCTTTGAAGGCGGAAGCGTAAGCATAACCTATGGGAATACCGCTTTTCTCGGCCACCAGATAAGGGTAACGGGCGAGGGTATGCCGGATGCGTTCGGCGAATTCCTTCACGGAAGGAACCGTGTATTCAAAAGTGATCGAGGTGTTCTCCACATAGGGAGCGTAAATGGCAGCCAGGGCTTCGGCATCTTCCGGTGTGGCGGTCCGGATCTTAATTTCATCATTGGCAGTGGTCTGCATTTCGGCAATCCCTCTTTCTGTGATCATTCATAATTTCTGTAAAATAGTTACTCAAATAGTACTTCCGAGAAAGTATCCGAGTCAATCTTTTTTTAGGTGGAATTTATATTTTTTTTACGATTTCAGCAAGGGGATTTTACTGGACAGAGCGTTCAGATTTCGTTATAATGACTATAGGTTTGTCTTGTGGGGACAAAATATACTTAAAAATGAACAAAAATATATGCTTAGAGCAGAAATCAACACGGAGAGAAAGCAGTGTCAAGAAAAAAGAAACCCTATGACAGAACCGTATTCCGTTCGATTGCGCTGATCATGCAATTCGGTATCAACATGCTGGTGCCGATCTGCCTGATGTCGGCGGTGGGTGTCTGGATGGACAAACATTTCGGAACGAACTTCTGGATGATCCTGCTTTTCTGTATGGGAGCAGTGGCCGGAGGGCAGAATGTATACCGTATGGCCAGGACAATTTATGATGACAGCGATGAGAAACACACTAAAAAAGATAAATAGAACCGTTTTGGAGATGGACTTAGGAATCCTGTTTCTGGGAGTGCTGGCACAGATCATCGGAGCCTTTATCGCGAAGGATAAAATGATGTATGCAGGGAGCCTGTGGCTCGGTGTCTTGCTTGCGCTTGCAGCAACATATCATATGTACCGTTCCCTGGACCGGGCGTTGGATCAGCCGGAGAAGACTGCACAGAAGATGATCTTCCGCGGATATATCCTGCGTTATGTGATACTGATTTTTATATTGCTGGTGCTTATGAAGACAGAGGTGATGAATCCTCTGATCTTCTTTTTCTCCTATGTGATATGTATGAAAGTAACGGCGTTTCTACAGCCGCTTACCCATAAATTATGTAATAAAATGTTTCATGAAACGGATCCGATTCCCCAGGCGATGCCGGAGGAGACTGCCGGAGGCGAAAATGCCCCGGAGAACCCGGAAGGAGCCGAAAAGAACGGAGAAGTGACAGAACAACAGAATAAATAATAAGGAGGTGAAACGATGGAACATGGAATTTTGTTATCCGGTGCCGATAATATCGATTTTATGATACATGGCGTGTTTAAGTATTCCTTTTTCGGTCATGAGGTATGGATAACGACCACACATGTGTGTGTGTTGATCGTCATGTTGATCATCATTGGTTTTGCTATTGTCGCCAACCGCTGTATGGCCAAAGCCAGAGAAGTGCCGGAAGGCTTTCAGAATGTGGTGGAGCTGATCGTGGAGAAGCTGGACGCCATGGTGGATACTCCCATGGGCAAGGCGGCACCGAAGTTCTATAACTACATTGGAACGATCTTCATCTTCATTCTGGTGAGTAATATTTCCGGTCTGCTGGGACTTCGTCCCCCCACAGCGGATTATGGTGTGACACTGCCCCTCGGCGTACTGACTTTTCTATTGATTCATTATAACCAGTTCAAGTACCAGAAGCCGAAGGAGATCTGGGAAGGCATGTGTTCCCCGCTGCCGCCCTGGCTGCCGATCTGGCTGCCCATCAACCTGATCAGTGAGATTGCTGTACCGATTTCGTTGTCTTTACGTCTGTTCGCAAACGTATTGTCCGGAACGGTAATGATGGCATTGATCTACGGATTGTTAGGTGTGATCGCTACGGCGTGGCCCGCAGCGTTGCATGTGTATTTTGACCTGTTCTCCGGAGCCATCCAGACATACGTATTCTGTATGCTGACGATGACTTATATCGCAAATGCAAGAGGAGACGCGTAAGCTTAAAATGCTAGAAAGATTCTGAAAGAATCTCAATAATAGGAGGATTTACTATGGATTTTAATGAAAACTTTATCTTAGGTTGTTCCGCAATCGGTGCAGGTCTGGCAGTTATCGCCGGTATCGGACCCGGTGTAGGACAGGGTATCGCAGCAGGACATGCTGCCGCAGCAGTAGGACGTAATCCCGGTGCTAAGTCCGAGATCACTTCCACCATGTTATTAGGACAGGCAGTTGCCGAGACCACCGGTCTGTACGGTCTGCTGATCGCTATGCTGCTGTTGTTCGTAAAGCCCTTACTTCCCTGATTAAACGAAAGGAATGCGGATGAAAATGATACTATTAACAGAAGGCGAGACCATGTCAAGACTGTTTGACCTGGACTGGCAGCTGCTGGCAGATTCCTGCCTGATGATCATTGCCATCTTCGTATTGTTCCTGGCGCTCAGCTATTTCCTGTTCAATCCGGCGAGAAAGTTCTTAAATGATCGTAAAGAGAAGATCAGAGGAGAACTGGAAGAAGCGAAGACCAGTCAGGAAAAAGCCGCAGAACTGAAGGAACAGTATGAGGCGAAGCTGAAAGACATCGACAAAGAGGCAGAGGACATCTTAAGTGATGCCAGAAGACGGGCACTCCAGAACGAGGAGCGCATCGTCGCACAGGCGAAGGAAGAAGCAGGCAGAATCCTGGCGAGAGCACAGGAAGAAGCCAGACTGGAAAAACAGAAAATGTCCGACGAGATCAAACAGGAGATCGTATCCGTGGCATCTGTCATGGCAGGTAAGCTTGTGGGTGCGTCCATAGACACCGCCAGACAGAACAGTCTGATCGAAGAGACGCTGAAGGAAATGGGTGAGGACACATGGCAAAATTAGTTTCCAAAGTCTATGGAGAAGCCCTTTTCGAAGTGGCGGTCGACCATGGGAATGCGATCCGTCTGATGAATGAGACCGCAGAACTTCAGAAGATCCTGGAAGACAATCCCGATTTTGATAAGCTGATGAAGCATCCCGGGATTCCCAAGCAGGAGAAACTCTCCATGGTGGAGAAGGTTTTCCGGGGCAGGGTAAGCGACGATCTGGCAGAATTTTTGAAGATCGTGGTGACCAAGGAACGCTACGGTTCATTAAAGGCAATTTTTGCTTATTTTACCGAACTGGTCAGAGAATCGGAAGGAATGGGAACCGCATATGTAAGTACTGCAGTGGAGCTGACGAAGGAACAGAAACAGGCAGTGAGAGAAAAGCTGCTTCGAACGACTTCTTATCAGTCCTTTGATGTGTATTACCATGTGGATCCGACACTGATCGGCGGAATGGTGATCCGGGTAGGTGACCGGGTAGTGGACAGCAGTATCCGGACCAAACTCGAAGATATGAAGAAACAATTATTAAATATTCAGCTGGGATGACCGGCTGAAAGAAAGGTGCGACAGATCCATGAATTTAAGACCAGAAGAAATAAGTTCCGTCATTAAGGAACAGATCGAAAGATATTCTTCCCAGCTGGATGTCTCCGATGTCGGAACCGTCATCCAGGTAGCGGATGGTATCGCTCGTGTACATGGACTGGAAAATGCCATGCAGGGTGAGCTGTTACAGTTCCCCGGCGATGTGTATGGCATGGTGCTGAATCTGGAAGAAGATAATGTCGGTGTCGTATTGCTTGGCAGTGCCAGCAATATCGAAGAGGGCGATATTGTCAAGACCACCGGACGTGTGGTAGAGGTGCCCGTAGGTGATGCATTGCTTGGACGAGTAGTGAACTCCTTAGGACAGCCCATCGATGGCAAGGGCCCCATACAGACCGATAAATTCCGCAAGATTGAGCGTGTGGCAAGTGGTGTTATCACTCGTAAGAGCGTAGACACGCCGCTCCAGACAGGTATCAAGGCAATCGACTCCATGGTTCCCATCGGAAGAGGTCAGCGTGAGCTGATCATCGGTGACCGTCAGACCGGTAAGACCGCTATTGCGATCGATACGATCATCAACCAGAAGGGTCAGAACGTAAAATGTATCTATGTAGCCATCGGTCAGAAAGCATCTACCGTGGCAAATATCGTAAAGACACTGGAGGAGTTCGGTGCCATGGCATATACCACCGTTGTGGTATCCACGGCAAGTGACCTGGCTCCCTTACAGTACATCGCTCCTTATTCCGGCTGTGCGATCGGTGAGGAGTGGATGGAGAACGGAGAAGACGTACTGGTAGTGTATGATGACTTAAGTAAACATGCTACCGCATACCGTACACTCTCCCTGCTCCTTCGTCGTCCACCCGGACGTGAGGCATATCCCGGTGACGTATTCTATCTGCATTCCAGACTGTTAGAGCGTGCGGTCCGCATGAGTGACGAATACGGCGGAGGTTCCCTGACGGCGCTTCCCATCATCGAGACCCAGGCAGGCGATGTATCCGCATACATTCCTACCAACGTAATTTCCATTACCGACGGACAGATCTATCTGGAGACAGAAATGTTCAATTCCGGTTTCCGTCCCGCGGTAAATGCAGGTCTGTCAGTATCCCGTGTAGGTGGTGCGGCACAGATCAAGGCAATGAAGAAGATCGCGGCGCCAATCCGTACCGAGCTTGCTCAGTACAGAGAGCTGGCTTCCTTCGCACAGTTCGGATCTGAACTGGATGCAGACACCAAGGAGAAGCTGGCGCAGGGCGAACGTATCAAGGAAGTGCTGAAGCAGCCTCAGTACCAGCCTATGCCGGTACAGTATCAGGTTATCATCATCTATGCGGTGACTAAGAGATTCCTGCTGGATGTGCCGGTAGAGGACATCACCGGATTTGAGAAGGAATTCTTCGATTATCTGGATACTAAGCATCCCGAGATTCCTGCAGCCATCGCTGAGGAAAAGGTGATCTCCGATGCTACGGAAGAAAAGCTTGTGAAGGCACTGAATGATTTCAAGGCAGAGTTTCTGAAATAAGTGTGTCAGCCGTGATATACGGCAGAATGAGAGGTAACTATGGCATCAATGCGTGATATCAAGCGCCGTAAGACCAGCATTCAGGGCACACAGCAGATCACCAAGGCGATGAAGCTGGTATCTACGGTAAAGCTTCAAAGAGCCAGAGCAGGTGCAGAACGTTCTCAGACGTATTTTGACTGTATGTATGATACCGTAAATAATATCCTGTCCAGGGTAGGTCATCTGGAACACAAGTATCTTGTTCCGGGGGCTTGTCCGAAAAAGGCGGTCATTGTCATTACCTCCAATCGAGGTCTGGCAGGCGGTTACAATTCCAACGTAGCCAAACTGATCACCGGACAGGAGGACTGGAAGACAGAAGACGTGGTAGTCTATGCCATCGGTAATAAGGGCCGGGAGATCCTGGAGAGAAAAGGATATACCGTGAAGGAATCCTATCCGGAGGTCATTGAGGAACCGGCTTATGCGGAAGCAATGCTTCTGTCACAGAAGCTGTTGACATCATTTGCAGCCGGAGAGATCGGAGAGATCTATCTGGCATATACACATTTTAAAAACACGGTGAGCCATGAGCCGAAGCTGTTGAAGCTTCTGCCTGTGGAATATGATGCAGACGCGAAAGCCCCCGCAGAGGGTGCTGACGCACTGATGAATTTTGAACCGGAAGATGTGGAAGCACTGGATATGATCATACCGAAATATATTTCCAGTCTGATCTATGGTGCACTGATGGAAGCGGCAGCCAGTGAGAACGGTGCCCGTATGCAGGCCATGGATAATGCCACCAGTAATGCGGAGGATATGATCAGTGATCTGTCACTGAAGTACAACCGCGCAAGACAGGGAAGCATTACCCAGGAGCTTACAGAGATCATTGCAGGCGCAGAGGCGCTTTAATTATTGGAACATGCCCATCAGTGGGCAGGAAAGAGGTAGAAATGGCAGGAGAGAATAAAGGAAGGATCACCCAGGTCATCGGTGCCGTACTGGATGTACGCTTCGATGAGGGCAAACTTCCTGAGATCAATGACGCGATCCGCATCCCTACCAGAGATGGAGGAGAACTGGTAGTAGAAGTCTCCCAGCATTTGGGTGATGATACTGTCAGATGTATCGCCATGGGTACTACCGACGGACTGGTAAGAGGAATGGAGGCAATCGCCACCGGAGCCCCGATTTCCGTACCGGTAGGAGAAAATACCCTGGGCAGAATATTTAATGTACTGGGTCAGCCGATTGATAACAAGCCGGTACCGGAGGGGGTATCTTACGAGCCTATCCACCGTGCTGCACCGACCTTCGCAGAGCAGTCTACGGACACAGAACTGCTGGAGACCGGTATTAAGGTCGTTGACCTGCTCTGCCCTTATCAGAAGGGTGGTAAGATCGGTCTGTTCGGCGGTGCCGGAGTAGGTAAGACCGTACTGATCCAGGAGCTGATCCGTAATATCGCTACCGAGCACGGCGGATATTCCGTATTCACCGGTGTAGGTGAGCGTACCCGTGAGGGTAACGACCTGTATCACGAGATGCAGGAGTCCGGCGTACTGGACAAGACCACCATGGTATTCGGACAGATGAATGAGCCCCCCGGAGCGAGAATGAGAGTCGGTCTGACCGGACTGACCATGGCAGAGTACTTCCGTGACAAGGGTGGTAAGGATGTGCTGCTGTTCATCGACAACATTTTCCGTTTCACCCAGGCAGGAAGTGAGGTATCCGCACTGTTAGGCCGTATGCCTTCCGCAGTAGGATACCAGCCTACATTACAGACAGAGATGGGTGCGCTGCAGGAGCGTATCACATCCACCAAGAACGGATCCATTACTTCCGTACAGGCAGTCTATGTGCCTGCGGATGACCTGACAGACCCGGCACCTGCGACCACATTCGCACATCTGGATGCCACCACGGTTCTGTCCCGTTCTATCGTAGAACTGGGAATCTATCCCGCAGTAGACCCTCTGGAGTCCACATCCCGTATCCTGGATCCCAGAATCGTAGGTAAGGAGCATTATGAGACCGCCCGCGGTGTACAGGAGATCCTGCAGAGATATAAGGAATTACAGGATATTATCGCCATCCTCGGTATGGACGAATTGTCCGAGGAAGACAAGCTGGTCGTATCCCGTGCCCGTAAGATCCAGAGATTCCTGTCCCAGCCCTTCTTCGTGGCAGGACAGTTCACCGGTCTGGAAGGAAAATACGTACCGATCAGCGAGACCATCCGCGGATTCCGTGAGATCCTGGATGGCAAGCATGATGATATTCCGGAGAGCTACTTTCTGAATGCCGGAAGCATCGATGATGTACTGGCAAAGGTTCATGCATAGCATGAGAGGGTAGTTCAGATATGGCAGATAAAGATTTTCAACTTCGTATCATAACCCCGGAAAGAGTATTCTATGAGGGAACTGTGGATATGGTAGAATTCAATACCACGGAAGGACAGATCGGTGTCCTTCCGGGACACATTCCCCTGACGGTGATCGTGAAGCCGGGTATCCTGCATATTACGGAGAAGGACGGAGAGAAGGAGGCAGCACTGCATTCCGGATTCGCCGAGATCCTTCCCGAGGGAGTTACCATTCTGGCAGAGATCATCGAATGGCCCAATGAGATCGATGAGAACCGTGCGGAGGCAGCACTGCACCGTGCGGAAGAGAGACTGCGCAGCAAGACGCCGGAGACGGATATTGCCAGAGCAGAGACGGCATTGCAGAGAGCAATGGCGAGAATTCAGGTGTTGCGATAATTTTCGCAGCACCTGTTTTTCACTTTATAGAGAGAAAATGCATATGCTATAAAAAAGCATGAGGCATTTTAAAATGGTAGCAAGACCGTTTTTTATGACATTGCCCGGATATCCCGGAAGAATGGATGAAAAAGAAATATTAAATGACTTGGAATATCTGCAGCAGACCTATCCCGGAGAAGTCAGACGCTGTCAGCGCAGGATTGCGGAAATATTGGACAAATACGATTACGAAGGAAGTATGATCTATGACGAATATCCGGACCGCTTCAGCCTCTACCGGATCGCTGATACCATTGGTAAGATCCTGGAGCGGGAATCGGGAAAAGTCTCCGGAGATCTGATCCAGGTACTGGTGTGTGATGAGATCTACAAGAGAAGACACGGCGGAAAACGCGGAATGATTGCATTTTTATAGCAAAGAGGAAGCATTTATGTTACAATGAACACTGTGAATTCATCAGGCATGAAGCGTATGGAAGCAGGATAAACTATGGAAGAATTGAGAATACTTTTACAGAAAATTTTGAATAAAGATCTGCAACAGATCATTCTAAGCAACAGTCGTAATCCGGAACAGATACAGAAAGTAAAGATCCGACCGGTATTGATCCGGGACGAATTATTGTTTCAGGAGACGAGATACAAAGGAACGCAGGTATTTCATGAGAATTATACAGCGGCGCAGATGACGGACGGAATCTGTGCCGCATTGCAGGAACAGTTCCGGCAGGGAGAATTTACGGCAAAAAGCTTACAGGCTACGGCGTTAGTCAGTAAAAAAGGAAAGCTGACTCTGAAGGTGAAAAATAACGGTGCATCAAAAGCGGGGAAAAGTACCGCTCCCGAACAGGAGGATCTGCAGGTACTTTCGCATAACCGTACCAAGCATTATATCTTAGAGGAAGGAAAGCCTGTGGATTTTCTGGTGGGACTGGGTGTGCAGACGCCGGACGGCCGTGTGACGAAGGCGAGATTCGATAAGTTCCGCCAGATCAACCGCTATCTGGAATTCATCGAGGATGTGATCAATGAACTGCCGACAGACCGGACGATCCGGATCATTGATTTCGGCTGCGGCAAATCTTATCTTACTTTTGCCATGTATTACTATCTGCACGAATTACAGCATAGAGATATTCAGGTAACCGGACTGGATCTGAAGACTGATGTGATCAAACATTGCAATGAACTGGCGGAGAAGCTGGGCTATGACAGATTAAAATTTGAACGGGGAGACATCAGCACCTATGAGGGAACGGATGTCGCGGATATGGTGGTGACACTGCATGCCTGTGACCTGGCAACGGATTATGCCCTGGACAAAGCGGTAAAATGGGGAGCCAGAGTTATCCTGGCGGTACCCTGCTGTCAGCACGAACTGAACAGACAGATGAAGTGTGATTCTCTGAAGCCGGTATTGAAATATGGGATCATCAAGGAACGTATCGCGGCACTGCTTACAGATGCCCTCAGAGCGAATCTCCTGGAACAGCAGGGGTACGAGACACAGATACTGGAATTCATCGACATGGAACATACTCCGAAGAATCTGTTGATCCGTGCGGTGAAAAAGGGCAGCATGCGCCCGAAGCACAGTACGGATATCCGTACTGTGGAGGAAATGCTGCATGTGATGCCGACACTGGACAAACTGCTGAATAATAAATGAGTGAAGAAGCAAGAATGAAGAAAACGATTATTAAAATTGCCGTGTGCGTTGTGGTGTTTATAGCATCAGCGTTTATCATCGGCGGCATTATGAATCAGGGACATAATAACATGACCATGGAAATGGCTCCGGCGACACTTCCCGTGATCACCATGGAGAGCGGCGGTGTGGCATGCAACGAGCTGCATGGCAACACAGTGGAAATGGATGTCGCATACCAGAAAGATACCGTGACTATGCTGGGTGCGGGCAGACAGGCAAATTTTACCGTGGATACCTATGGCAGAGAAATCACGGGAATTTCCATGGAAGTCCGCAGCATTGACGGTTCCCGACTTATAGAGAACGGAGAAGTCACCGGATGGAAGGCGGGAGGTAAAAGCTTTCCGGTCACGCTGACTTTAAAAGACCTGATCGATACCAATACACAGTACAGCCTGACCCTGATCCTGGAATTGGAAGGGGAACAGAAGGTCTACTATTATACGACGATTCTGTGGAACGACGACCTGCATATCGCAGAGATCCTGGAGTTCGCATCGGATTTCCATGGGAAACTGTATGACAAAGAAGCGGCAAAGGAACTGACTAAATACCTGGAACCGAATTCGAAACTGACGGATAACGGTACTTTTCACAAAGTGAACATCCACAGCAATTTCCAACAGATTACCTGGGGGAACCTGGAGCCTGCCCAGGAGGGAGCAGCTTCCCTGCGCCTGGTACAGGTGAATGGGAACATTGCTTCCCTGCTGATGGATTTTGTAGTGTCTACCGGTGAGGGGAAAAATAAGATATATTATAGCGTGGAAGAATACTATCGCGTCAGATATACCTCGGAGAGAATGTATCTGCTGGATTATGAGCGGACCATGACGCAGATCCCGGATACCGGGCGGATGTATGCCAATGATAAGATTCTTCTGGGGATCACGGATGAAAATGTGGACATGATGGAGAGCACCGATGGAAATACCGTGGTATTTTCCGATAGGGGACAGCTGCTTTGCTATAACGCGGTGACCAATGGGCTCACGGTGATCTTCTCTTTCTATGACAAGGACAATGCGGACTGTCGTACGCTGTATGACCATCACGGTATCAAGATCCTCGATGTGGACGAGGGCGGCAATGTAAAATTTGCCGTATACGGCTACATGAACCGCGGAAGACATGAGGGCGAGACCGGCATTCAGATCTTAAGTTACGACAATTCGCTGAACACCATCGAGGAAGAGGTCTATATTCCATATTCCAAGAGTTATGCGGTGCTGAAAGACGAGATGGGCCAGCTTTTGTACCGGAACAGGCAGCAGCATCTGTACTTTTTCCTCGAAAACGGTGTCTATGATGTGGATCTGGAGAACCGAAGCGCAGAGCAGCTGGTAAGCATCCGGCAGGATGACAGTCTTCAGGTATCGGAGAATCATGAGATCATCGTATGGCAGGAAGGGGACGATATCAATCACAGTGATCAGCTGAATGTGAGGAACCTGAATACCGGAGAACAGACCGTGATCCGGGCTGAGGATGGGGATGCCATTCGTCCTCTTGGCTTTATGGGAGAGGACATCATCTACGGAGTGGCAAGGGAGAGCGATATCCGCACGGAGAATTCCGGACAGATCTTCTATCCTATGTATAAGGTATGTATCAGTAATTCTTCCGGTGCCAGCCTGAAAGAATACGGGCAGGAAGGAATCTATGTCGTGGGATGTACGATCGAGAGCAACCAGATCACACTGTCCCGCCTGCAGCGGACAGAGAACGGCAGCTACCAGGAGATCCTGGATGACCAGATCATGAACAATGTGGAAGAAGAAGCCGGACAGAATAAAGTGGTCACGGCAAATATCGATATTTATGAGCGCTATGTGCAGATTCAGACGAAATCTTCCATTGATGCGAAGACCATCAAGGTGCTGAACCCCAAGGAGGTTGTATTCGAGGGCGGCAGAGAGTTGGAACTGGATGCGGTCAGTGAAGTGCCCCGGTATTATGTTTGCAATGCGTATGGCGTATGCGGTATCTACAGTGCTCCGGGCACGGCGGTGAAGGAAGCCTATGACACGTCCGGCATTGTGACCAATGACCGCGGAGTTACGGTATGGCTCAAAGGAAACCGTGTCAGCAGGAATCAGATCATGGCCATCAAGGAAGAGAGCGTCACGGAGCAGAAGAACAGCCTGGCCGTATGCCTGGATAACATTCTCAGACATGCCGGAATTACCCGTAACACCGAGTACGATTTGGCGCAGGGCAAGACTGCTACTACGATCCTGTCGGAAAATATGACTGGAGTACAGGTACTGGATTTAAGTGGGTGTACGCTGGATGCGGTGCTGTATTACGTGAATCAGGATATTCCGGTACTGGCGATCCTGGAGGATGGGGAAGCAGTGCTGGTGACAGGATTTAATGAATTCAATGTGGTCATTATGGAACCTGCCACCGGCAAGCTGTATAAGAAGGGAATGAATGATGCCACAGCGTGGTTTGCTGAGAATGGCAATCATTTCATCACGTACATGAGAATAGAGAATTAAATTGCTTATTTCTGTACGTCAAAAATGTATTTGCGATATTTCTGAAGCACGGTGCGAAGCAGCATGCCCAGGATGCCGCAGGAGATCACTTCCCCGATGCCTACGGTCAGCATGAAATAAGGAATGCCACCCTCTAAATGATACACATAAGCCAGCACGAAAGGAACGATGATGGTGTTGGCGATGATGGGAGGCAGAGGAGCCAGCCATTTGTTCTTATCACGCAGCAGATAAGTGCCAAATGCACCGATCAGCGTTGCCAGGCTGCCGAAGATAATGTCAAGCAGCATGCAGCCGGTCATGGTATTGCTGATGATACATCCCAGGAAAAGTCCCGGTATGGCAGCAGGGGTAAATACGGGAAGAATCGTCAGGGCTTCCGAGAAGCGGACCTGAATGGCATAATTAGCCAGTCCCAGAGCGTTGGCTAACATGGTCAGCACAACATAGAGAGCAGCGATCACCGCTCCGTGTACGAGGTACAGTACTTTTTTGTTCATTTGTTTTCTCCTTTAGTTTTGTTTTACGAGTGGAAGGTCACGAACACTCGATTCATTTTACGCCGGGAATCGGCGAGCCCTGTAAGACCTTGTTTTTATGGGCTGTACAACTGTTTTAGTATAACAATAATCTGGGAAAAGTCAAGCCCTGTGTCAAAATATCCAATAGTTGCATTTTCTGCGTAAAAATGCGAAAATATAAGATAACGCATTGATTGCAAGAAAGTAAGGAGAAGTATATGTATATTATCGCAGGGCTGGGGAATCCCGGCAAAGAATATGAAAATACGAGACATAATATCGGTTTTGATGTCATAGACAGATTAGCAGAGGAAGAAAATATTGCTGTCATGGAGAGTAAACACAAGGCGTTGATCGGCAAAGGCTACGTGGCAGGGCAGAAGGTGATTCTGGCGAAGCCCCAGACCTTCATGAACTTAAGCGGAGAGAGCATCCGTGAGATCGTGGATTATTATAAGGTGGACGATACCTCGGAGCTGATCGTGATCTCCGATGATATCAGCCTGGATGTGGGACAGATCCGCATCCGCAAAAAGGGCAGCGCCGGCGGACATAATGGACTCAAGAATATCATCAAGATGTTAGGGCATGATACTTTTACCCGTGTCCGCATGGGCGTAGGTGAGAAACCGAAGAATTATGATCTGGCAGATTATGTATTGGGACATTTCCCGGTGGAAGAACGTAAGGTTATGGATGATGCTACGAAGACCGCCGCAGAAGCGATCCGTATGATCATCACCGAGAGCGCGGATGCTGCCATGAACCATTTTAACAGTAAGAAAGCGTGAAAAAATGCAGGCACTACTTGCGCCATTGAAAGAACTGGCGGAATATGATGAGGTCCGTAAGATCGTCAGACAGGGAAAGGGAACGGTTGCCCTGTCCGGATGCGTGGACTCACAGAAACTTCATATGATCTACGGACTCAGCGATGGCCTGAAATACAAGGTCATCGTTACTTATAATGACTTAAAAGCCAAGGAGATCTACGAGGAATACCGCTTTTATGACAGAAATGTCATGCTGTATCCGGCGAAGGACCTGATCTTTTTCCAGGCAGATATTCACGGTAATCAGCTGGTACAGGAGAGGATCAAGACCTTGCGCAGAGTCGTGGAGGGCAAGCCTGTCACCATCGTCACCACCTATGCGGCATTGATGACACCCCAGGTGCTGTGGGAGGAGAAAGACATCATCCACACCGAGCGGGGCGGAAGCCTGGATGAGAGCAAACTGGCATCCCGGCTGGTAGCTATGGGATACGAGAAAGCCTATCAGGTGGAAAGCCCAGGGCAATTCTCCGTGCGTGGCGGTATTGTGGATATTTTTGACCTGACGGAGGAGAATCCCTACCGTATCGAACTGTGGGGGGATGAAGTGGAATCCATCCGCAGCTTCGATATCTTAAGCCAGCGTTCCATTGAGAAGCTGGAGAGTATCACGGTCTACCCGGCGACGGAGTTCGTGCTGTCTGAGGAGCAGATTCGCAAGGGAATCGCCAGACTTGAGAAGGAAGCCGCCAAACAGGAGAAAATTTTCCGGGATGCCCACCAGCCGGAGGAAGCCCACAGGATCGCCACCCAGGTAAGCGAGTTGAAGGAACAGCTGTTGGAATTTCAGAGCAAAGCGAACCTGGAAGGATATATCCGATATTTTTATGAAAAAACGGTGACTATGCCGGAGCTGCTGGCGGATATGGCGGGACGATCTCTGGTCTTCTATATTGATGAACCGGCGCGGGTGAAAGAGCAGGCTGATGCTATAGAACTGGAATTCCGGGAGAGCATGGAGCAGCGTGCGAGAAAAGGCTATGTGCTACCGGGACAGATGAATATTCTCTACAGCGGAGAACAGGTTGCGGCCACATTGGAGAAAAATGCCGTGGTGACACTGGCTGCCATGGAGACCAAGTACGGCTATTTCCGGACGGAAAAACATGTGGATATTGCAGCCCGCAACATTGCCCCCTATAACAACAGCTTTGAATCCCTGGTAAAAGACCTGAAAAAATATAAAAAAAGCGGATATCGGGTGCTGTTACTGTCCGGCTCCCGTACTCGCGCAAGACGTCTGGCAGAGGATCTGCGGAATGCGGAAGACGGCGGTGCGGGACTCACGGCAGTATATACGGAAGACCCCATGCGGGAAGTACAGCCCGGAGAGATCCTGACCTATTATGGGCATGTGAATAAGGGATTCGAATACCCATGGCTGAAATTTGTAGTGCTGTCCGAGAGTGATATTTTCGGGTCGGAGAAACGTAAGAAGAAAAAGAAAAAACTCTACCAGGGGCAGAAAATCAACGATTTCAATGACCTGAAGATCGGTGATTACGTAGTGCATGAGACCCACGGATTGGGGATATACAAAGGCATCGAAAAGGTAGAGGTGGAAAACATTGTCAAGGACTACCTGAAGATCGAGTACCGGGACGGTGGCAATCTGTACATTCTCGCTACCGGACTGGATGTGATCCAGAAATACGCCTCCGCCGATGCGGCGAAGAAGCCGAAGCTGAATAAGCTGGGTGGCAAGGAATGGGAACATACCAAGACCAAGGTCCGCAGTGCGGTCAGCGCCGTGGCAAAGGATCTCGTGGAGCTGTATGCGGTGCGCCAGCAGAGTGAAGGCTATGCCTTCGGAAAAGACACGGTATGGCAGCGGGAGTTTGAGGAAATGTTTCCTTTCGAGGAGACGGAGGATCAGCTGAGTGCTATCGCGGACACCAAGGCCGATATGGAAAGCCATCGGATCATGGATCGTCTGATCTGCGGAGATGTGGGATATGGTAAGACAGAGATCGCGATCCGCGCTGCCTTCAAAGCAGTACAGGAGGGCAAACAGGTGGTATACCTGGTGCCTACCACCATTTTAGCACAGCAGCATTACAACACTTTTGTGCAGCGAATGAAGGATTTCCCGGTCAATATTGCCCTGATGAGCCGGTTTCGCACATCTTCGGAGATCAAAAAGACAGTAAAAGATCTGGAAAAGGGAATGGTGGATATCGTCATTGGTACTCACAGAGTATTGTCGGCGGATGTGAAGTTCAAGGATCTGGGGCTTTTGATCATCGATGAGGAGCAGCGTTTTGGCGTGGCTCATAAGGAGAAGATCAAGAAACTAAAAGAGAACGTGGATGTGCTGACCCTGACGGCAACACCGATTCCCCGTACCCTGCACATGAGCCTCATCGGTATCCGGGATATGAGCGTGCTGGAGGAGGCTCCCAACGACAGGCTGCCGATCCAGACTTTTGTCTGCGAATACAACGATGAACTGGTCAGAGAGGCTATTGTCCGGGAGATGGCCCGGGGCGGACAGGTCTACTATGTCTATAACCGTGTGAATAACATTGCGGATATTGCGGCACAGATCGCGAAACTGGTGCCGGAAGCAAATGTGGCCTATGCCCATGGACAGATGAAGGAGCATGAACTGGAACGGATCATGTTTGATTTCATCAACGGAGAGATCGATGTGCTGGTGTCCACTACTATTATAGAGACCGGGCTGGATATCTCTAATGTAAACACCATAATCATTCATGACTCGGATAATCTGGGTCTGTCCCAGTTGTACCAGCTCAGAGGCCGCGTGGGACGCTCCAACCGGAATGCCTATGCGTTTCTGATGTACAAGCGGGACAAAATGTTAAAGGAAGTAGCGGAGAAACGGCTGGCGGCGATCAAGGAATTCACAGATCTGGGCAGCGGTTTCAAAATTGCCATGCGGGACCTGGAGATCCGTGGAGCCGGGAATCTGCTGGGGATGAGCCAGCATGGCCACATGGAAGCCGTAGGATACGACCTCTACTGCAAAATGTTGAATGAGGCGGTGCAGAATCTGAAGGGAATCCATACGACGGTGGATTTCACCACGGTGATCGACCTGGATGTGGATGCATATATTCCGGCGGAATATATTGTGAATGAAACGCAGAAACTGGATATTTATAAGCGCATCGCCGGCATTGAGACGCTGAAAGAGCGGGATGAGATGAAGGATGAGCTGTTAGACCGGTTTGGCAATATCCCCAAGGCAGTGGATAATCTGCTGCGGATCGCACTGATCCGCATGGCGGCACACGCACTGGATATGACGGAGATCAAGGGCAAAAACGGCCGGATCACCTTTAATTTCCGACCGGATGCAGCCATAGACCCACTGAAGATCCCCGCGTTTCTGAAAAAGCATGGAGAGGAAATGAGCTTCACCGCATACGGCAATCCGTTTTTTACCTATAAATACAAAAAAACGGGACTGGTAGAGACCGATGCGGAACTCCTGATGGGGAAAACCGAGGAATTATTGGAAGAAATGAAAGAACTGGTGCTGGAAAAATTGCCGGCTCAGGAAAATTAAGAGAATTTTATGGGACATTAAAAGAGATACCTTCTTATCAGAACAGCAAACAAAAGGCTTCTGATAAGGAGGTATTTTACTATGAAGGGATATGTAACAGCCAGCGGATACATGGGATATGTGGAGAACGAATATATCTTATTTGCCAGCGAAGATGACTATTTTGATTACATGGAGGCTATTTAGGAACAGCAACATACCAGTCATAAAAAGGTGTCAGGGTGAAGCTGTCTTTGAACAGATCGGCCTCTGTGTAGTAAATAATATAAATACTGTCAGTGGATATGGTATCGTAATTGATGCGCGTATTGACCCGGATTCCGTCAGCGGTGGTAAAGGCGGCCGGAGCCGGGGCAACATCATAGGTAACGGTAGCCAGGTACTGGGAAGGCAATGTTTGTGTATACAGAAGCAGTCTGGGCCATTGCGTTGCCTTTTCCGCGCTGATCGTAGTCAGACCGAGCGTCTTGCACTGTTTCATCGAATACGCAACACAGTCTTCTACACCTTGGGAAAAATAAGCGTTTGTAGTTTCCGCATACTTGGTGTAATAGTCCTTTTGGAACAGAACCAGACAGATGAGGAAGAATGCAGTGGTGCAGCCTGTAAAAATCCTGCCGAGAGATTGAGACTTCCCCTTCAGGAAGCAGGAACATTTCCAGATACCATATGCCTCGCATAAGACAAGCGGGATATAGAGATCATTGATCTGATGCATCCTGGCGGTGACCAGCAGCGAGGTGATTCCACCTCCCATCAGCTGGGCAAACAGGAAGAATTCCCAGCAAAACACATGCTGCCGCACAGAACGAATCAGCCGGTACAGCATACAGCCGATTCCGATCAGGATAAAGACGCGGCCGATATCGTAAAATAATCCCCAGGGCAGTAGAAAGTCATAGGGACTTCCGGTATCCTGCAATAACAATAAATGCGCTGTGTTTTTGAAATTCGCATAAACAGAACTTAGGGAAAAAGCAATCTCTCCGCCGCGATACCCCTGTGTTTTGGGAATAGTGATCCAGGGTAAGGCGATCTCCGGCAACAGTCCCTGATTGACCAGGACAAATAAAAGCAACGGTAATGCCAGGACAAACAGGAGCAGAACAGACAGAACGCTGTAACGGTTGCAATGGATTTTATGATAGCGGATCCCGTAACATACCTGCAGAGCCAGCAGGATGGGAAGCATAGGCCAGATCACTGCGTAGCAATAGAGGGAGAGACCGTAAAAAAGTGCCGCGAGCAACAGATAACGGTTGTCATTCATGCCCCGTACGAAAAAGTACAGACCAAACATGAGAAAACCGGGGGCCATATTGGCATCCAATGCCCAACGACAGGCCATGATGTGCCAGGGACAGACGCTTAAGGCGAATAAGGCCCAGAGACCCGCAGTGTGGCCGAACATTTCCTTTACCAGACAATAGACGCACCAAAGCGTTAGAATACCTACCAGTGCCTGAGGAAGCCTTCCGAGAAAAGTAGTGGGAATCCCTTTGTTCAACAGCAGGAGAGGAGTGAGAAGCCAGGAGTACATGGCACTCTGCCCGTCTCCCCAGCTGGACATATAGATGGGGAATGCATAGCCTGCGGAATCCCGGCCTTCGTGTAAAAGGTCATAGGAGTTCAGCAGGACAAAAGCCTCATCCTGATGTAGGCCACCGGGCACCCGGGACAGGTATAACAGACGCAGAAGTGCTCCCAGTAACAGAATCAGAACCGGACAATAACGTCTGTAAAAAGTGTTACTATCGGAAAGGAATTTTGAATGCATAAAAATACCTCAATTCTTAGAATGATAATACAGATTGATTATAGCAGATATTGACGGCAAATTCAGTATTTTCGTTAAATTTTTAATTTATGTCTGGCACCTTTACCGACGCCATATATTTGTGTTATAGTACAAATGTAAAGAGAAAATGTAAGGGGTTTCAATGGCACACTGTGAGGAATACCGGAGAGATTCCGATACAACATTTGGCAAAAATGCAGATGGGAGTTTATATTATGGAACTGACTGAGAAAAAGGAATTTGACCTGCTCTCCCTGGGAGAGATCATGCTGAGATTATCACCGCCCGATAATGAGCGTATCACCAGAGGCGACAGCTTCAGCAAGCAGGCCGGAGGTGCAGAACTGAATGCCATCACCGGTGCGGCAATGCTCGGATTGCGCTGCGGTATCATCTCCAAGCTGCCGGCCAATGACCTGGGTGTATATATTAAGAACCGTGTACGTCTCTGCGGCGTCAGCGATGACTATCTGGTATACGACGATGATAAGGATGCGAGACTGGGTGTGTACTATTATGAGAATGGCGCTTATCCGAGAAAACCCCGTATCGTCTATGACCGTAAGAATACTTCTATCAATAAACTGAGTGTTGCGGACTATGATGACAGCCTGTATAGTGATACCCGCTGCTTCCATACCAGCGGTATTACACTGGCGCTGAGCCCCGAGCTGAGAGCAACCGCCATTGAGATGATCAAGCGTTTCAAGGCGCAGGGAGCCATCATCTCCTTTGATGTGAACTTCCGCGGCAATCTGTGGACCGGTGCTGAGGCGAAGGAATGCATCGAATCCATTCTGCCTTATGTAGATATCTTCTTCTGCTCTGAGGACACCGCACGCCTGACCTTCCTGAAGGAAGGCGATGCCAAGAGCATTATGAAGAGTTTCACGGAGGAGTATCCGATCTCCATCGTGGCATCCACACAGCGTATCGTACATAGCCCGAAGCGTCATACCTTCGGTTCTATTATCTACAGCGCCAAGGACGATACCTATTATGAAGAGGCTCCGTACACCGATATCGAAGTCGTAGACCGTATCGGAAGCGGTGACGCTTATATCTCCGGTGTCCTCTATGGACTGCTGGCACATCCCGGCGAGTACCAGCGGGCACTGGAATACGGTAATGCCATCAGTGCACTTAAGAACACCATCCCCGGTGACCTGCTGTGCACTGACCTGAAGGAGATCCAGGGGATCATCAAGGAGCATAAGTCCACCGGACGCATTGCGGAGATGGACCGCTAAAGCATTTCCCCTTCTTATCTGATCGAACAAATAGAAAAGACAAAGCTCTGTCATGTCAATTTAAGTGCATGGCAGGGCTTTTCTGTTTATTTTTAACAATAATAAGCCTAAAATATATTAAAAAGTCTGCTATACAAGATTAAATTAGTTTGATATACTAAAGATTGATATAGTACTAAAAGCAGGATGTTATCAGATGGAAGATTTGAGAAACAGAAGGGAGACAGCAATTTGGAAAAGGAAGACCGTATCCGGCAGAAAGAACAATGGAAACAACTGTCTCCTTCTGAAAAATGGCAGTATTTTATAGACTATTATCTGTGGGTTACCATAGGCGTGACAACGGGAATCGTCATTCTGATCTTCCTGATCGTGCATTTTGCCACCAAGACAAGCTTCGTCATGGGAGTCATGGCAGTGAATACGGACGGAGAGCACATCGAAGCCACCGGTCCGGATTATTTTACGGATTTCCTGCGGGAACACGGTGTGATGTCCAAACGGGATGTGGTGAACCTGAATTATACGATCTGGATCGATCCGAACTCGGATTCCGACGTGGATTCCACGAATCTCAGCACGATCCAGGTATTGTTCATGACCCGGTCGGTGGATGTGTTTTTTTCTGACGAAGAGTTTTTGAAGCTCATGGGCGGCACGGATTATCTGGTGGATTTAAGGGATTATCTGCCTCAGGAGCTATTGGACAGATATGAAGATCAGCAGATCAAAGTGTTAAATACCATGACGGGAGAGACGATCGTGGCAGGGATCTGGCTGGAAGATAATGCCTGGGTGCAAAAGACCGGCTGGTATGAGCACACGGCAGCGGTAGGACTGGCGGATGGCATGAAAAACCCGGAACTGGCGGTGGCGCTGTTGGAGGAAATATTGAATGCGGAATAAGGATGAAAAACATTACCGGGGCATAGAAAAGCTGACGGACAATCCGTTTTTAAATCTGTATCATATCGATGCACTGGGGCGGGACGGCATGCCGTTTCACTATTATTTTGCTTCCCGCAATGATGAGGATAATATCAAACATAAGACTCATAGCCTGCGCCCCGAAGGTATGGCGGTCTATGCGGTAACGGAGGATGGACAACATCTGGTACTGGTGCGGCAGTACCGTTACCCCATGGACGATTATCTCTATGAACTGCCAGCAGGATTGATCGAGCCGGGAGAGACGGCTTCGGAGGCTGCCTGCCGGGAGATGATCGAGGAGACCGGTTGGGAACTGAAGGTATATGAAGGCGGGGAGCCGGCATTCCGCAGAGGCTTTTTCCTGGCGCAGGGGCTGACGGACGAGAGCGGTAGTATGATCTTCGGCACGGTGACGGAGCAGGTGGGACAGCAGATGGAGAACACTGAGGATATTCAGGTGATCCTGGCGGACAGACAGGAGGTACTCCGGATCCTGAGACAAGAGCGGGTATCCATGCGCTGCGGACTGATGCTGATGCAGTTTTTGAAGGCAGAAACGGAAGCACCGTTTGCTTTTTTACATTTGTGACAGATATATCAACAGAAAGCATAAAAGACAGGGGCGCACTTGCCACTCGGAGAAGTTTGGAAATGACGATTTTTGGAAAGCGGATGCTGATTTTTAGAAAAATTTTTATTCCGGAAAGAAAGAGGTAAAAGTATGGCAATCAGATACATAGAACAGGACAGAACCTTCTGGCTGGATACAGAACACACCAGCTACATCATGGCTGTTGTGGATGAGGAGAATTTTGTGGGGCATGTATACTACGGGCAGAAATTGCAGTATACCGAAGGCACACCGGCACCGGTATATCTGATGCGCACCGGAGAAGCACCTTTTGTTCCTTCCAAAAATAACAGAGAACGGGTCTCTTTTTTGGACTCTTTCCCTATGGAGTATCCGGGGAACGGGTTAGGAGACTACAGAGAGAGTGCTGTCTCCATCCGGACCGTGGGAGGACATGTGGGAGTGCAGCTAAATTACGTCTCCCATGAGATCGTAAAGGGGAAGCCCGCGCTTCCCGGGCTGCCTTCTACTTTTCCGGGAGAGGAGGATTGCGACACCCTGATCCTGCACCTGGAGGACCAGACGACCGGTTTGACGGCAGAACTGATCTATACTACATTTGAAAAAGTAGATGTGATCACCCGCAGTGTAATCCTGAAAAATACAGCAGAACAGCCGATTTATCTGACAAAAGTTATGTCTGCCTGCCTGGATCTGGATTGCACGGATGAAAAGTATGACATCCTTACCTTGCACGGTTCCTGGGGGAGAGAACGTCAGATGGAAAGGAGAAGCCTGATGCATGGTAAGCAGAGCGTTGGGTCTGTCAGAGGAGAATCCTCCCACCAGGAGCATCCGTTTATTGCATTGCTGTCAGAAAATGCAACGCAGGATACCGGTGAAGTCTACGGCATGCATTTTGTATATTCCGGTAATTTCCTGGCACAGGCAGAGCTGTCACAGTTCGACTCCATCCGTATGACTATGGGGATCCATCCGGAGAATTTTGTATGGAAACTGGAGCAGGGAGAAAGCTTTGCTGCACCCGAAGTAGTAATGACTTATTCTTCAGAGGGGCTTAGCGGTATGACACATCATTATCATGATATGTACCGCGAGCATCTGATCCGTGGAGAATACCGGGATAAAAAGCGTCCGATCCTGATCAATAACTGGGAAGCTACGTACTTTGATTTTAACACCGATAAATTATTAAAGATTGCAAAGCAGGCATCAAAGCTTGGAATCGAAATGTTGGTCATGGACGATGGTTGGTTCGGACACCGTAATGATGACAGCACGAGCCTGGGTGACTGGAAAGTCAATGAGCAGAAGCTGCCGGGAGGTCTGAAACTTCTGGTGGATCAGGTAAATGCCATGGGACTGAAGTTCGGTATCTGGTTCGAACCGGAGATGATCTCGCCGGATTCGGATCTGTACAGAGAGCATCCCGACTGGGTAATCTCCATTCCGGGCCGTGTAGGAAGCCTGTGCCGGAATCAGTATGTACTGGATCTGTCCCGAAAGGAAGTCAGAGATCATGCTTTTGAAAGCGTGGCGGCAGTGCTGCACAGCGCCAATATCGAATATGTGAAATGGGACATGAACCGTCAGCTGTCGGATCTGGGCAGCGTGGAACTGCCTGCGGATCGTCAGGGAGAGTTGTACCACAGATATGTGTTGGGGGTATACGAACTGCAGGAGAGACTGCTTGCGGAATTTCCTCATCTGCTCTTAGAGAATTGTTCCGGTGGTGGAGCAAGATTCGATCCGGGCATGCTGTATTATAGTCCGCAGATCTGGTGCTCGGATGATACGGATGCCATTGAACGGTTGAAGATTCAGGAAGGCACGATGCTGCTATATCCGTTATCCACTATGGGAGCCCATGTATCGGATTGCCCCAACCACGCCTTGGGAAGAGTGACACCTTTTGAGACCAGGGGTCATGTGGCACTGGCAGGCACCTTCGGCTACGAGCTTGATATCACGAAGATTCCTGAGGAGGACAGGCAGCAGATCCCCGCACAGACCGCTATGTATCACAAATACAACGATCTGATCCGCAGGGGAGATTACTGGCGGATCGCGTCATATTTAGAAAACGGCAGCTACGACTGCTACATGGTAGCTTCCAAGGATAAAAAGGAAGCGCTGATAACTTATGTACAGGTATTATCAAGACCGAATTTTCACAGCAGAAGAGTACGTCTGAAAGGATTGTCACCGGAAAACCGCTACCGCATAGAGGAGACCGGAGAAGTACTCGGCGGTGATGTGCTGATGCAGGCCGGCATGTTAATAGCACCTTTGTGGGGTGACTACCGCAGCAGGCTGATCCATTTGATTGAGGCGTAAAACTGGGCAGGAGCATGCCTTGACATAAGATTTTCAGATTACTAAGATTTAAGTAGGGTTGATGATTTAACGGAGATGACAGTGAAAATAGCGATAAGGAGTACGAAATTATGGCAAAAGCAGTAAAATTAGCAGATATCGCAGAACGGGTAGGAGTCAGCACGGTAACAGTGTCAAAAGCACTGTCCGGACAAAAAGGCGTCAGTGAGGAAGTAAGGGAAAAAATCCACAGTATTGCGAAAGAACTGGGTTATCAGCAGCCGTCAGCGGCAAGAAAAAGTCAGAACCAGAAGAGCTACAATATCGGCATTTTGATCTCTGAGAGATTTTTGGATAAATATGAGTCCTTTTACTGGCAGATGTATCAGTCGGTAGCTACCAGAGCCACAGCAAAGGAATGCTTTACCATGCTGGAGGTCATCGGAATGGCAGAGGAAGAGAATGGCAGATTGCCGAAGCTGGTACAGGAACGCAAGGTGGATGGCATTATCGTCATTGGTAAAATGATGGATGATTACCTGCAGCATTTGAATACAGAAGCTGGGATCCCTGTGATCTATCTGGATTATTATAACGGAAGGGAAGCCAGTGATTCCGTGATCTCCAACAGCTACTACGGAACCTATGAGCTGACATATTATCTGTACCGGATGGGACACCGCAAGATCGCTTATGTGGGAACCCTGCTGGCCACCGAGAGCATTACGGACCGGTATTTCGGTTATCAAAAGGCTCTTTTAGAGCTGGGACTGGAACAGAAGAAGGAATGGGTGCTGGATGATCGTCATATTGAGACCGGCAAGATCGATACGGTGAATATGTTGCAGCTTCCGAAGGATATGCCTACCGCATTCGTATGCAACTGCGATTTGACCGCAAGCTTTCTGATCAAGAAACTGAGAGAGAACGGATATCGTGTACCGGAGGACATCTCAGTGGTCGGCTTTGATAATTACCTGTATCCCGGACTCAGTGATATCCGTATTACTACTTATGAAGTAGATATGGGAGAGATGGCGAGAAGAGCCATTCATAATATGATCAAGAAGATCACCAGTGATAATTTCAAAGGGGGAGTCACCGTGGTGGAAGGCCGCCTGGTGCTGAAGGACAGTGTGTCTCACGTATAGACTGCGGCGCGTTCTGCCGGTAGACAAAGGGTGTGACACCAGTGTGCTTTTTGAACAGGTGGATGAAATGATTGGTATTGTCGATGCCTACCATAGACCCCACCTCGTGGATCGGATCATCCGTAGATAGGAGCAGCGATATGGCTGCTTCTATTTTTTTCTCCTGAAGATACTGGAGCGGAGAAATATGGAAAACAGAGGAGAATTCCCGGCACAGGCGGTAGCGGCTGATGCCTAAAGCCTGCTCAAAGTATTCCAAAGAGTGATTTTCTGCATAGTTTTCCTCAAAATCCGCTTTCATGGACAGCAGATAAGCAGGAATGGGCTTCGCATCCCGGGAAACGGACAGGGCAGACAATGCCAGCTCGGTGAACATGCCGGTCAGCTCCCTATGAATCTGCAGCTGCTCTGCGGGGGTCGGGGTAAAGGGAAATTTTGTTAGCTGCTGCATGCGCTGTGAGACACAGGAACCGATGGGAATCGGATAACAACAGGTAAAATAAGCTTCAAATATGCTATAATAAGAAGAAAGTTCCCTTCCACTTAAGAAAAACATCTGAAAGCGCCACTTTCCCTGCAACAGCCGGAGGGAGAAACCCTGACTGCAATCTAAGAACAACAGATGCTCGTGATCCAGGATCACCTCATTGTCCCGGGTGGTAAGGAGAGCACTACCCTCTAAGGTGTAGAGCAGCAGATAAGAAGGAAAGGGGTTCCATTCATAATAAAAGGGATTTAACAGGCGGAATTCCCCACCGGCCAGAGGCAGTAAAAAGCCTTTGTCTTCCAGGGATACTTTGTAGATCTGTCCCAGGAGAATCTCTGGGGAACGTTGTCCCTCCACATCGGAGGAAGTGTGCTTCAATGCGTTAAGAAAAGTGGTGGAAATGTTCATACAAAAACCTTGCCTTTCCGCAAGCTTCAAACTTTGGCTGCTTTAGCAGCTTGTGCAGGAACAAAACTTCATGTGAAAAATTTGTTTTTCACATTAGAAACATGCTTTTTTGAAAAAATGAAGTAAGCTTAAATACATTATAAACCATTATTTAAGCTATTTCAATGTCAAAGGATGTAAAGAAAGAAAAATTAGTTAATTAAATAAGCTAATTTAACTCAAATCAATTGTTTTAATTGTATAATATATACAAAACATAGGAATAAAACTTGTGAAAATAGAAGATAATAACGAAAATAGCAAGAATAAGAGATTAAAAACAAGAATAGTTGATGATTAATTAATATAATTATATATAATTAAATTAAGTTACAAAACAGTAAACGCTATCAAATGTAACAAACATTATTAAGGAGGATTTCATTATGAAGATGAAAAAGTTTTTAGCTCTTTCCACAGCATCTGTCATGGCATTGTCCATGGTCGCATGTGGAAGCACCGACAACGGCGCAGCTGAGAGCACCGCAAGCAACACACCTGCAACAGCAGAGGCTTCCACCGTGGCTGCTACGGAAGCAGACGAGACAACCGGTCTGAATTACGCAGAGCTTACTTTGGGTGAGGATTACACCGACATTACCACGACCATTAAGGTCCTGACTAACCGTACCGACCTGTTAGAGGACGGCGCAGCAGTTCCTTTCCAGACTTACATTGATGCATTCAACGAGATGTATCCCAACATCACTGTTGATATTGAAGGTATCACCGACTATGCAAGTGATACGCTGCTTCGTCTGCAGGGTGGTGACTGGGGCGATGTTATGTTTATCCCCGCAGTTGACAAGGCTGACTTAAGCACATACTTCCTTCCTCTTGGAACTACTACCGAGATGGACGGACAGCTGAACTACTACAACCAGATGTACGAAGGCGTGGTATATGGTATTCCTTACACCGCAGGCGTTAACGGCGGCATCGTATACAACAAGGCAGTATTCGAAGCAGCAGGAATCACAGAGATACCTAAGACTCCCGCAGATTTCATCGCAGCATTAAAGCAGATCAAAGAGTATGACAGCTCTATCGTTCCTTTGTACACCAACTACGCAGCAGGCTGGGCAATGGGCGCCCAGTGGGATCCCGCTATCAGCGGCAGTGCTACCGGAGACAGCACTTATATGAACCAGAAGTTACTGCACACAGCCAATCCTTTTGCTGATCCCGGCGACGGAACAGGCGCTTACAACGTATACAAAGTAATGTACGATGCAGTTGCTGAAGGCCTTACCGAGGAAGACTACTCCACCACGGACTGGGAAGGTTGTAAGGGTATGATCAACAATGGCCAGATCGCATGCATGGTTCTTGGTTCCTGGGCAGTTCCTCAGATGAAGGAAGCCGGCGATCACGGCGATGATATCGCTTATATGCCGTTCCCTATTACCCTGACCAGCGGTAAGCAGGCAGCATCTGTAGGCCCTGACTACAGCTTTGGTATCAATGCTAATACCACCGAAGACAATCAGGCAGCAGCTCTGTGCTTCGTTAAGTTCATGGCAGAAGAATCCGGATTCTCCTATGACTGCGGCGGACTTCCCGTTGCTATCAAGGATACCAGATTACCGGATTTCTATGCAGCATTCAAGGGTATCGACTTTGTAGTGGATGATCCTGCGATCGAAGGCGAAGAGGATCTGTTAAACGAGCTGAACGCTGAAAGTGGTCTTAACATCAACAACAACGGTGAGACCAAGCTGCAGGAGCTGGTAGAGTGTGCAGCAGATGGCTCCAAGACCTACGATGAGATCATCGACGAGTGGAACGAAGAGTGGACTTCCGCACAGGAGAGCTGTGGTGTAGAGATCCAGTAATTAATAGGTAACTAATTTAATCTTCTGAAGTGAGAGGGAACCATTTATCCGGTTCCCTCTTATCTAAGAGAGAAGGGCATGGAGGTATTTCGATGGGTGCAGAGACAATGAAGAAAACAAAAAAACCCTTCAGCATGAAAAAATGGGTAAAGAGCAGGAACGGACAACAGACCATCGTCATACTGTCCTTCATGATCATTCCCCTGCTTTTGCTGTTCGTGTTCACCTATCTTCCTTTTGGAGAGATGGTAAAATTCAGTTTTTATAAAATGAAATATGCTACCCCGGTAGACAAAAGACAGTTTGTAGGATTTCGGAACTACATCGACGTATTTAAGAAAGATGAATGCTTCAGTGCTTTGAAGCTGAGCCTTTATTACATGGCAGGCGCAATGGTGCAGCTGGTACTTGCGTTGTACCTGGCAACGATCCTTAGCTTTAAGACCAAGTTTGGCAATACGTTCAAGGGATTCATGTTCTTCCCTTATCTGATCAGTGGTATTGCCATTGGATTTATCTTCAAATTCTTCTACACCAGAGGATTTGTATTCGATACGGTATTACAGTGGTGTGGATTTAACTTAGAAAGTCTTCCGTTCTGGCTGAAGGACAAGAGCGTTAACAATATCTCTTTGGTGGCTTCCTCGGTATGGCGTTATTACGGCAACAACATGGTACTTTTCATCGGTGCCATCATGTCCGTGGACTCCGAGATGTACGAGGCAGCAGAGCTGGACGGTGCCAATAAATTCCAACAGTTTATACATATTATCTTACCCAGCATCAAGACCATCGTTACGCTGAATGTGATCCTGTCTATCACAGGTTCCCTGAGTGCTTTCGATCCTCCCTACGTTATCACCAAGGGTGGCGGCGGAACCGCAACGTATTTCGTATTGATGGATAAGATCGCACATACCAACCAGCAGGTGGGTCTGGCGTCTGCTATGGCGGTGGTACTGTTACTGATCATTTTTGCAGCAACAATTTTACAAAAGCTTTTCTTCAAACTGGTATTTAGAAGCTCCGATGCGGATAATGAAGAATATACCAGAAGAAAACGGCTCAGAAGAGAGAGAAGATGGAAGAAGGAGGCAGTGTAAAATGGCAAAGATGAAAACTAACCACAAACATTACAGCGCAGGCGCTGTCATCTGGATCGTTATTAAGTATTTCAGCCTGGTATTCTTCTCCTTCGTGGCACTTTTGCCCATCGTATCCTGCGTCATCACGGCGTTCAAGACCGATGCAGAGTACCAGAGCACCAATGTAATGACCCTGCCGGAAAGCTGGTTGAACTTCCAGAACTTTATTGACGCTTTTAACCGCGCCAACATGGGCAGAGCATATCTGAATTCAGCGATCATCCTGGTATTTGTACTGTTAGGCTCCGTCCTGGTGGGAACACAGCTCGCTTATGTACTGAACCGGTTCAAGTTTCCCGGCAACGGACTGATCCGTAGCCTGTTCCTGTTCGCAACCCTCCTTCCCGGAATTGCCATGCAGGTATCTGTGTACCAGATCATGAGTAACCTTGGATTTATCAATCATCTGTATGGTTATATCATTATGAGTATGGGTACGGATGTTATCTCCATCTACATCTTCATCCAGTTCATGGAAAACATTTCGGTATCGTTGGATGAATCCGCATTTATCGACGGAGCCTCCTATTTTACCATTTACTGGAAGATCATTCTTCCGCTTCTGAAGCCCGCTATCGTAACTTCGATGGTGCTTAAGGGAGTAGGCGTATATAACGAGTATTATTGCGCCAGTCTGTATCTGCAGGACAAGAGGACTCTCGGTGTGGTAGCAACCTCCCTGTATACCTTCACCGGACCTCTTGGAAGCAAATACAATCTGATCTGTGCAGGTGTACTGATGTCTCTGTTGCCCGCTCTGATCGTATTCCTGCTCTGTCAGAAACAGATCTACAGTGGAATCACCTCCGGCGCTGTCAAGGGTTAATACAAAGGAGAGTGCGGAACATGATGAACATAGAAACAATGAAAATGCGGGAAGAAATTAAAAACCATCTGACAGAGGGGATCATTCCTTTCTGGAAAGGAATGAGAGATGACGAGTTCGGCGGCTATTACGGCTACCTGGATTATGATCTGAATCTGGATAAAAAGGCAGAAAAGGGCTGTATCCTGAACAGCAGGATCACCTGGTTTTTTTCCAATGCGTATACACTGTTAAAAGACGAAAGTCTGCTTGATGAGGCAAAGCACGGATACGCTTTCCTGAAAGATTATTGTCTGGACAAAGAATACGGCGGAATCTACTGGTCCTTAAATTACGACGGAACACCGAAGGATACTACAAAGCATACGTACAATCAGGCATTCTGCATTTATGCACTATCCTCCTATTATGAGGCAAGTGGTGATACAGAAGCACTGGAACTGGCGAAAAAGCTGTTTACTCTGATTGAGACTACATGTATGGATGAGGTGGGATATCTGGAAGCATTCACCAGAGACTTTAAACCGGAATCCAATGAGAAATTGTCGGAGAACGGTGTCCTGGCAGACAAGACCATGAACACCCTGCTTCATGTATTTGAAGCTTATACGGAGCTGTACCGGGTATCCGGTGACCTGAAGGTGAAAAGACGCCTTTTGTGGATCATGGATCTGTTCGCGGAGAAGATATATAATCCGAAGCTTCACAGACAGGAAGTATTTTTTGACAAGCATTATAACAGTATTCTGGATCTGCATTCCTACGGTCACGACATCGAGACCGCCTGGCTGATCGACAGAGGCTGTAAGGTACTGGATGATCCGGAACTGACACAGAAGATGTATGTCATCACCAAAGATCTGACTGCGCAGATCTATAAGGTGGCATTCGACGGACACTCTCTGGCAAACGAATGTGACAGAGGTGTCGTGAATGTGCACAGAGTCTGGTGGGTACAGGCAGAGACTGTGATCGGTTTCTTAAATGGCTATGAGAAAGAGCCGGAGAAGAAGGAATATCTGGAAGCAGCCGAGAAGGAATGGGCATTTATCCGGGATCATGTGATCGATAAGAGAGCCGGTTCCGAATGGTTCTGGGAAGTGGATCCGGAAGGAAATCCCTATCCCGGCCGTCCTATCGTGGAGCCTTGGAAGTGCCCTTACCATAACGGCAGAATGTGCATGGAGGTTATGAAGAGATGTTAGAGCGTTATTACATAGAGAAAGAGAAGCAGGAGAAATTGCTTTCCCGTAAAAATGTAAAGTCCGATTTCTACAACGGTATTTACGACCGTTATGAATATCCGGTTCTGACCAGAGAACATATTCCCCTGACCTGGAGATATGATCTCAATCCCAAGACCAATCCCTATTTCATGGAGCGTCTGGGAATCAATGCGGTCATGAATTCCGGAGCCATTGAATTAAACGGCAAGTATTATCTGGTAGCCCGTATCGAAGGCAACGACAGAAAGTCTTTCTTTGGTGTGGCGGAGAGTGACAATGGTGTCGATGGATTCCGTTTCTGGGATTATCCCATTCTGTTAGATGACACCTGCCCGGAAGAGACCAATGTCTATGACATGCGTCTCACCAAACATGAAGATGGTTACATCTACGGTGTGTTCTGTTCCGAGAGCAAGGATACCTCCGTAAATGATCTGTCTGCAGCAGTAGCGGCTGCAGGCATTGTAAGAACTAAAGACTTAAAACACTGGGAGAGACTGGAGAATTTAAAGACCCTTCGTTCTCCCCAACAGAGAAATGTAGTGCTGCATCCGGAATTCGTGGATGGCAAATATGCTTTCTACACCAGACCGATGGATGATTTCATCGAGACCGGAAGTGGCGGAGGAATCGGTTTCGGACTGTGTGACGATATCACTCATGCAGTGATCGACGAAGAGCGCATGACCAGTCTGCGTAAATATCACACCATTACCGAGGCCAAAAACGGTGCGGGCGCTACCCCCATCAAAACAGACAGAGGTTGGATACATATCGCACATGGAGTACGTAATACCGCAGCCGGTTTACGTTACGTCATTTATGCTTTTGCAACGGATCTGAAAGATCCTGTAAAAGTGATCGCAGAGCCTTCGGGTCTGCTGATCGGTCCCAGAGGGGAAGAGAGAGTGGGAGATGTTTCAAACGTAGTATTTACCAATGGCGCAATCGCAAATGAGAAGGGGGAAGTCTTTATCTACTATGCATCCAGCGATACCCGCATGCATGTGGCAACGACTACCATAGATAAGCTTGTGGATTATGTATTCCACACCCCTTCCGATCCTGGAAGAAGCGTGGAGTGTGTGGCACAGAGATGTGAACTCATCCGCAGAAATGAAGAGTTCTTAAAACAGGAAGCAAGATAAATAACGCAGAAATGAGGTAACTCGAATGAGCAAAGTTAAGATGATCAGCCCTGCAGTACCTAATGTACCCTGGCAGGATAAACCCGAAGGCCATACCGGAGCACCGGTATGGAGATATAGTGAAAATCCTATCATTGGCAGAAATCCCGTAGAAGGAGTAGCCAGAATCTTCAACAGTGCGGTAATGCCCTATGGCGATGAATTTATTGGCGTGTTCCGCGGGGAACAGGTCAACGGTATTCCTTATATCTACATGGGACGCAGCAAAGATGCAATTCATTGGGATTTTGATAAAGATAAGATTCAGTTTGTAGATGAAGAAGGCAAGCCTTTTATGCCGATCTACGCTTATGATCCCAGACTGGTGAAGGTAGAAGATACCTATTACATCATCTGGTGTCAGGATTTTTACGGTGCAGCCATCGGTATTGCGAAAACTACGGATTTCAAGACGTTTACCAGAATCGAGAATCCGTTTCTCCCCTTTAACCGTAACGCCGTACTGTTCCCCAGAAAAGTACACGGTAATTTCATGATGCTGTCCCGTCCTTCCGACAGCGGACATACGCCCTTCGGTGATATTTTCGTCAGTGAGAGCCCCGATATGGTATTTTGGGGCAAACACAGACATGTGATGGGAAAGTCTTCCGAATGGTGGGAGTCCTTGAAGATCGGTGGCGGTGCAGCTCCCATTGAGACTTCCGAAGGGTGGCTATTGTTCTATCATGGTGTGAGTGGAACCTGTAATGGTTATGTCTATTCCATCGGTGGAGCAATCCTGGATATTGACAACCCGTCCATCGTAAAATATCGTTGTGAGAACTTCCTGCTGACACCGGAAGAGTGGTATGAGGAGAGAGGATTCGTACCGAATGTATGCTTCCCCTGCGCTACCATTCATGATTCCGAGAGCGGCAGGATCGCCATTTACTATGGCGCAGCAGACAGCTACGTAGGGCTGGCGTTTACGACCATCGATGAAGTGGTTGACTATATCAAAGAACACAGCGTGGTCACAACAAGCGATACAGAAGAAGGCAGAAGATAGAATCGAGGGACCCGCGATGAGCGGGTCCTTTGCGGTTTTGGAGACAGCGTATGATGGAAAGCTATTTAAAATGTGAAGAATGTGCGGGAAATGTTATTGATAAAGAGGCCGGTATCTTAAACCGTGGTAATCTGGGCAGACTGAAAAATTTCCTGAGCCGGGCAGCCCAAGGGGAGAGACTGACGGTGGGATTCATCGGCGGATCAATTACGCAGGGATTCGCAGCGACGGAGCCGGATCAATGCTATGCTGCAAGAACCGTTGCATGGCTTCGGAAAGTGTTCCCCAATACGGAATTCGATTACGTGAATGCGGGAATCGGAGCTACCGATTCCCAGTTCGGTGCGGCGAGAGTACAGGAAGACCTGCTTCCGCGGCTGCCGGATCTGGTATTTGTAGAGTTTTCCGTGAACGATCACAGTACGCCGCATTTCTGCGAGACCTACGAAGGCCTGGTGAGGCAGATTTATGGCAGTGCGAGCGCACCGGCAATGGTGCTGATCCATAATGTCTATTATGATACTGGTAAAAGTGCTGCATACTATCATGCGCAGATCGGGAGACATTATGATCTGCCCTGCATCAGCATGCAGAACAGCATCTATCCCGCTGTGGCGGCAGGAAAACTGCCGGCAGAGAAGATTACGGCAGATTTTCTCCATCCCAATAATCTTGGGCATGAATTCATGGCATCTGTGATCACGAATTTCCTGGAAAAGGTAATCCATGATAAAACGCAAGAGCCGCAGGAAATTTTCCCGGCCCCGCTGACAGAGAATGCCTATGAGCATTGCGTGAGACTACAATATTTTAATTCCACACCGGAGAAGAGCGGTTTTGAAGAAGATATGACACCGCAGAGAGATATCACGGATATTTTCCGAAACGGATGGAGCGCCGGGGAAAAAGGAGCTTATCTGGAGTTCACTTTCCGGGGGGCCGGTGCCGCCGTGCAATACCGCCGAGTGAAGGACGGACCTGCACCCATTGCCACGGCAGTGGTCGATGAGAACCCTGAGACGGCGTGCGTGTTGGACGGAACCTTCGATGAGACCTGGGGAGACAAAATGCAGCTGACAACGGTGGCAGAGCACCTGCCCTATGGGGAACACCGGGTACGTGTGGAGATCACGGAGACCCATGCGGAAGACAAGGCAGAGTTCTATCTGGTGTCGGTGATCGTGTCCGGGGTGAGGGAAGAAGGTAACACGAAATGATTGACAGCACCGTAATGTTGAGCTATTAGTATAAATAAAAATGTATCACGGACAGATTCAAAGAAAGCAGGAACAGGAGCATGAATAAAGATATTATATTTTTAAACCCGGTGTGTACTCACAACATCTGGGGCGGCACCCGGCTGAACAGAGAATTCGGTTACCCCATTGAGGGAGATGACATCGGGGAGTGCTGGGGAATCAGCGCTCATCCCAACGGAGACGGCACCGTGGCAAGCGGCGCTTATAAGGGAATGAAGCTGTCCGAGCTGTGGGAGAAGCACCCCGAGCTGTTCGGAAACACGGGAATGGATCGTTTCCCTCTGCTGGTCAAGATCATTGATGCGAAGGACGATCTCAGCATTCAGGTACATCCGGATGATGCGTATGCGAAGGTTCATGAGAACGGATCCCTGGGTAAGACCGAGTGCTGGTTCATCCTGGATTGCAAGGAGAATGCTACGCTGGTAGCCGGACACAATGCGAAGACGAAGGAAGAACTGGAGCGGATGATCCATGAGGGCAGATGGAAGGAATTCATCCGAGAGATTCCCATTAAGCCCGGGGATTTCATCCAGATCGATCCCGGTACCGTGCATGCCATCAAGGGAGGAACTCTTCTCTTAGAGACCCAACAGAGCAGCGATATTACTTATCGTGTGTATGATTACGACAGATTGAGCAACGGCAAGCCCAGACAGCTGCACATCGCACAGAGTATCGATGTGATCACCGTTCCGGCAAAATCCGCAGAGAACAGTGTGGTGCATACCGAGAAGAAGGACGATGCCATTCAGCAGCTGATCCAGTGCCCTTACTACACCGTATACCGCATTGATGTGGAACACCGTGTGGAGACCTGGCAGGATAAGCCCTTTGTTCTCATGAGCGTGGTAGAGGGCGAAGGCACCCTGAATGGTACTCATTTAAAGAAGGGCGATCATCTGATCCTGCCCGACGGCTACGGCAAAGTAGAATTACAGGGCAGGATGCAGATCATCGCATCTACGATCTAAGTTTACAGCAGATAAAAATCCGGTAAATGATAGCTGTCTTCAAAACTGATTTATCTTCAAACTGATTTATTTTCCAAGTACAACAGATAGCTTGATTTCTTTTTCTGTTTCGCTCAGGTCGAGATCACCGCCGTCGGAGACGGTCACGCGCAGCTCATAGAGCACGCCGTCTGTCAGCTCCGTCACATTTGCTCCGGTCTCGTCTGTGAGCGACCACAGTTCAGAGCCAACCTTTTCCAGCTTGCCGTCTGCACCATAGGCGTAGAGGGTCAGATCGGAGGCACTGCCGGACAGGTTGTTCATGCGGAAGGCTACCATGGTGTTGGGATGCACGTTGCAGATGGTCGCGGTGTTGTGCCAGCTTGCAACCGTACCTTCACCGCCATCCTGCTCAAACTGATCCTGCGAAAGAACATTTCTTGCCACCTGATCAAGATCAACCTCACGGTACGGAAGCTCGGGCAGGTACACAAAGCGATCCTGCAAACGCAGCAGTTCCAGATAGCCTGTCGGGCAGTAGAGCGTATTTCCGTTGCTGCCGGTGTACATGCCGATGGCCATATTATTGTAGCCGTATTTGTTGGACACATCCATCGTGAAGACGGTTTCGCCTGTTGCAAAGTCCAAAATAATGTACTGCCACATGCCGGTATCCAAATCCTGTACGTAACCGTAGATATAGCCTGTTGCAGTGGAGAGCTTCATGATCGCCGTGTCGCGCAAATCGTTCCGGCTCCAGATGCTCTTCATTTCATAGCCATCGGCGGTTTTTAGGGTGTCCACCCGCTCAACGCCCGGGGCGATCATAACATTACCCTTCATCAGCCAGTTCTGGTCATAAATGTTGGCGTAGCTCTGAATCGAAGAGTCATTGTCAGGGTCGGCAAGACCTGCGTTACCAGCGCCGAACCAGTTGCAGACAATCGTGCTGACGGTGCCTTCACCGTCGTCATAAACGATTGCAGAGTTCTCAACCGCCACCTGATACCCATCGGGCAGATCATCCAAAACAGGCATGCTGGCTACGACCTCTCCGGTCTTCATGTCGAGCGCAAGAAGCTTAACGGGGTCTGCGTTGTCGGTGAACAGTACAAGGTTTGGTGTCAGTGTGGGTGAGCAGCCGCCACCCCAGGCAAGTCCGCCGCCGGTAGTCTTATCGCCATCATGACTGACCTTCGCACCGACACTCTCATATGGCGTGCACCACACAACGTTCACACCTTCTTCCGCGCGCAACAGATAGCAGTTCTGGTTCGTCAGAATGACCGCACCGTCTTTGGAGGCAGCAATGCCGTTTTCTGCGCCCTCGCCAAGGGGCAGCCCGTAAACAAAGACAGCCTTTGAAAGATCGGTTTGTTCGCCATTCAGAATCGATTCTATCGCTGTGTGGGCAATGTAGCCGAGAACACCCTGCTGCTGCCGTTCAGGATAGATTCGGAAGCCGCCGGTGGCGAACCAAAGGTTTCCGTCGTAGTCAAAGACCACGGACAGAAGATTCTGTGTCAGCTCTTTGCCGAGCGCGGTCTCAGCAGCTGCCTTGATATCGATATCCAGAACCTTTTCAAATTCCGGAATGACGCTGCCATCTTCCTCTGTCGTACGCAGTATCAGTACATGGTTGTTGCTCGTCGGGCAGACGACACGGTTTTTAGAGTCAAGGAATGTGTAGGAACTCTGGATGACGTAACCGCCGCCATCATGTTGCATCGGTGAAAAATAGCCGAGCGTCTTCGTCTCTGTTGCATTCAGATCACGGATGGCGATGCCGCCGAGCAGTGGCACGACCGCGTGACCGTAGTTGTCAAAGTAAATTGCGGGTGAGGCGTTCGGGTTCGTTGTCTCAAAGGAAACATTGATTTCCGGATAGATGCCGAGCGGCAGAATTTCATCCGTTGAGTCGGTGTTGTAGCCGTCGTGATGGATGTTTGCATCACTTTTTGCCATATAAGGGTTTTCATCCACGTGTTTGGGTTGTAAAGCCTTCACGGGCAGTGCACCGGATAACGGTGCAGAAGATGTTGTTTCGTCCTCTGCCGGTGTGGGCGTTCCACCGCAGGCCGCCATAGACAGGCACAGTGTTCCCGCCAGAAGAAAGCTAAATACAGAATAAATCTTTTTTCTCTTGTTCATCAATAATCCTCCTCATTGTTATGTTTGTTGTGAGCCGTTCGGAATAAGGCAGACGTTTTTTTCCCATCTAACCATGTAGAAAGTCCTTGCTGAAACGCTTCTTCTGTTATTGGCTCTAACAGAAAATAGTCTACACGCAGCCGAAATGCATGCAGGGAAAAATCCAGATCGCTGCACCAGATGATGCGTGTTTCGGGAAAAAGCGTCCGCAGATGCTCCACCGCATTCAACCCTTCTACTCCCGGAAGTGCGATCACAGTGCAGGTTGGCGCATTTACACGTGCCACATCAAAGAACAACTCCTGCCCACGGTAACAGTCCATTTTGGGAAACAGACCGCGTTCAAAGCAGAACCGTGAAAGCTGCTCTATATAAAAGGCTTCCTGTGTTTCACTATTTGTCAGCACGGCAATGTGGTACACAGCACTCCCTCCTTTCTGCCGTCATTGATGCTTTCTGCTTGTCAGTATACGGATATGCAAACGCTTTTCAAGCCGTTTGGCACGAAACCCTTAATTCCGTCACGAAATCTGAGTTTTTCACTGTGCCGGTGTTGGACAGGTATGATATAATTTAGTCACTGGAATTTTTTACAAAGGAGTCAGTCCGATATGAGGATAGCAATAGTGGATGATATCGAGACCGAACGTGCGCTGTTGAAAATGCGGCTTGAGCGACAGCTGAGCTTGTACGGTGTAGAGACGGAGATCTTAGAATTTGATAGCAGCGAGAGCTTTCTCGCAGCAGAAAAAGAACGGCACTTTACTGTGGCATTTCTGGACATTTACATGAAAGGATTAAGCGGCATGGATGCCGCAAAGGAACTTCGGAAGACGGATGCAGACTGCTTTCTGATCTTCACCACAACATCTACCGATCATGCACTGGAGGGCTTTCAGGTGCGGGCATTTCACTACCTCGTCAAGCCCTTTTCCGAGGGAGAACTTGCCGCTCTGCTTGCTGAAATGCTCACTAAACTTCCGCGTCCGGAGCCGATTCTGACGGTGAAAGTCAGTGGCAGCGACGTTCGCCTTCGCTATAGGGACATTATCTTTGCCGAGCATTTTGCTCATATGATCAACATTCGCACAACTGCCGGAAAAACGCTTGCCACGCGGCAAAGCTTTAAGGCATTTACCGAGCCGCTGAAAAAAGATCCACGCTTTTTTGTCTGCGGCCGCGGTACGATTGTCAATTTAGAACATGCCGCTGATTTTCAGGCCGCCGCTTTCTGCATGACCGACGGCAGCCGCGTATATGTCAACCAGGAACTTTTGAAGCCTGCCAGGCAGGCATTTATGCAATTTCTGCTGCAAGGGGGTGTATGAGATGAAAGATATTCTGCGTCCGATCCTGGAGTTGTCCGTCGTACTCCCCGGTCTTTTACTTGCATATTTCCCTGTAAAATCCTATCTGAAGCAGTCTCCCGGAAAGCTTGCCGCCCGGATTCTCCCCCTGATGGCAGGATTATGTATCGGTGGTGGGATCGTCTGCTATCAGCTTCATGCGTCCACTGCGTCTGCCCTGGCAGGGATCACATTGCTTGCAATTGGGCTATATACCGGAACACTCCAAATCTCCCTCTGGAAATCCGGAACAATTGCACTGACTGTCTGCGCAGTATTTGCATGCATCAACAGCTTGTCCCGGGCTATCAGTGCTGCGATTGTTCTGCATAAGCAGCTGCCATCGGACGAACCGTGGTTCTGCCTTGCAGCCTGTGTATTTTATAATGTTGTTTGCTGGATTTTGGTGCTGACAGCGTTCTATCCGTCAACCCATGCAGTTCGTGTGATGGTCGAGGATGATAATTTTGCGCAAACATGGTATGTGTTCTGGGTTTTGCCGCTGGTGTTCATTTTTTTGAACCTTTTTATGATCCCGCGCTATCAGACGACACTCAGGACCGGTCGTGTATTGCAGGGATATATTGTGATAAGTATTGCACTTCTTTTGCTTTTGCTCTGGTTCAACGCAATTTTCCTGCTAATGGCCACCAGTCTCAACCGCAACGCGAGATTACAGCAGGAAAACCAGCTTCTTTTCCTGCAGCAGCAACGCTATGAGAATCTCAAAACCGCCATCGAAGAAGTGCGGCAGGCGCGGCATGATATGCGCCATCAACTGAATCAAATTTCCGCACTGGCTGAGACCGGCGATCTGGAAAGATTGAAAAGCTACCTTGAAAAAAACATTTCCCGCATCCCGGATCTCGGTATACACTTCTGCGAAAACCATGCAGCAGATAGCGTCATCGGTTATTATTGTGCCCTGGCAAAGCGCGAAGGCATTCCCTTTTATGCAAAGCTCGATCTGCCGCAGACTCTTCCGGTCGATGAGATCAACATGTGTCTGGTCTTGTCCAACTTGTTGGAAAATGCGCTCGAAGCCAGTATCCGCACTGCACCAGACAGACGGCAGATCAAAATCACTGCATATCTGCATGCCGAGCGGCTGCTTCTGATCGAAGTGGAGAATGCCTATGACGGCGAAATCAGGGAGAAGGACGGTGTTTTCCAATCCTCCAAACGAAAGGGAAATGGCGTCGGCATCCAGTCTATCCAACATATTGCAGAAAAAAGCGGCGGTGCAAGTACGTTTACCTATCAGAATGGTGCTTTCTGTGCTAAAGTTATGCTCTGTGGATAAATGCACATTTCTGCCGGCCGGACCGCTGTGATGCATGCAGACACCGCAGAGAGACATCACGGATATCAAGGCAGAATTCTATCTGGTGTCGGTGATTGTGTCCGGGGTGAGGGAAGAGGGTAACACGAAATGATTGACAGAACCGTAACGTTGAGTTATTAGTATAAATAAAAATGTATCAGGGAAAGATTCAAAGAAAGCAGGAACAGGACCATGAAGAAAGATATTATATTTTTAAATCCGGTGTGTACCCACAATATCTGGGGCGGTACCAGGTTAAACAGAGAATTTGGTTATCCCATCGAAGGAGATAACATCGGCGAGTGTTGGGGAATCAGCGCCCATCCCAACGGAGACGGTACTGTGGCAAGCGGAGTTTACAAGGGAATGAAACTGTCCGAGCTGTGGGAGAAGCATCCGGAGCTGTTCGGAGACACGGGAATGGATCGTTTCCCTCTGCTGGTCAAGATCATTGATGCGAAGGATGATCTCAGCATTCAGGTTCATCCCGATGATGCGTATGCGAAGGTACATGAGAACGGATCCCTGGGTAAGACCGAGTGCTGGTTCATCCTGGATTGCAAGGAGAATGCTACGCTGGTAGCCGGACACAATGCGAAGACGAAGGAAGAACTGGAGCAGATGATCCATGAGGGCAGATGGAAGGAATTCATCCGTGAGATCCCCATTAAGCCCGGCGATTTCATTCAGATCGATCCCGGTACCGTACATGCCATCAAGGGCGGTACACTGCTTCTTGAGACCCAGCAGAGCAGCGATATTACCTACCGGGTGTATGATTATGACCGACTGAGTAACGGCAAGCCCAGACAGTTGCACATCGCCCAGAGTATCGACGTTATTACCGTACCTGCCAAATCCGCAGAGAACAGTGTGGTACACACAGAAGAAAAGGAAGATGCGATCCAACAGCTGATCCGGTGCCCTTATTACACCGTATACCGCATTGATGTGGAGCATCGTGTGGAGACCTGGCAGGATAAGCCTTTTGTGTTGATGAGTGTGGTAGAAGGAGAAGGCACCCTGAACGGCACTAGATTAAAAAAGGGAGATCATCTGATTCTGCCCGATGGATATGGTAAGGTGGAATTGCAGGGGAAGATGCAGATCATTGCATCGACCATCTGAACTTATGAATAAACATGAATAATTAAGAAAAAGAAAGAAGTCCAAATGCAAGGAAATCACCCTTGCAGATGGACTTCTTTTTTCGGGCAGGTAAGCAAAAGCTTATTCGGATACTGCCCCGGAATATTTTACGTTTCGATAGGCAGCGGGGGTCATCCCGGTCTCTTTTTTAAATATGGAGTAAAAATAGTTATCTGTAGTAAAGCCGGTCATCTCAGCAATTTCGCTTATAGTCAGGGAAGTATCAGTAAGCAATTCCTGGGCCTTTATGACTCTGACCTGTCTGATATAGTCATTTACATAATATCCCGTAATGTTTTTGAAAATACGGGAAAAATAGTTGGAAGAATAGCCCAGCCGCTCTGCAAGCTGTTCTACACCCAAAGAACAGTTACCGTAATTTGCAGCTATGAAATCACGGCTTTCCTGAATCTTTTTATAGTGTTGGTTTTCCTTTAACTTTTCCTGCTTCGCTTTATAGTCGGTCATAACATCGAAAGCATTATAAAGAAGAAGTTTTGCTTCTTGTATGGTACCCGGATTCATTTTCATCTCGATGGTAGGACTGTTTTCTTTTCCGGCACTGACATATTTCTGGGCATCTGCAAGCAACTCCAAATATAGCTTTGCAAAAATTGTAATAGCTGCATTATAAGTATATTGTCGGATGATATCCAGAAAAGCACCGGTTTTTTCCTGATAACTTTTCTTTTCTCCTTTTAAAAATGCAGCATGTATCTCATGCATTAATTTTTCGGGCATTTGGAAAAATTCTGGCAATAAACCGGTGACTTTGGCAGGATAGATTAACTGATTTTCACCCAAAGCAAACCGGTTTTTCTGCAATTCCTTAACCCTTAGATAGAAAGAATTACAATCGGTAATTTCCTGTATTAATCCATCCAGACCAACGGTAATGTCGACAGGATAGCCGGAAGTAATAGAAGCAATGGTATTATTTAATGCGGAAGCAAGATCTTCGAAAGTTACGTTACTGTTTTCCGGTGCCGCAATCAGTGCAATGATTTCATGACTGCCGTTCCGAAGCGTTTCCGCATGAAAACAGGAAGCAGTCTTTTCCTGTAATGTCTGAACTATTATATTTTGCAAGGAATAATCTGTATCAGTGCCTCTGTTTGCATCTAACTGGACGCTTACAAGGAAGCAGCTGCCGGATGGCAGATCCCAGCCCATATCTTTTAATCTGTTTTCCGCATATTTGGGATCGACGCTCCCGATAAATAATCCCCTGAGCGTATCTTCTTTCATTTTTACCCGGGCTTCCTTATTTTTTTCTTCTAACGCTGTTACTTGATGTACAGCTTCTCTGTGTACCTGGCGTATAAGGTCAAATTCGTTTCCGGTATTATCGGTGGCAAATTTAGAATCTTCCAACTCATTTTTGATCAGGGCAATCGGACGGTAGATTCTCCTGACAACCAATGCCTGAAGGATTGCACTTACTGTTGCAATCAAGACACATACCAGTAAAAAGACAATTTCACGATTTCGTATGTAGTGCATGATTTCGGAGTAATTTACAAAATTTACAAATTTTAAACCGTTTTCTTCGTAAAGAGAGCAGATGATTTTCTCTTGATTCTGCTGGATAGTTTCGTTTATGGTCCCGCGATGGGCGGCAATCCATTCTACCAGATCTGTGTCAGGTGCAGCTCCGGCATAGAGCAGAGTATTGTTATTTTTATCAACAATGGCTTGGCTGTATGAGATGTCACCCATGATGTATTCTGCTACATCTTGTGCGTTTACACATAAAAAAATAGCACCCTGAGGTTCGGAAAAAGTATTTACATAGACAGGATATCCAAGGATAAGTAATTTCTCGTGAGTGTCTGTTTGCTGCGTAGGCAGAATGACGGACTGATTTTCTTTCTTTAAATTTTCCCATGCAGTGGCAAAGTCTATTTCATCGGTACCACAATAAAACTGTTCGTCAAAATTGGGCTGATAGAGGCAAAGTGCTTCCATAAAGGGATTGACATTAAAGACTTTTTTGGCTTTTAAAAAGGTATTATAAGACTCTACGGGATCAAATTCGTTCAACTCAAAATAACTTTCTACCTGGGGATCTACGATAAGACTTTGTTTTAGCTGAGAAAATTCACTATACAATGTTTCCCAGGTCTGTGCATTTTTATTTAAGGCAGCCTGATAATCTGCGTATGATTTTTCTTTTAAAGCTTCGGATAATTGATGATAAGAAAAAGCAGACAGAATGATTGCCATAGATAATATGGTAATCGTAAACATTGATAGCATGATTCCAAAGTAAGATAGTTTTCGCCTTCCCATAATTTTTCATTCCTCCCATAGTCAGAGTATATCTTTTTATCTTAGAATTTGCAAATTCCCGGATTTCTTGAAAACCTTGATTTTATGGGACTTTTTAATAAGTGTGTCCGATTTTTATAGTAAATGTAGGATATTTATAGCACGAAAATCCCTTGTTTTTAGAGCTGTTTTGTTTTTCCGCAGTTTCCGACCATGGGAAGATGTGTTTATATGGGATCAAGCATAGAGCAAAACATTATTGCAACGGAAAGGAGTTCTTTTAATGAACAAGAAACAAGCGGAATTTAAAAAGTCAAAAAGAGAACGCGGTTTTCTGAAAGAGATGATTACGAATCGTGCTTTATATAGTATGTTTTTGCCGGCCGCGGTTCTCCTGATTCTATTCAATTATCTTCCGATGTTCGGCTTGATAACGGCATTTAAGGATTTTAACTTTTCAGATGGAATCTGGAAGAGCCCATGGATCCAACCGATCACGAAGAACTTTGAATACTTGTTTTCCTCCGGGTCGGCGTTTTCGGCTACCTTCAATACAGTGTTCCTAAATCTGCTGTTTATCGGTATTGGTCTGATATTTGAACTTGGCTGTGCATTAATGTTCCATGAGCTGACCAGTAAAAAGTTTAAAAATGTAGTACAGTTTGGTATCTTTTTACCGTATTTCATTTCCTGGATCGTTGTTGGATTGTTCTCTTATAATCTATTCAATTATGAACATGGAAGCCTGAATGCAATCTTAAAAGTTTTCGGTGCAACACCGATCAATTGGTATGAGAATCCTAAAATGTGGATTGTGATCCTTGTGATTTTCCGAATCTGGAAGATGACCGGATATGGCATGATCATGTACATTGCAGCTCTGGGAGGAATAGATACTTCTTATTATGAAGCAGCCAGGATTGACGGGGCTACAAGATGGCAGCTGATACGCTATATCAGTCTTCCACTGGTGGCACCTACTGTCATTACTTTATTATTGTTGAATTGCGGCAAGATCATGAATGCGGATTTCGGGATGTTCTATTCCATGATTGGCAATAACGCGCAGTTGTATAGTACGACGGATGTACTGGATACATTTATTTATCGTAATTTACGACTCAATGGAGATGTGGGTATGGCATCCGCTGCGGGTTTTTATCAATCCATTCTTTCGACAACAATTTTGTTACTAATGAATAAACTGGCACGTAAACACAATCCAGATGGTGCACTTTTCTAGGAGGGATAACAAATGAAAAAAAGAAGTAAAGCATTATCTAATCTTCCGATAGCAATAATTTTGTTAATCTTTGCCATGCTGTGTGTGCTTCCTTTCTGGCTGGTTCTTTCCGGGTCATTAACAAGCGAAGCAGAGATTATGAGCTCGGGCTTTGGTCTGTTCCCTAAGAAAATAGATTTTACGGCATATAAGATTCTGATGACCAATATGTCGAGAATTTTGAATGGTTATAAAATTTCATTGATTGTTACCGTGGTTGGAACGACTTTAACGGTAGTGGTTGTTTCACTTGCAGCGTGGCCGATTTCCCAGAATCGTGTGAAATACCACAATGCTCTTAATTTCTTTGTACTGTTTACCATGCTGTTTTCCGGTGGTATGGTTCCTTGGTTCATTGTATGCCGTAATATGTTGCATCTGACGGATACCATATGGGCTTTGATTCTTCCTTATGTAGCAAACGCCTGGTATATTTTCCTGGTTCGTAATTATTATCGGGGAATTCCGGATGAACTGGTGGAAGCGGCTAAGATTGATGGTGCCGGAGAATATCGGATCTTTGGACAGATTATTTTTCCGTTGTCAAAGCCGGTTTTGGCAACAATAGCTCTTTTCGCCTGCCTGGCGTACTGGAATGACTGGTGGCTGGGAATTATGCTGGTTGATAAAGTGGAAATGCAACCGTTGCAGTTGCTACTCCGAACGATTACTTCCAATATTCAGTTCCTGAGTACTGCGGGAAATGCGAATGCAGTAGCTGTAGCATCAAGTTCTATTCCTTCAGAAGCCATTAAGATGGCAACATGTATTATTACAATAGGCCCTATTATTCTGGTATATCCTTTTGTACAGAAATATTTTGTCAAAGGTATTATGGTAGGCGCGGTAAAAGGATAGCTATGCTTGCTTTCAAGCAGCAATATAGTAAAATATATGAAAAGGAGATCATCTATGAAAAAACGAACAAATTTACTGAAAACCATGACAGCGTTGGGACTGACGTTGGCACTCGGGGTGACAGCACTTGCCGGATGTGGTGCGGCGGACAGTTCTTCCGGTGGAAATGACAGCACCGGCAGTTCTTCTTCTAATTCCGATCTGGAGCCGGTGACCTTGAAATTATGGTCCTGTGGTGACAAATACAGTGCACAGGATGAGGTCCTTGCTGCCTTCTGTGAAAAATATAAGGATCAACTGAATATTGAAAAGATTGAATATAACTTTGTATCTTTTGGCGATTATGAGGATAAGATGACATCCCTTGTAGCAGGGGGCGATGATTTCGATGGCTTTTATGTGGCAGACTGGATGCTTTATTCCAAAATGGCAAACAAGGGAGCATTTCTACCGTTGGATGATCTGATGCAGCAATATGCACCTACCTTGTATCAGACCTATCAGGATAACGGTACACTTTCTGCTTGTAGTATTGATGGTCAGTTGGTGGCGCTCCCCTGGACAAAACAGAAAAGTTCCAAGCCGGTTCTGTTCTACAGAAAAGATTTGGCCGAGCAGTACGGTGTAGATACCTCTAATCTATCTACGATTGAAGACTTGGATGCATTCTTGACGGAAGCACATGAAAAAGTACCGGATATCATTACATTTGAGTCAGGTTTCCCCAGAGGCTATGCATATAGTGATGTTCTTTCACTGATGCATGCAAAATATGAGATGGATGCCTGCACTTATCATATGCTCACTTTTGATCTTAATGCGGATAATGTAACATTGCAGCCAATTGAGCAGACAGAGATGTTCAAGGAAGCGGTAACCTGGATGAAGAAATGGTATGATGAAGGTATTGTTTCCAAAAACGAATTATCCGAAACCGATACGAAGATGTTTGAAAACGGTAAAACCTTTGCAAAAGTTGGTTTGATGGAAGATGCATTTCAGGGTATTTCCTTTAATATCAGTGATGCGGAATACGGCTATGCCGAATTATACCCGGATAGTAAGTTCCGTAAGGATTCTCCACTGAACAATGCATTCGCGATTAATAAAAATGCCAAAAATCCGGAACGTCTCCTAATGCTTTTGGAATTATTAAATACGGATGAAGAAGCTTATGATATGTTTATGTACGGTATTGAGGGTGAGACATATGTCAAGGATGAAACCGGTGTGCTTCAGTATCCGGAAGGACAGGATGCGTCCAATTCCACTTATATGGGATGGTTCTGTTGGCCGTTTGTAAGAGAGCAGTTCCAGAAGCCATCGGGAAAGATTACACAGGCAGCTCTTGATGAAGAAACAGAATGGCTGAAGAAGGATAACTTGATCGTATCTCCTCTGACAGGCTTCAACCCGGATACCAGTTCCATTAAGACAGAGCTCGCACAGCGTGATCAGTTATATGATGAGCAGGGCAAACTGCTGCTGGCAGGTATTACGGGATCCGATGATGTGGATACTGCAATCAACAAATACATTGAAGCGCAGAAGAATGTCGGACTTGATAAGATTATGACTTACCTTCAGGAACGGGCCGATGAATATGTTGCAAAATAATTAAGAGAAAACATAAAGAAAAGCGTTGCGGAATATAATAATCTGCAACGCTTTTTGCATGCAAATAAATTAAAGAGAAGGGAAGCGCTTTCTGAGATCCCCGATGCGCAATGCTCTGCAATCTCTGCAATCTCTGATATCCGGAAGATTCACCAATAGAACTTCGGATTTATTCCGCGTAGCCTCTCCCAGAATATTTCCGTCCGGTGCGATTACCTGACTCGGATTTCTGATTTCTTCTATGTCGCCCCATTCGGGAACTGCCATTGTGGCAGCAACATAAATACCGTTTTCATAAGCTCTTGCCTGTGCGTATAGAGATTCCCAACCCCAGGTCGGGCATAGAATCATATCAGCATCCTGTAGCGCATAAGCTCTTGCTGTTTCCGGAAACTGCATATCCCAACAGATTCCCAGACCTATTTTACCGAACTCACTGTTCCAGACAGGAAAGCTGTTGCCTGGCGTAAGATATTCCAGCTCGGATCCGGCGAGAAAATTTTTGTCATAGGAGAATACGATTTGACCTGTTCGGTCGAAGATTAATACGCTGTTATATAATTTTCCATCTTCTTTGACTTGATACATTCCTACTGCAATATACATATGCATTTGACATGCAATTGCGGAACAATTGGATTTCAAGCGATTCTGAGTGTCTTTTACAATGCCTACAATATCCGAGTCTGTCCACCAGGGCTGCCCCGGGAAATTGATGGCTTCACTTGTTAGTGCGAGATCAGCACCCATTTGACCGGCTGATTTCATCAGAAGCAGATTCTGTTCTTCCATCTGCAACAAATATTCATGTATTTGTCCCTTTGTATAGGTTACGTTTTCTTTCAGAAAAGCGTAAAGATCATTGTGCTTTTCCTGCAGTAATGCAAGTCTCATAATTCTATGCCCTCCTTTTGAAATATGCAGGGAAATACAATTTTATGATAGGTTATACTTTTAGCAGTGACAATAGCCTGCTGTGCTATTTGCTGATTTAATCTGTTTTTATAGGGTATTATTTGTCTTGTGTACATTTTTCCGATATTCTGTCGGTGTTACTCCAACGAACTTTTTAAACTGCCGCATAAAGTGTAATTCATTGTCATAGCCGCAGAAGTCAGCAAGACTGCGGATGCTCATATCGCTGTCTTTCAGATAATATTTTGCCAGTTCCAGCCTTGCGTTTATAATGTCCTGCTGACAGGAGCAGGTGAAGAACTGCTTGTAAAGATGCTGAAAATAAGACAGACTCAGACACATGGAATCTGCAAGCTCCGGAACCTTCCGGGAAGTAGCCGGATTGTTGTATATTTGTGTCCGAAGCTTTGCAAATTCGTGATAGTATTTTTGAACAACAGGATCGGCATCTGTTTCCTCCAGTTCTTCTGACAATGCATAAAGGAAAATATGCATGAATGAATCAATCAGCTTCGTTCTGTAGCGGGAGTTACTATGAAAAGCATCTGCCAGCATTCGTACATAATCGGATAATCTGTGAAAATTATGAGGATGTAAAACCAGACACTGGGGCGGCAGAAGCGCCTGAAAGGAATCCGCTTCTACTGCATCCGGAAGGAAATGTACCCAGTCATCATTGTATCCGGAAATATCGCGTCCGTAATGAATATAAGTATTCGGTGGAAAACAGATTAGGGAATTGGGGGAAATGATTTGCCTCTGCCCATCCGACTCCAACCATGCCTCCTGTTTGATGAGCAGAATAAGGTAGTCGGGAACTCCGTTTTTATGTTCAATATCACAGGGCTTGAGATGGTGGGAATCATGTCCGCAACTGTTAACGTATATCATAAATAAATCTCCTATAAAAGCAGAATAAATCAGTCCATTAGCATTGTAAGACATTGCGGAGAAACTGTCAATTTACTATGCTGATATCAGAGCAAATAAACAGGTGGAGGTGCTTTTATGGTATATAACATCCGCAGGAACGGGGCATTGGGAGATGGAAAGACTGTTAATACAAGGATAATTCAGAATACTATAGATCAGTGTCATCTTGCAGGCGGCGGTACCGTTCTTATTGAAGATGGAATTTATGTAAGCGGCACACTTTTTCTGCGCAGCAATGTTATATTAGAAATCAGTCAGGGGGCAGTGCTGAAGGCCAGTCCGGATATTACCGATTACGCAGAGAATACACACCACAACAGATACCGCAATGAGAAAGCATTGGATCGATGTTTTCTCTACGGAGAAGATCAGGAGAACATCACCATCTGCGGTAAGGGGAGGATAGAAGGTAATTCGGAAGCTTTTCCGAATGATGGAAGTATTTATCGGCCGATGTTGTTGCGGTTCTTGAGCTGTGAAAGAATCAGAATCGAAGATGTACAGTTATGTGACGCGGCGGCATGGACCACGGCATTTCTGGATTCTTCTTATATCTGGGTCAGCAGGGTCTATATACATAATGAAAAACGATATAACGGCGATGGGTTGGATTTTGATGGCTGCGCCCATGTGTTCGTGGATAATTGCAGTATTACGGGAACCGATGATAATCTGTGCCTGCAATCCAGTTCCAAAGAGTATCCCGTAAAAGATATTCATATCAGCAACTGCGAGTTTTCATCCGTGTGTGCAGGTATCCGGATTGGGCTGAAATCCATAGGTGATATTCACAATGTGGTCATCAGTAATTGCACCATGGACAGAGTATGGCGGGAAGGCATTAAAATCGAATGCACGGAAGGCGGCAGCATATCAGAGATTTCCATTCAGAATGTGACCATGAGGGATGTTACAAGACCGATTTTTATGATTCTAAACAATAGGTTCAAGACCGATGATTATGGCAGTTCGGTGGAACTGGAACGGATGCCGTCGATTGGCAGAATGGAGAATATCACAATCGCTAATTTGATGGCTGTGGATTCGGAAGAAATGAAAAATGTTCATTATCGTTTTACAGATGATATTATGGGGGAACCAAAGTTTAACGGAATCCGTATTGATGCGGAGGAACATCATCCAATCTGTGGTGTTATTTTACAGAATATTAGATATCACAGCATCGGTGGTGTCAAAAAGACAGATATTCCGGAAAATTATCCCCGGGTGCTGGACCAACTGTTGTATCCCGACAGTGAAACAAGTGAGAATTACTATCCGGACTGGAGCAGAGCAGCATATATGGACATCCGCAATGTGAGAGATCTGGTATTGGATAATATTCGATTCTCTTCCGAGGAGAAGGATGAACGGGAACCCTATTATGTGGAAGAATGTCTGGTTGGCAGACAGGATGTGGAAGTGAAATAACGGACGCAAAAAGTTTTAATACAGCAGATCTGTAAATAAATTAAACAAGAATGATAAAGGAGACGAAAATGGAAAATTATCAGGCATGGGCAGAGGAAACATTAAAAAAAGTAAGAGAAAAAATGGCATGGGTCAGTGAAAAAAATAAAGACATCATTCCGTACACCACAGATGAGAACGGCAATTATGATGATCGTTCCGCAGAAGATAAACAGTGGAATCATGATGATGGATTAAACTGGTGGACCAACGGATTCTGGGGCGGCATTATGTGGCTGCTGTATCAGGATACCAAGGATGAAAAATATGCGCAGATCGCACGGGTTTCCGAACAGAAAATGGAGAAATGCTTTGAGAGCTATTTCGGACTGCATCATGATGTGGGATTTATGTTTCTGCCTACCGCAGTAGCGGATTATCGTCTGACGGGTAATGAAGATTCCAGACGGATCGCCATGCATGCAGCAAGTCTCCTGGCAGGAAGATTTAATCCCGTGGGAAGATTTATCCGGGCATGGAATCAGGTACCGGGCAGTGACACCAGAGGCTGGGCGATCATTGACTGTATGTTCAATATCTGCCTGCTCTACTGGGCTTCCGAGGAAAGCGGAGATCCCAGATTCCGTCAGATTGCCATGATGCATGCGGATACGGTGATGGAGAATTTCATCCGTCCGGACGGTTCGGTATGCCACATCGTGGAATTTGATCCGGAGACCGGTGCCATGGTGAAGAGCCATGGCGGACAAGGATACGCGGAAGGATCTTCCTGGACCAGAGGACAGGGCTGGGCACTTTATGGATTTGCCAACAGCTATACCCATACCGGTAAGCAGGAATATCTCGATACGGCAAAAAAAGTAGCGCATTATTGCATTGCCAATATTCCGGAGAGCGGAATCATCCCGGTAGACTTCAGACAGCCGGCAGAGCCGGCCTGGGAGGATTCCTGCGGTGCATGTATTATCGCCGGTGGTCTCCTGGAAGTGGCAAAGCATGTACCGGAGCTGGAAAAAGAGATGTATATCCGTGCAGCGGTTAAGATCCTGAAGGCTATTGCAGAGACCAGAGCGGACTGGACAAAGAACTGTGATGCCATCGTACAGAACTGTACCGGTGCTTATCATGACAGCAGACATCATTTTACCATGGTATATGCGGATTATTATTTCATTGAGGCATTGTATAAGCTTACCGGAACCGGAATTTTATTGTGGTAACATCCGGAAAAGTACCGCAGGAGATCTGCGGAGAGGAAGGAGATTCAAATGAAATTAGGTGGAATTGAAGCCGGCGGCACCAAGATGGTATGTGCCATAGGGGATGAACAGGGCAATATTTTTGACAGAGCGGTATTCCCCACGGAGACACCGGATATCACGGTACCGAAGATGATTGATTATTTTCGCGACAAGGGAATTGAGGCCCTGGGCATCGGCTGTTTTGGACCGGTGGATCTGAATAGAAAATCACCTACCTATGGATATATCACCAGTACGCCGAAGCTGGCATGGAGATTTTATGATTTTGCGGGAGCATTCCGGGAGGCATTACAGATTCCGGTAGGCTTTGATACCGATGTCAACGGAGCTGTGCTGGGAGAAGTACGCTTCGGTGCAGCGAAGGGCTGTGAAAATGCCCTTTATATCACTATCGGTACCGGTGTAGGTGTCGGTGCTTATATCAACGGGAAACTGTTACACGGACTGATGCACCCGGAAGGGGGACATATTTTCCTGCAAAAGCATCCGAAGGACACCTACGCAGGCTGTTGTCCCTATCATGGTGCCTGCCTGGAAGGGCTGGCATCCGGTCCGGCGATTCAGGGAAGATATGGAAAAAAGGGAGCGGAGCTTGCCGGAAGAGACGATGTCTGGGAGCTGGAGAGCTATTACATCGGACAGGCAGTTGCCGATTACATGATGACCTATTCCCCCGAGAAGATCATTCTCTGGGGCGGAGTCATGCATCAGGAGAAGGTCTTTGACTTGGTCAGAAAAAATGCCCTGCAGTTCCTGAACGGCTACCTGCCCAAGGTAAGCCTGCCGGAGAATCTGTCTCAGTACATTGTGGCTCCGGAATTGGGAGAGAATCCGGGCATCATCGGAGCGTTGTGCCTGGCACAGGAGGAAATAAAATGCAGCAGATAGCAAAAGGAATCTGGAAGCTCGTATTGGGAGAACCGGAAGAATTTACTCCGGAGCATTTCAGACAGTTTCCGGTCAGAACAGAAGAGATAGAACAGATTCCGGTAAGCCGGGAATGCACAGTCAGTGAGAAAAAAATCCAATGGAAAAAGACGAAGCGTGGCATTACGGTTACCCTTCCCATGGAGACACAGGAAGATATCTATGGCTTCGGTCTGCAGCTTCAGGGATTCAATCAGGCGGGCAGGAGACGTTATATCAAGGTGAACTCCGATCCGGTGGCGAATACCGGGGAAGGCCATGCGCCGGTACCTTTTTACATTTCTTCTGCAGGATACGGATTGTATGTGAATACCTTCCGTTACACAACATTTTTGATGGGAACGAACAGCGGGCGTGGGCAGTCTGCCGGGATGACGGCAGAGAATGAAGCCCATGAAGAGTTTTCCGAGGCTGCCATTTATGCGTTAAAGAGAGCGAAAGAAGAACGAAAAGTGATCATAGATATCCCGGCGGCAGAGGGGATTGAACTGTATCTGTTCGCGGGAGACTTTATGGAAATCGTCCAGAGATACAATCTGTTCTCCGGCGGTGGCTGCGTGCCTCCCATGTGGGGACTTGGTATGTGGTATCGTATTTATGGTGGCGGAGATGAAAAGGCTCTGAAAGAGCTGGCAGAGCAGTTCCGCAAGGAAAAGATTCCGATGGATGTTCTTGGACTGGAACCGGGATGGCATTCCCATAGCTATTCCTGTACTTATAAATGGTCGAACCTGTTCCCACATCCGAAGAAAATGATCGATGAGATGACAGAGCAGGGCTATAAGCTGAATCTGTGGGAGCATGTCTATGTGTATCCCAAGGCTCCGTTCTATGAAGAGCTTGTGCCTTACAGCGGTGACTACGAGGTATGGAACGGACTGGTACCGGATTTCGCTACAAAAGAGGCGTGTCAGCTATTCGAGAACTACCACAGAGACACGTTCGTGAAACAGTGCATTGCGGGATTTAAGCTGGATGAATGTGACAACTCCGATTACAATCCTTCCAACTGGGCGTTCCCGGATTCCACGGAATTCCCTTCCGGCATGGACGGTGAGCAGATGCACATGGCCATTGGAACCCTGTATCAGAACCTGATCTACGGGATCTATCAACAGGAGAACCGCAGAACCTATTCCCAGGTGCGTTCCTCCGGAGCTTTAGCGGCACCGTTACCCTTCGTACTGTATTCGGATCTGTATGATCATAAGCAGTTTATCTGCGGCGTGGTAAATGCGGGATTTTCGGGACTTTTGTGGTGCCCGGAGGTGAGAGACTGTGCCAATGGGGACGATCTTCTGCGAAGATTGCAGACGGTAGTATTTTCCGGTCATGCACTGATCAACAGCTGGCGGATTCCCAGTCCCCCCTGGAAACAGACCGACATTGAGAAAAATCTTGCCGGAGAGACTATGGATACGGCAGACTACTATACAGCGGAATGCAGAAAATTGTTTGAACTGCGTATGAGCCTGCTGCCTTATTTATACAGTGCGTTTGTGGAGTACAGTCATAGCGGCAAACCTCCCATCCGTGCACTGGTACTGGATTATCCGGAGGATAGGGAAGCACGCATGGTGGATGATGAGTATCTGTTCGGCGAGAGCATGCTGGTCTGCCCTCTGACCTATGAAGACGGCACAGCCAGAAACGTATACCTGCCGGAAGGCAGCTGGTATGATTTCTTCACCGATGAAAAGTTAGAGGGAGGAAAGAGACTGAAAATACAGGCAGAGTATGACAAGATCCCTGTATTTGTAAAAGAAGGCGCCATCATTCCGCTGGCGAAACCGGTCACCCATGTGGCAGAAGATACCGTGTTTGAGATGACTGTAAAGACCTTTGGGGAAGCTGACGGAAGCTTCACACTGTATGAGGATGATTTCGAGACCTTTGCCTATCAAAAGGATCAGAATCGTATCGTGCTAGAAAAGCATTCCGGAGAGGAACTGACGGTCCGATCTGAAAACGGGACAATGAAAAAGTACCGTTTTTGCGAATAGATTTGGAATTATTACGGATTTGTGGGGTAAAAGAAAATGGAAAATCTGTGTCTGAAGATCATGAATAAAAATATGGAGGCATTAGCAGTCGCCAGAGGGGAAAATGAGGTGAATCTGGTCTACGCCGGAGAGTATCAGGAGGGAGATATTATCATCCTGGAGGTATCTGAAGGCAGCCATTATGCATGGCTGCAATGGGATGATGCCATCGGAAAATCATTGGTATATCTGACAGGAAATGTAACCTATAAGATCCCTTTTGGAGACCGACGGATCAATCTGTCGCCCAAGGCATTTTCCGGGAAGAAGCATCTGTTATCCGTAAAGCTGGCAAAGGAATTTGAGGTACAGTATTATCGTAATCTGGCGATAAATGTATGTGATCAGCATGAGATCGAGAATCTGTATCCCCATGCCACCGCCAATGTGGAGACCAGAGGCGAGGCGGTGTTTGCAGCGCAAAATGCCATTGACGGGTATACCGTAAGCAGCTGCCATGGGGAATGGCCCTACCAGTCCTGGGGCATCAACAGACAGGAGGATGCCAGAATCCGGATCGACTTCGGAAGAGAAGTGCTGACGGATATGATTGTGGTTTACCTGCGAACAGATTTCCCTCATGATAATTGGTGGCAGCAGGTATCCTTTGAATTCTCCGACGGCAGCCGGATGGATGCCGCCATGCAGAGAAAAGAAGGACCTCAGGAGATCGCCATCGGGCAGAAGAAGATCCGCTGGCTGGAAATGTGCGATATGAAGAAATCTTCGGAGCCGTCTCCTTTTCCGGCACTGACCCAGATTGAAGTCTACGGAACCGAAGTTCAGGGCAGGAAGGAGTAGCCTATGTTTGAAAACGGAAAAATATGGATGGATGATGCCGGAAGGTCGATTCAGGCTCATGGAGGTTGTATCCTTCAGCATGACGGTATGTGGTACTGGTATGGAGAACATAAGGGGGCGGAGAACTGCCCCGGCACCACAAGAGTGGATGTCATCGGCATCAGCTGCTATTCTTCCAAAGATATGAACAGCTGGCACTATGAAGGATTGGCACTGGATGTGAAGGACAGTCCGGAAGGCAGTCTGATACAGCCGGAAAATGTCTGTGAGCGACCGAAAGTCTTATATAACGAAAAGACCGGGAAATTCGTTATGTGGATGCACCTTGATACACCGAGGTACACCTATGCGGGAGTGGCAGTAGCAGTGGCAGACCGTCCCATCGGTCCGTTTACCGTGATCCGGGAGATGCAGCCGAATCGGACGGACAGCAGAGATATGACACTTTTTAAGGATGTGGACGGTACGGCATGGCTGGTGCACAGCTCCGACTGGAACAAGACACTTCGTCTGTCGAGACTGACGGAAGATTTTACGGACGTAGATGGATTTTATGCATCCGCCCTGGTGGACCAGACCCGAGAGGCACCGGCACTCATGTACCGAGATGGAAAATATTATATGATCACCTCCGGATGTACCGGATGGCAGCCAAACAGTGCGTTATATGCCGAGTGCGATCATCTCTGCGGTCAGTGGAAGCTGATCGATAATCCCTGTGAGGGCGACAATTACAGACGCACCTTTGAAGGACAGAGTACTTATATTTTTGAAAAGGACGGGAAGACATATCTGATGCTGGATCACTGGAAACCAAAGAATCTTAAGAATTCCGGTTACAGCATCCTTCCTGTGACAGTAGAGAACGGGATACTGACCGTAAAGTGGCAGGCAACTTTCCCGGAACAGGCATCATAGTCGGGGGCTTTTGCCCCCGATATCATAATACAGTAAGCGGAGGGTTATTATGATTCACAATCCGATCTTAAAAGGCTTTCATCCCGATCCGTCCATCGTGCGTGTCGGGGAAGATTATTATATTGCAACATCTACCTTTGAGTGGTGGCCGGGGATCCGGCTGCATCACTCCACCGATCTGGTACACTGGGAACTGATCGAGTATCCGCTAAACCGGACTTCTCAACTGGATCTGCGGGGCGTGGGTGCATCCCAGGGAGTCTGGGCACCATGCTTGACTTACGATAAAGGCACGTTTTATCTGCTGTATACCGTGGTGACGGCCTTCTATTGTAATATGTACGATACGAATAATTATCTGGTGACGGCAACGGACATTCACGGCCCATGGTCCGAACCCATAGCGCTAAATAATTTCGGCTTTGACCCATCACTGTTTCATGACGATGACGGCAGAAAATATATGGTAAGCATGGTAACAGATCACAGAGTGCCGAAAAAATATGTGGGACGTCTGGTATTGCAGGAATACGATCCGGTGCAGAAGAAGATGACCGGACCGGTGAAGGACATTTACCGGGCGGATAAAATCTTTTTGGAGGGACCGCATATTTTCAAGCGAAACGGATGGTACTATCTGTTCTCGGCGGATACCGGCACGGGAGAACTGCACGGGCAGACCATACAGAGATCCCGGGATATCTGGGGACCTTATGAGATGTACCAGGCAGACTTCATGGAGAGAACTGCGGAGAATGAGGCCTATTCCATCCTGACTTCCAGACATCATGAGGATATTCTGTTACAGAAATCCGGACACTGCGATCTGGTGGAGACGCCGGAGGGAGAATGGTATGCCGTGCATCTGTGTGGAAGAGCTTCGGACCGCAGAAATCCGGCGGATGCGATAAGGTTTGCCGGAGCAAGACGTTATATGCTGGGACGTGAAACTGCCATACAAAAAATGAAATGGACAGATGACGACTGGCTGGTGATGGCGGATGGCAGTACCGAGCCGAAGGAATATGTGGAGGAACCGGCGGGAAACCATAGGGTGGAAAAACAGGTGATGGAATCCGCACAGGAAAGTACCGGCGCAAATATGCGGGATGATTTTACGGCACCGGTTCTGGATCCCGATTATCAGTCCCTGCGTATCCCCATGACGGAGCATTACTTGTCTCTGACAGAGCGTCCGGGATATCTGCGGATGTACGGAAGAAGTGGACTGTCTTCCAAATTCTCACAGACGCTGATCGCAAAGCGTCTGACGGAATTCAACATGGATATTTCGACAAAGATGGAGTTCGACCCGGAAGTGTTCAAACAGATGGCCGGATTGATCCTCTTATATGATACGGACAATTATCTGTATCTTCATGTGTCCATGGATGAAGACTACGGAAAGTGTATTACTCTCCTGAAGGCAGAGAATAAAAAATATGAATACCTGACGGATTATATCCCTATTTATTCCGGACTGCCGATTTATCTGAAAGCAGAGATGTGGAATGGATATATCGATTTTTCCTATCGTGTGGAAGGATGTGAATGGCAGAAAATCGCAGAACACATTGACGGAAGTTTTATGTCGGATGAGGCCTGCAATGAGGGGTGGTTCACCGGATCTATGGCAGGAATCTGCTGCCAGGATCTGACCGGATTCGGAAAACATGCGGATTTTGACTGGTTTGAGGTAAAACCATACGAGGATTAGCACGATGAAAGATAAGCAGTTAAATTTTTTGGCATTCTGGGCTATTAATGATGAGCTGGTGACAGAAAAGGCCTGTACCCAGTTACTGGAGATGAAGCGGCTGGGGCTTAACGGAGTAATTTTCCACCCCAGAAATTATTCCGGGAAACCTGAGTATCTGGGAGAAGAGTATATGCGAATTCTTTCGGATATTATTCTGCATGCGAAAAGTATCGGTATGGAATTCTGGCTGTACGATGAAAATGGATTCCCTTCCGGAACGGCATCCGGAAAGGTACTTTTGGAAAATCCGGATGCAAAATGCATGTGGATGGAATACTCTGACGGTAAAGCAGTACTTCATGAGAAGAATGCAGTGAGTACGTTGGACGAAAAGGTATGCAGGGATTTTGTCAGAATCACCTTTGAAGGATATAAGCGGGGATTGTCGCCGGAGGCCTTTGATTATTTTACCGGTGTATTCAGCGATGAAGTGGCTTTTCTGGATGGAGTCAGTGCCTCCGTCAAATACGGAGGTGTTCCATGGTGTGAGGTGCTGGAAGACCGCTACCGGAAGAAATATGGAGAAAGTATAACGGACCGATTGCCACTTTTGCTTGAAGACGGAGAGGAATATGAAACGATCCGGGAGAACTATTGGCAGTTGATTTCCGAAATGCTCAGAGATAATTTCTATGCACCGATTCATAAATGGTGTCAGGACAATCATAAACTGTATACGGCTCACCTGAAAGGGGAAGAAAATATTTTTTTCAATATTTCTTATGACGGTTCTCCGTATGAAATACTTCAGGAGGTATCGATTCCTGCGGTGGATGCATTGGAACGGTATCCGGGAAATCATTACTATCCGCATATTGCAAGCAGCATTGCAAAGCAGTTCTATGATGGCAGATGCCTGTGTGAAGCAATGGGAGGAAGCGGCTGGGGAACATCCCCACAGGACTTTATTCGATATATGGAGTGGTTGATAGACTGTGGTATCAATAGTTTCACATTCCACCTGTCGCAATATACGCTGAACTCACAGGCGATTCAGGACTGGCCGCCCTCTGTCCCGTTTCACGTCAGTTGGAAAGAAGCGTTTCCCGAGGTACTTTGCAGAATACGGGAATATGCTGCTATGTTCGAAAAGCGTAAGGCCGGAAGCGATAGTGTATTGATCGTAGCACCGACAAGGGGATGCATGAGATACTTTGTCCCCAAAGATGCCATGAAAATCAATGAACATAATGGAGCAGGCGTGCCGGATACTGCTGCGGGAAAAATCAGTAATGAATTCAATGAACTGGTGGAGCAGTGCTATAAAAACGGAATGCTATATGATGTGACGGATGAGAAGGTGCTGGAGGAGTCCGGGCAGATCAGCGAGGAGGGAATCCGGATCGGCAAAATGCATTACCGGAAAGTAATCTTAGGGAAAGGATGTCGTTTTCATGATCAGAAAATCCTTAGGAAAATAAAGGAATATGGATTGGAAGCAACGATATCCGCAAATGAAAATCCGGTAAAGCATGAGAATCTGCTTGAATGGAACAAGCTGGGAGAAGATGCCGGAGAGTGGAAAGTCCTGCAGGAGGGCGAAAATCAATTGCTATTGGACTGCAATAACCGAGACGATGATATCCTGCAGTGGGATATTGCAATGGAAGATATGGATAAATGCAGTGGGATGTGTCTTGTAAGCAGTGATCCGCTGGATGCAGTCAGAGTAAACGACCGGGAGTTGGAGAACCGGGAAGACAGATATGAGATTCCGGAGGCTTTGTTTGACACAGATCATCTTTGCATTGAAATTACACTTCCTAAGCAGACGGTATATAAGCCATTTTTGTTTTTACAGGGGGATTTCCTGGTGAAAAATAAAAAGGAATATTACGAAAAGAATGGCAGACAGTTGTATACGCAGGGAGAATTTTACTTAAGCGGAAGGAAAGAGCAGATTTGTTCTAACAAGCTGGTGCAGGCAGGATTCCCATTTCGGAAGGCTCCGGTGGTATTAGAAAAGAGATTTTTTTTGCCTGAAGGTACAGACAGACTGAAACTAAGCGATTTCCGGGCGGCTGCTGCCCACGTAAGAATAGACGAAGAGGAACCGGTCTGGATTTTTTCCGAAGAGGAAAGTGTAAGGATACCAGAGAGATTACAGAACAGGGAATGCATACTCAGAGTAGAAGTGTATCCATCCACCTATAATATGTATGGACCGCATCATCACATAGACGGGGACAGGCATCTGATCAGTCCGGCACAGTACAGCGGACACAAGAATTTTGCGGATTTCCCGGATAGCCCGGAATGTACACTGGTAAACGGATATCATTTTGTAAAATTTGGACTGGGAAATGCGGTAGCATTTGAAACAGAAAATGTATAGATACGGGATTGTTTTGTGAAAACTTGTATAAAGAGAGAATTTGTTTGGCCATGTAAAATAGGTTCTTAAAAAAATGTACTTTGACCTTAAAAAAGTGCATTTTTTTTATGTCTGTAAATTGCTATATTACAATTACAACAACGGAAGGCCAACCGGAAAGTAATACATAAGCACGAAACAATATAGCAAGGAATCAAGGAGGTTACTATGAGAAAGAAATTACTGGCAAGTGTTCTGGTAGCAGCAATGGCAACAACCATGTTAGCAGGCTGCGGAAGCACCGATGACAATACAACAGGAAGCACTGCTCCTGCAGCATCCACCACAGAAAGCGCAGCAACTACTACAGTAGCAGCTGACGCAGAATCCATCGTATCTGCACCCACCGAATTAACATTTATCTTTGCAGATGGTGATGAGGGAGCCAAGGCTTCCATGAATGAGATCGTTAACAGATTTAATGCGGCATATCCCGATATTACCGTGACCATCGAGCCCGGTAACGGCGGTGCTTACAGCGAATTCATCAAGACCAAGGACAGCGTCGGAGAATTCCCCGATGTCATGGAGATGAGAGATACCGCAATGTATGTAAGAGCAGGCAAGCTGGAGCCTCTGTCCGAGGAGATTACCTCCCTGTTCCGCACCACCACAGAATTTAACGGTCAGGTATACACAGCTCCTTTGTCCGGTGAAAATACACAGGGCATCATTTACAATAAAAAATATTTTGATGACAACGGTCTTACAGAGCCCACTACATATGAAGAGTTTATGACTCTGTGCCAGACCATTAAGGATAAAGGCGATATGGCACCGATCGTAGTCGGAGGTCAGGATATCTGGCATATGGGCTTTTTGTTCCACAAGGCTTACAATGATCAGGTACTGAGCAAGGATCCGGATTTCATCGAGCATTGCTACGAGGGAACCAAGGACTTCTCCGATGAGACCATGAAGGCAACCTTCCAGGAGCTGAAGGATATCTTCCAGTATGCACAGGATGGCTGGACTTCTACTCCCGATGCCCAGATCACGACTTTCCTGGTAAACGATATGGCAGCGATGATGTATTCCGGTACGCATATGTTCTCCCAGATCGATGCAGCAGATCCTGACTTCGAGTATGGATGGTTCGCAATTCCCAGTCCCGATGGCAAGACCCGTCTGGTAGGTGGTGCCGGCGTCGGTGGTCTGGCAATTTCCGCAGAAGCAGCCAAGGATCCGGACAAGAAGGCAGCAGCAGAAGCTTTCATAAAGTTCTTCTTTGCACCTGAGAACTACAAGGTATACTGCGAGACCCTGAACTTCATCCCCACTACCGTAGATGAGCCTCAGATGGATGTATCTCCTGTATTCCAGGAGGTTATCGATG